>Ga0307507_10004711_pt1 | contig 23618 bp, 24 predicted proteins | sample 7_EM_MG_FD_207223 | JGI IMG/M metagenome (GOLD analysis project Ga0307507, IMG submission 207223) | Populus trichocarpa ectomycorrhiza microbial communities from riparian zone in the Pacific Northwest, United States - 7_EM | ecosystem: Host-associated > Plants > Roots > Unclassified | place...
CCCCCCCCCCCCCTACCTCAGGTCACAGCCTGAATTCCCGGTACCCCCTTGAGCCTCCCTGATGAAATGCATCGGTCAGAGTAACAAAAAGAGTAGAGGAGCAGGACCTACAAACTGGAAAAAGATGCCGCCTAGTAGCAGCTGCTAATGTTTCCACTAGAGGTCGACATTGTTCCAATCTCAACAATTACATTGCTTGTATCAGATCATTTTTGAATTTTTTGAATTTTAATTGGATCATTTTATTAAGTTTTATTTATTTACTAGAGGTTGACTCCACTGTCAACACACACCTCACTTTGGATTTCCATTCTTATCTGATTTTTTTTTTCTTGTTGAGAGCTCAATTATAATGTTGAATATTTTACAGTCATCCACCCCTGAATGATACACCACCCCCTTTTGATACAGTTTTGTATACCTTATAGCTTCCCCAAATCATCATCATTTTTTTTTCAAACAAAATGTTCTGACTACATATACATACCAACAAGTCTTCCACAAAATTTCAAGTTGATTGAACAAGTTCTGGTTCCACAGTAAAATGTTCAAAAGTGGGTGTTTTGTGGACTTTGCCGAAAACACTCTCACCCCCCAATGATACACCCATATTTTGTAAATTTCTACACAACAACACAACAGAATCTTCTGAAATTTGGGGGCATTGATCATACTGATTAATAGAGAGTTACTGTGTGGTTTTTATGAGGAAAACATACTCCTTAGAATTGAAAATTGAATTTAATGATTTCACCATATCATTAAGGGGTGGATGACTGTACTTGTTCAGGTCCAAATTTGAAGGAGCCTGCTGCTTGTCACCTGGCCTTTGGCCAGCTCCTTGCAGCAGTGCCATGTTTACAAAAGAGTGCACATCAGGAAAATGACACATTGCCTTATTGAGCTTACTTGCACTTGTTTGACTTACACACGTCTTATGCTGTCTTATGTCTGGATTGGGCCTTACGAATGATGTGTGGGCCAGACAGATCCAGACATAAGACAGTCAGACAGTTTAAGACAATATAAGACACTTTTTTGGGAATATCAATTTCCCCCCCATTTTCTGGAAACTGTTCATCTTTTTTGTTCATGGAAAATATTGTTCATAAAATGTACTCCCCAATCAAGGTATCAAGCCAATATAAAGGTGCACAACAAAGAATGAAGTAAATACATTATGCTAGGAGTGTATAATATCAAGATGAGGCCGTCCATATGATATCAAGGGGAGTTAGCCATGACGCGAGGGATGGTGTTGGGCTACTCATGATCGACCTCCTGCATGCCTCTCAGATCCAAGTCTGCCTGCCTCATCGTGTTTGGGTCGTGCATGTCGTCCTCAATGTCATTGTATGAGCAGGGAGAGTGGGCAGTTACAGTGGTTATGTTGGGTGCATTGGAGGAGGGAAGCAGATGAGAGATGGAGTCTGAGAGTTCATACATTGGTCAGCTGTGAAGTGAGGGAGGCACTGACCATGTTGCAGGTGGATCTGTCAGTGTGAACACAGGGTGGCCATGTGATGACTTCCGAGGCAAGCCATCTGCTGGTGGAGCTGCTGATGGTGAGGCTCCAGTGATGAAGTTCTGGTGAGCAAGTGTATGCTCAGTATTGAATTGAAGAACTTAAAAGTCCACAATTCATTGAAGTTGGTTGAAACTCTGACACCATGTGACCATGTTGAATTCAACATGTTCCCACACATCGCAACTTGTACTTTCATCCTTCTTCATCCACATTCTCCATACTCACAGCTCCCTTTGCCTGCTCATCTCTAGTCTGTGAGTGCATTCATCCTCCCTCATCTGTGTTCGCCGTACTCACACCCACCCCCCTTTCCCTCCTTGTTTCCAGTTTGTGCGTGTTTTCATCTATCTTCGTCAACATTCACCGTACTCACCCTAACTGTCTGCAACAGCCACCAGCTTGAGGGGTTGGGTTTGTTGCATCCCTCGCACTTTTCCAAGCTAGCTTCATTGAGGTGAGTCCCAGAGCTGCACAACCTCTGTCCTTCCCCTCACCACCCAACAACTTTGTTTTGGCTCCTTTAGCGGCACATACAACACGCCAGAGACCATCGCCAACCCCCTCAACTCCCAAACAAGGTCTGAGTGAGACCTACTGTCCTTTATTGAACACTCATTGTCACCATCCTCTTACAAGGATACAGTCATCAACCACCTAACAACCGCAGACCAAACAGCGCTCCAATCACCTGGTTCAATCAACCTCCTTTCACCACTGATCACCCCTGCTTTTGAACACCTTCTACAAGGCGCTCAACCCCCCATCATCATGGACTGAACAGCAGACGACTTTCGACTGAACAGCGGATGACTCACCTGTTGCAACCGCTTGTGTAGGCTGCAGGTGGCATGGTTGGGGCAGAGCCTGAGGATAAGGAGGCTTTATGTGAATCACCAACCGAGGAACCAGCCACGTTGAGGGGCATTGTAGGCCAATGGGGTAGTCTCTTACATAGCTTCATCTGCAACCCTGTAATTACAATGTGAAATAAATAAGTGATTTTGAAACCATCTAAAAATGCCTGAAATTTGTCTGCTCAACTGAAATAAGATCAGAATGCCTGGCACCAGATGGCGATGCCTTAGAGTGCCTTATGTCTTAAAGTGTCTTAACTGTCTTGTGTAAGGCATTTGTGCCTTGTACCAAAAGGTACATAGCTTGTGTAAGATCCATCAAATCTGTCTTATTTCGTCTTATGTGCCTTGTACAAGACAAATCAGACAGATCAGACAAAGTGTCATTTTCCTGATGCAGTGTTTGTTCCAATCTTGAGAATATTTCAGAAGTTCATGTATTCACCACAGTTGGTCATTGTTTGGTTTGCTTAGTAATATAATGAACATTGGGATGGGCACTGAGAGCAAACTGAGAGCTGAATCTAATTATCTAAATCAGCAAACTAATTTGACATCAGGAAAATCACAAACCTGTGGCACATCATGGTCGTGTGGCAGAGTGATGGACATGGCATCACTCCCACCATAATTTGATCTCCAGATAAATGCACCATGCATGTCACAAATAATTGTTCATGCCACAGAGCTGTTGATGCATGTGTGAGCATCGATCATGCAACATGTTGAATGTCTGAACTTGGTAATTTTTGAACTTCTGAACTTCTCTCTTAACCACATCCATGCTCTCCCCTTCCATCCCCCCCACTGCAGCATCTTGACTCTTCATGATCAGGTCGCTACCCACCTCCACTGCATCACCACCACCACCAACCACCACCACCTCCAGCAACCATTGTTCAACTGCTCCCAACCACCACTGTACACCACAATGGTGACAACAATGTGGCGATGCCACCTCACAAGCCCATCAACACACACTGTTTTGAACAGACAGGTGAGCAAGATGACTCCTCTCCCCTCTCCTCCATTCACACAAGAAGCAGGGGTCATGTTGCCATCAGCAACGTGGCAAACAACTATGGATGAATGACAACAACAACAATCCATTTAGTGTTTGGAAGTCTGGTCACAGGACTGGAAAAAGACCATGACCAGACTGGACTGTGACCGATCAAGACTGCAAATTATCAGGACCAACAAAGACTGTAACCGTGGTCCAGTCTATGGTCCTCTATGGATTCAAAATTTTCAAGACTGAGCAAAAACCGGTTTAACCAGTTAAAGACTGGTCTTTCGAGCCTGGCCTCGAGTCTTGGGGGCCAAACTTAGAATATATTTATTTACCTCTGTTTTATGTTTTTGATGACCAAATAATGAAATGAAAATGCATGAATAAACAAACTATTTCCTCTCAACCACCACCACACCACCATCACTGCGACCACCACTTTGTCACCACTGCCACCACCTCCCACAACCATCATTCAACCACTGCCAACCACCCCAATAATGATGACAATGTGGCAACGCCACGTCACCAGCCCAACAGACGAATGACAACAACCTGGCACATCAACAGATGTGCCACATCATCCAGACAGTGATGAGGCACGTCGTTGCTGTTCATACTAATCAAGGTGAGTACCCATGGCCGCTTTTGTCACCATGTACCAATGTAGGGGGCGCCAGGAGCTGTAGGTGCTCATGCCCATCACTACCAAGTTGTGTACATTAAAATACTTAGAATATTGTTGTTTCGTAGCCACCTGACTCCTACAAAGACTGGTCTAGACCAGTTGCAAACCGGTTAAGACCAGAACTGGTTAAAACTGGTCTTGTAACCGCAAAAGACGGCAAAAGACTGGTCTGTTGCAGTTTGGTTAGGTTTTTTGAACTTTCTCAAATTGGGAGGACCAGTTACAGTTATGGTCTAAGGTGCTGGGCACCAAAAGACTGGACCGGACTGGACTTTCAAACACTAAATCCATTACGGCTCATGAACGACAGCATGCACCTATGAACGGAAATGACGAGCTGAGGTGAGCAAGGACACCTCCCCCCATGACTGACCTCTCTAACACAGAATCCAGGTGACGGTGATGTGGCAACCAACAATGGACAAATGACAATGATGTATGACAATGATGAACAGTTGACAATGTCTAGGTGAGCAACATGTCAACTCTCCCTCTCTCCTTTTTTCACACAATAAGTAGGGGCCATGTTGTTGTCAGCAACATGGTAAACAACAATGATGGACAGGCAACATTGAGGTGAGCAGCATGACTCCCCTCCCTCCCTCTTTCCTTTTTTCACAAAAGAAGCAGGGCCATGTCACTGTCAGCAACGTGGTGGACAACAATGGACAAACAACACATGACAACCACGAATTGGACAATGTCAAGGTGAGCCATATCACTCCCCTCTTTCCCCCATTCTTTTTTTCATACAAGAGTCAGCGGCCACATTGCCGATGGTGATGCAAAGAGCAACAACAGATGAACAACGAAGTGGGCAACTACAAACCATGACTGCCAACCACAACAATCACCAAAGACAATGATGAACCCTGACCACCTGACAGCAAATGACGACTGCCAACAATATCACCCAATCATTCTTGCTGATTCATTACATCATTGAACTGGTACATTACAATAGTATTACATACATATTTATGTACAGTACAGTAATTAATACAAACAGAGATTTTGACATTTATAACATGGTGCAATAAATCAGAACCTGGATTTGTGGCCCCATAATGACATTATGATAAATTGTGATAAAATTTGTGGTGCCACAAATGATTGTGGTGGGTGAATCACCACCACAAGTATAATGTCCCCACCATTGTTTGTGGGAGCATGGCTGAGTGTGGTTTGCGTGAGAAGTGTGGTGCCACACATGCCACATGTGATGCGATTTTCCTGATGAAGTTGCATAGAGTAACAATACAGTGTTGTGAATGTATTCAATAATTTTATGTGATATGCGACACACACTAAGCATTTATGACCTTGGCTTCATGTGCAGGTGTTTGTTTGAATTCAGTCTGGAATGCATGCTACAGTGCTTTGCATATTGTTTTGCACAACAAAAATTTCGAAATACCTGTTTGTCCATGCATCCACCAGGGTGATATCAGGGCTGGGTCATGTGCATGTTCAAACACATCAGCAATGCAACCCTCAGATACTTTGTGCTCATCATTTGGCACAGTGAACACTACAGGCGTTGGCTTATATATTCAGAGAATAAATTTAAAATATCTTCAAACTCAAATTCACTGTTTATATTTTGAATATATTTAAAATTTATTCTTCAATTTGTTTCTGCTTTATTCAGTGCTTATATTTAAAATTTATTCAACCCATTTTAAGCAAAGAATATATGCTGAACATATTTGAAATATAGTCACCAATTAAATGTGGGATATATTGGATTCTAAATCTAAAATTTAGTCACTGGATATATTCTAAATTTCATCTTCATATAGTCATGGGATAGATCTTGATGATATTTAAAGTATGTTCACAGTTTTGATTGTCGAATATATTGTGAATAAATTAGAATCACAATGAGCCTGATCGAGTCACATCATGCTCTGTTATCTCCAGTAGATCTGATCAGGGTTTTGGCAGACCTTGTCCCTGCAAGGGAACCAACTCGGTGGACACAGATATGAAGGTCTATGAAGGTATGGCTTATGGGTTATCACAGGTATGGGTTAAGACAGAGGTGACTGTACAACAAAATTCAATTGAGGAGAATAAAAATAAATGACAAAACATATGGTAGCTGTTGTGCATCACTATTCCATTCAAGGCCTTGGCAGGTGTGAATCTCCTGGATTGTTTGCATCTTGTGTTAAATTCCCATGTTATCTAATGTTGTTGAATACAGCAGCTGATCAGAGATCTAGGATCCGATTATCAGCAGGATCAATGACAAGATCTAGGCAAACCTTTTCTATCCCAACGCGGTTGAGAAAACCCTTCCAATATTCCTGTTGTGTCCACCTGATAATGCCTTGAACCCAACAACTGCTGCTTTCAGCTGATGATCAGATCTAGCTGGAGATAATGGAGCATGACATGACCCCATCAGCCTCATTGCAATTCCAATTTATTCACAATATATTTGATGATCAAAACTGTGAACATATTTTAAATGTAATCAAGATCTATCTTGCAACTATATCAAGATGAAATTTAGAATATATCTGGCAACTAAATTTTAAATTTAGATTCCAATATATCCTGCATTTAATCAGCGACTATATTTCAAATATGTTCAGCATGTATTCTTTGCTTAAAATGGATTGAATAAATTTTAAATATAAGCACTGAATAAAACAGAAACAAATTGAAGAATAAATTTCAAATATATTCAAAATATAAACAGTGAATTTGAGTTTGAAGATATTTTAAATTTATTCTCTGTATATTCAAAGTTTATTCACTGAATATATAGGCCAATGCCCACAGTGGAATAAGAAGACCTTGATGATCTTTCCTTTCTCCTGTCTGTGAACCATCAAATCCTACCTCTGCAATTCCACAATTAATTATAAGGCCATATTTTCAGATATATATAAAATATTTTTTCATTTTTTCTAGTTAAGTTGTGGCAGCAAAATGTTGAGCTTTCTGTGCTTGCTGTGACCAATGATGAGCATGAAGCATTCATGGCTGCACAAAACCTCCCACAACCAGATGTGGTTGTGTGAACAGTGATGTGTTCAAAACATGCACATGATGGAGTGAGACCCTGGTGGATACATGGACAAACAAGTTATTCAAAATTTCGGTTGTGCAAAACAATATGCAAAGCACTGTAAGCAACTATGACTTTGGGCTGCTTGTGTGGGGGTTTGTTTGGAAAGCAGTCTAGAGTGGTCTGCAATGCACACCAAACAAATATGACCTTATGTATGCAGGCATTTAAGTGGTCTAGAGTGGTCTGCAATGCATGCCAAACAATTAAGACCTTAGGCTCCTAGTGCAGGTGTTTTAGTGGTCTAGAACAGTCTGCAATGCATGCCAAACAAATATGACCTTAGAGGCACACACATACCTGCATCTTGTATGGTTGGGTTTGGTTTCAGTCTAGAGCAGTCTGCAACACTTAAATTTGACCGTGGAAAAGACATTGACAAGCAACATGATATTTGGAAACATTAGCAGCTGCTAATGTTACTGTATTCGGAATTTGACAGATGCTGCCATTTTTGGTAAATAGTTCCCGTGCCCCATGTCTTGTCTTGTACTTTGAATTTTCGACGTTTTTGACATCTCCCCCTCCCACAACATTGCATACTGCATCATTTCCTGTGCTAATCATCACCATATGTAAGATTTATTAATTTTATGCTACTTATGATTTATTTCCTTTTACATGGATACATCTGAAGTCTCAAGAATTTTGCCTATCCCTTCCATACTGCATACTAAAGCTGTTACGGTTATTAATTGTAACAGGCAGTTGTAAGCCTATGTTCAATCATTGGTTTCTAATTTGTTTGTTCTACAACCAGTTCTATCCTGACACTGTCATCTTGGCACTCGTTCGTTATGCCCTTAATAACAACACAGTGGGTTCTGCAATACTCTATGCCCAAAGGACCTTTGTATAGAGTTCCGGTATCTGATTGTATGCTGATGATGTTCCTGTATTAAGTCTTCAATGGTGAAGACTTATTCTGTTCAAGTTTCAATGAGGCTCTAAGTTGTAAGACTCTAGAGTTTGAGGGTGATCTTAGTTTCTGAGGGTCTGAGGGTTGAACTAATCTTGTATTGCCTAGGTTCAAGCTACCAAATACAAATGAAACTACCCTACTTATATACTGAGGGTACGAGTCAGAAATGCGGACTGGTGGCTACCACTTTTATCATATAACCTAGGCTTAAGCCTAGAGGGTTGTTTCAATAAGTTAGACATGAGCCTGGAGGCCATATCCATAATGCTTAGGTTTTTGTGAAAGAGATTTCATAAGTGTGCCAGGCAATCTGAATGGCGATTTCATTGATATTTCATTGCAATTTTTCAATAGATAGCTTGTACCTTTCATTGCAATTTTTTGTTACCACCTTGGGATATTTCATTGCAATTTTTCATTAGATACCCAGCCCATTTCATTGCAATTTTTCAATTACAGCCCTAGGCATTTCATTACAATTTTTCAATTGCAGCTCTGCATATTTCATTGTGATTTTTCAATTGTAGCCTGGTATTTCATTATGACTTTTCAATTGTAGCCCTGGGCATTTCATTGCGATTTTTCAATTTTAGCCTGGGGTATTTCATTGTGATTTGTCAATTGTAGCCCTGGGCATTTCAATGCGATTTTTCAATTGCAGCTCTGGGTATTTCATTGCAATTTTTCAATTGCAGCCCTGGGCATTTCATTGTGATTTTTCAATTTTGGCCTGGGGTATTTCAATTGTAGCCTGTGGTATTTCATTTTGATTTTTCAATTGCAGCCCTGGGTATTTCATTGCAATTTTTCAATTGTAGCCTGGTATTTCATTGTGACTTTTCAATTGTAGCCCTGGGCATTTTATTGTAATTTTTCAGTTGCAGCTCTGGGCATTTCATTGTGAATTTTCAATAGATAGCCAGCAAGGTAGAATGGGGTTGTCCATTGTATGAGAATTCGGCGATAGGGAGATGCTTATCCCAATCTTCTGGAATTCATTTGCACAAGATTCGGAGGTATACTTCAAGTTCTCTATTGACTTGTTCTGTTTCTCCATTGGTTTCCAGGTGATATGCAGTACTGACTTGTTGTTTGATTCTGCAAAGTTTCATTAAACCTCTATAGGTCTTTGAAACAAAAGAGGGTCTCTGTCAGATATGATAATCTCTGGTATTCCAAATTGTTTGGATGTATGATCGAAGTGGAGTTTGGTGGCTTCAAGTGCAGTTAATTCTTTACTGCAAGGGATGAAAATTACCCCCTTTGTAAGGCCATGGTCTACCATGACCATAATGTGGTCATGATCTTTCTTCATCTTATGTAATCCAGATATAAAATCTTGTGTTATCATCTGGAATGGTTTCGTTGCTGTGGACTTAATCAGCTGAGTTGGCAGTTGAGTAGGGTGTGTGTTAACTTTATTCTGTTGACAGGTGGTGCAACCTGCAATGTATTCGTATACAAAGTGGCATAATCTTGGCCACCAGTAGTGTCTTTGCACCATTTCTAGGGTGGTGTCTCTTCCTGGATGTCCTGTCATTGGTGATTCATGTATCTCCTGGACAATAGCTTTTCATATAGCATTATTGTCAGGGATGAAGCATTGTTCTTGATAGAATAGCATTCCATCTTCTATCTTCCAATTGGACAGGTTCAATTTGATCAGTGGAAGCCCTTTCATAGAAAGGACATTTGTCATGTTTTGGTCATTTTGGCAAGTTCAACGTTTATGAGATTAACAAATAGCTTGTCTGGCAATAGGACAAGATCTTTGTTATCTGTGTCTTCATCTGGTATGTGGTCTGGTCATCTGGATAATGCATCTGATTGGACCATCTTGGATCCAGGTACATGCATTAACTTGGTATTGAACCTTGTGATATACATGGCCCATCATGCTTGTTGGCAGTTTAGATTCTGTGGCTTTTGGAAGTATGTCAGATTTTTGTGATCTGACAATATTATGACCTCATGTTTGCTTCCTTCTAGGAAGTGTCTCCACATTTGGAGGGCTCTGATGATCCCTAGAATTTCTCTGTTGTATATGTCATAGTTCCTTTCTGTCGCTGTAAGGCTGTGTGAGATATAACCACAAGGTTTAAGATCTCCATTACTGTCTAGTTGTCATAAGACTGCTCCTGTAGCCCATTTGGATGCATCAGATTCAATGTAGAACTGTTTTTTCAGATCTGGCATGATGAGAATGGGTTTCTCCAGGAACTTCTTCTTTAAACTTTCAAAGGCTGTTTGACATTCTTGTGACCATTCAAAAAATTTCGTCTTCTTTGTGAGTTCATTCAGGGGTTTGGCAATCTCTGTGTAGTTGCCAATAAATCTTTGGCAGAAGTTGCCAAATCCTAAAAAGGATCTGACGCCTTTAACTGTTTTCAGTGGAATCCAATCTTTGATTCCAGTGAGCTTTGTTGGGTCCATTGATATTTCGTTAGGTTTCATGATGAAACCTAGGTATTCGACTTCTTTTGCATTAAAAATGCACTTCTCTGGTTTAAGGAATAAATCCTTCTCTCTGAGGCATTTGAGTACTTGGACAGTTCGTTCGTGATGCTCCTTTGGGTCTTTGGAGAATATGAGAATATCATCAATGTAGATCAGGACCCATCCCTGAGCTATCATATCAGCAAAATAATCATTCATCATGGATTGGAATGTGGCAGGCAAGTTGGTCATTCCATAAAACATTACTGTCAGTTCAAATAGTCCTCTTTTAGTGATAAAGGCACCTTTCCATTCATCACCTTCTTTGATTAAGATGTTGTTATATCCCCATCGGATATCAAGTTTCATAAAGATTTCTGCTCCATGTAACTTGAGGAGTAGATTGTCAATAGAAGGAAGGGGATATGCATTCTTTATTGTGGATTCATTCTAGTCTTGACAAGGTCTGAGCGCTTGGCTGTCTTTCTTTGATATGAAAAAGAAAGGTGATGCTTGTGGTGAAGTGGATTTGCATATGAATCCCTTCTTTAGGTTATCATCAATGAACTTGTTTGCGAACCTCTTGAGCAATCACAGTTACCCAATGCAAATTGCGACCAAGGTCCCATTTCAACCCTATGTGTTCCCCCAGAGCATAGGTGTGAAGGGTGCAGTAGGCAATGTCGTCTAAATCGTGCTCAGGTGTGAGGGCCAAGCTTGAGGTTAAGAAAAGCTGAAGGTAAGAGTCAAGAACATGGCAACCTGTGCTTATTAGATCACATGACCATGCTCATGGCATACCAATGAAGCTTAAACCTGTGTTATGCCTGTTCATAGCTATTTGATGACCAGCATGCACAAGTATATGACAAGCGAGTTCTGGGGGGAATCGAAGTCCAGGGAAGACACTGTTCAAGTGGTCTGAAAACTTTCTCCCACACTGCACCTGCCTACCTGTTACAGGCCTTGAGGCCGCAAGGGAGACCCTGGAATTCAGGGAGGGCAATGACTTCAGACAGCAGGCTGCAGACATGGTGGGGAGGAGATATGATCACCGTCACCGTTGGTAACTTGGTATGCGAAAAAATGGAAAGTCACGTGGAAGATTTTGACTTTAGGGCTGGTATATTAATAATCAAAATGGCCCTTGGAAATTTAATTTTCTAGAGCTTCATACTAACTTAACTACCAGGCTCTCTGCTTCGATGGGATACAGCAAGGTAGGTTCGTTTGGTTGGTCGGCTTGATTTTATTATTTAATCATCCCCGGGGAATGAATTTTTTTGGACAGATTTCTAACGAGTGGGCAGCTCAAATGAAATTGGGGTTGTTCTGGTAGCGTTTCCGTCAGATCACTAGGGCGCCAACACGCTGTGCGTGGAGTTTAAGTCACCCACAGTGGCAAACTACCAGAAACGACCAAAGTTTGTTGCCTCCCTTTGTTTGCTCTTTCATCCTGGATATTCGTAATCCCTTCCGATCTTCTTCATGGACACCCATACCCACAACCTTTCCATAACGGATCGAATTATGAATGCTTCTTATTTCTGAAATGCGACTTCCGGCCCTGTGAAGCTCAGCCTCCTCGTCACTCTATAAAAGGCGGTCCTGTGAAGTCGTTGCAAGAAGTCACTCTCATCTGCATCTCGGCTCCCTACTCTCGCGACTGCCACACCTTAGACGGTGACCACTCATTACAAACCCACCATGGCTAGCACACCTAGTCTTCACCTCTCTCCCGCCTCCGGCAGCTTTTCGTTCCAACCCAAGCAAATAAAGCTACGCGACGAACGGGTTGTGCTTGGGATCGAGATACCTAATGACCCAGAGCATACATCGTCCTCTTCCAATGGATGGTTCACCGTAGTGCGGACCGGAAACTCTACCAGCATATCGCCTTTGCCCGTGAGCACATCACACGCTGAAGTCTGGCTGAGTGGGAGTAAGGTTAGCATTCGTTTTGTCCTTCTTTAACCCGCGGATGGCACTGACCTATTGTATTTTTCTCCATCAGGTATATATTCGTGACATGGATTCGCCCTTTGGCACCTTTGTGAATGGCGTGAAGATCACGACGGATACCCTTCTTCGTCAGGGAGATGTCCTTGTATGTCTAGATCGAGTCGTCCCTCAGTTTCCGGGCACTTACCTGCTATCATCTAGAGTCTTGGAAGTCCTGTCCAACGTAATAGCCAAACTCCTGCCTATATCACCGACGACCACCTTAAACCCATCATTGCAAAAGTAGTGCTTGTCATTGGGTTATCAGGGTGGTGAGGCCCGCCGGGAAATTTCGTTCCGAGCAATCTATGCACTCTCCACCGTTATTTGATGTTTTTAAGCACCCTCATTGTAGAAGGGCAAATTTATCTTTAGTCTTGATGTGGAAAGTACCACCACTGTCATTCATCAAGTTATCAAATTCTCAACGGTCGGCTGAGTAGGCCCGATCCGCCAAGGCACACCACAAACGATCTTAATTGCCTACTAACGAAAGCCGAATTCAGCAAAGGGAACATTCAACAGATTTCCATCGGTGTAGCCACGCCAATCAACTTTCAAGGCCAGCAATTAATGGGACAATAATCAGTAACCAATCGATATCATGAAATGTCATCCCAATTATTAAAAAATACTCACCAATTTGCAATCCTGTCATGAAAATTCGGTGCAGAGCGTTAAGCGCCCACCTATATGGAGGATGCTTGGAACCGAATCATTGCAATTGGCATCACATCTTCCTCGATAAGGGATGGCGCGTCGAGGTGTGGAAATTTGGAAACAGCAATGTTTTTCAACCCTGTAATGGTGAGGCACGTGTATACCTATCAGAGTTATTCCAGAGATTATTTAGGTGCGCATTGTGACATGTCCTCCACATGATCTGATCCGTATTTTCCGCCCTACTGCTAGAGGAAGAGCATATCGTAGAAAACGAATAATCACATTTCAGCACTGACCTGGGTAGAGCGAGACAATAAGTAAATAATATCATCAGGCCCAGAAGACCGAGACACCCGACGAAAGATATCCAAGGCTTGTTCGATGAGGAAGAGAAGCAAGGCCGTCATCGGATTCCGATGAGGGACGGTGCAGTAAAAGTGAAAAACCATATTCATGCAGGGATATTTCCCAGTAACAATACAGCGCTAAGCCTGAGTCGCGTCGTCCGTGCCGATTTTCGGGCACGAGTCTTTACAGGGCTCAATACCTAGTTCGGGATAAGTAAATTGACTGATGAGGGTTTCTCCGACAATTATTCGTTTCTCGGAGGAGCACTGCGCAAAGCGACCTCGTAATGAGATGATTAGAACCGGGCCCGTGAAGTCCTCCGAGTCCATCGTGGAGTCAGTACCGTGGATGGGTCAAGATGCTTCCTGTTGACGTAAAATATCCACATGCCAGTTTACTGCGCAGGCAAATAAGAAACTCGCCGTTGAGAAACGGGAAAAACTGTAATCCCTAGGTGTCCGGAGCAAGCTGGTAGTCAACGACTTCCCGGAAGCTCAAGAGAGTAGCAATATTATATACGCACACGACGTCGACTTGGAGTCCAAAGCAGGTCAGCAGCAAGGAAGCCCCAAGAGAGACAAGGTTAAAGAGACAATGCCACTAGCTGAGAGGTCTCATGAGTAAACATCGGGACAACAGCTTTTGACGAAAGATGGATTCGCCGAGATGGCACACGCAGCTAGTCGTAAGGTGCAGGGCCCTAGGCTCGAGGATACACCTAGGGTGATCACGGCGGAAGCGGGAATGTAAAGACAAGAATCCACGGGAGTATCGCCAAAACCTTACACGAGGGAAGTCAGTTAGATGGGTAAGTGCTACTGCTGGGAAATGGGGAACATTAGGATGGCCAGCACATTACACGTCATAGGTGTCATCAAGTTAGCGTCAAAGCGGGAGCGCTTAGGCAGAAAGTGGGCAAAAGGGCGCATTTATATGACCATCGTAGGAATGCTACATAGCGGTACATAGCTGTAAGAGGACAAGGTAAGGCATATGTAGAATCTCTGGTAAGGAACTTCACTCCAGTTCAGCGATACTGAAAGCCAATGGCAAGAGTGCGCTCCAGCTGAGACACTCGTCCCTCTAGGGTAAGCGGTAGACTCCTGCGAGAAAGGGGTAGAAATCGCAGGGGGACAATAAAGCGAACCCGAAATGAGTGAAGAGACGAAAATTTTTTCGCTGGTTATGCAGGTGACATAGTTTGTTCGTGTTTGGGAGCGCAGTTGAAAATAAGGTAGACGACAACCATACACAACCAACCCTCTGTGACGTGACATAACGCTCCTTTTTTGGAAAATATAATTGAGAAAAGTCGAAGAAAAGACAATAACAATTCTTTGCATTAAGTTCGAGGAAATCGACGACCATAGAATTGTTAGAATTAGTACTGAAAAGGTATATACAAAATTATAAAGCTAGGGGATGAAAATTGGGGGAGGAGATACGAAAATACTAAGGTATATACAATAGTACTTGACCATTCTGCAAGCCGCTGGAGATAAAACTGAGGCAATCCGGCATATTTCATCGCATTTTGGCCTTTTCCATGTCTGCCATTAGGGTTTCTGGAATTATCCTGTGGCCGCGATATTTGCTCGCTGCCCATGCCGCTTCACGACCATTAAGGCCTTTTTCGTATGCATCCATAAAACGCCGTGATCGATTTTTCATTCTCCTTTGTGGTTTCGGCTTTTTTTTGAGGTCTGTCATCTCCCTGTAAGTTCTGTGCTCTAGACTGAATATATTTGTTTCGCTTAGGCATGATTCTGGCCTGTCGAGGAGGGTTTGCGCGTGTGCTGCCTTCAAATTGACGCGTCGTGAAGTATTTTTGTATCTTTTCCCTCAGATTTCGTTTTACCACTATACTTTTTTTTTGTACCCCATGAGATCTATATTCGGCTTAGTTCTATGGTTTCCGATTAGCTACAATCTGTGTTCAAAATATTCTAAGCCATTATCTGTATAATTGTAGCTCAAAATGGAAATGTCACGCTTTGCACGTGACGTTGGAAGCGTTTGGATGCCTCTGCAAAGACACTCTTGACGAGATGTGATGTAGCGAAAATTGATCCAGGGTCATGAAAAATGATGCAAGGAAGGGCTAGGTCTACACAGAGAATCTCGTAAGTATTCTTTCTTGAGAAGCAGAGGGGTCGGCGATGCCGAGAAGGCCAAAGCTCACCGTGCTGAGATTGTAGTCTTTATGAGAAGCGGAGGGGTAGGCGATGCCTGAAGACTACGATCCCGAAGAGAGGTGAGCTAAGGTTCTGTATGAAGAGCATGATGTTGTCCTTACCTGGGTTGCCTCGCGTGCTGCTTGATTAGTCTGGATGGCATCCCCAGGGTTTTATGCCCCTCCTACGGACCATAGTGCTTGACTCAGCATCACTAATTCATAGCGCTAAGTCAGAGCGGTGCGGAGGGGAGTCATCTGAAACAACGATGAATGAGATGAGTGAGCGAACAATGAATGTGATGAGTGAGTGAACGATGACAAATTCGGCGAGGCCGAATTTGGATGCGAGTTAGGCAGAGGCCTTCGAAAACACTCCTTACCCCTGGAACCCATGTTTACGACGATCATCTACCTTAGATTTATATAGGCTTGTGACCAGCTGTTACCTTTCGAACTCCGATGTTCATCTCAAGGTAATTGAATGTTCCAACAAAGTCGTTGAGAGTCAAAACGTGAAATTTCACTAAGTCAGCGTCACGCAAGGGGGGTTTCCCTAAAAATGTGTTCGTTACTCCCAGTCCTTAGGTGGTGATCCTCCTTTTCACACTCCGCCATATGTTTGCCACATCAATAATACCACAACAAATGATAAACAATCACCACCTAAGGACTGGTCGCGAGTCCAAGATTTATACATCGGAATATCGGAAGGGTACTGGTGTTTGTAGCTGCTACAGAAAAAAATAAAATAAAAAGAGGAAAAAAGCGGAAAAAAGAGAATATTTCTTATCTTATCTTATCTTATATACAAGAGCTGAAAACTATTGACCCATCCTTCCATCTCCACCTACATCTGGGCTATCAATCTTGTTCTGACAGGGCCTTGTGGGTTGTCTGCTATCCCTCCCATCACAATATACTCTATCACAGTCATCACGTGGGTTTTTGCAGTATCTCTTTGCCTTACTGCCCTCACATTCTGGCCTAAAGCATTCCCAGCATCATCTTTCTGCTCTGATTCTCTTTCTTTGGAGGTAATTGGGGTGCCAAAATTGCTAGGACATCTTGTGCAGGTCTTTTATTATATAATGAAACTGTAATTTGTGATGGAAAAGCAACAATATTGGGTGGGGCTGGATTGACTTTCCATGCTCTCATGTGATGGTTCAAGAAAATCACAATCCACATCCATAAAGCTCTGGAGCACTTTCAAGAATTTGGGTTGGAGAAATTAATTCTTTGTTTGGTGGGAGTACATGTGAAACACTTCCACTTTGATGCTAAACTATTTTGAACAAGCAGGATTCTTTATTTGCACATGGTAGTTCTCCATATGTGAAAGTAGGACATGAGATGCTCCTCAAGCTATCAAATTTATAAGTTAGCACCAATCTACAAGTCATACTAGAGAACATACCTTATAAAAAATATCATTTTTGTTCCCCTTTGCATGATTACCATTAGGGGCATTCATGGTTCTCATTTTTGCTCCATTTTTGATTTCATTTTACAGAAAAACAAGATGTAAAACAGGGCCAGAAATGAGATGGAAAAAGAGTGAAAAACAGTTAGCATGTCTGTTTTTGATGTGTTTCTATTTTTTATCCATTTTTTGTCTTTGGTGTTTCAAGTCACTGAAGGGCATTTCAGCATTGTCTATCCCTTTTGTTGTTGCCCCATAATGCAATAACCTACTTCTATTCACTGCCCACACTACAGAATGAGCAAATAAACACTTTTAATGGACAAAAGACCAATTAGTTAAGACTGAAGGAATACTGGAGGCTGACAGATAGCATTTGGAAAATGATAAGATAAAGTGGGTTCTGCAGAGATAGATGCAGAGTTTAGGGATGCTGGGATGCAAAATGTGCTGTTTTATTTTTTGCTCATTTTTTCTCTCATTTTTCAGTTCATTTTTCAGTTTATTTTTGATGGTCTTTATTTTCATGGTCTATGTTTACAAAAATGAATCAAAAACAAGAACTGTGAGCACCCCTATTCCACACAATTACAGCTTTTTTCCAGTCAGAATTTTGTTTTCAACATAAGTACAATTATTTCCCTTGATTTAAGGGACTGAATGTTAAATCAGCTAAATTACGCCCGTCTTCGGATTCTGAAGTCTGTGAGAAACCACTCGCTTATTTGTCCCTGCTTCTTCTGTTTGACTAGTCCCTTGTCCCTCTCAGCTGCTTCAAACCTCTTAAACATTTCCCTGTTGCGTCCTTGCCCGCTCTTCATGTGTTTCATGCTTTTTTACTCATACCTGGACAGAGGAAGGTGAGTAAACATGTCGCCTTTTAGGTGCACTGAACTGAAGACTCCTCGTGTCACGACCGCTTCCCGTGCAGCCAAGCTTGAGTCTCGCCTCCCCTGATCTATCTAGGACGTGCTTCCTTACTGTTACATACATCGTCTGTAGCCCAACCTCGTCTCCTGTTAGGCTAATCAATGACACCACTATTCCTCAACCTCCTCCATGGCAATAGCGTGCCGTCATGTCCAAACCTACTCTTTCACACACAACTGACGATGGTTCTAACAGCCTTATGGCCTCATCCAGTAGGCAAGGTGCCTCGGACAGTGCAACCACCAATATCAAATATTTGGTCTTGATGTCATTCAGACCGTGAGGTTCAGGAAAAATCATCATCAGCTCAAACATTGCGAAATCCAAGGAGACATCCGTAAAGTACGCTGTTTGCCTATGGTCAGACTGGAACTGGCCAAACGTGTGTATTCGATTCCTTCTTCGTACTGTCACAATAATGCGATGAACATTTAAAACAGGTAGACAATGCAAGGAGACCTCACCTCTACTACAACAGGAAACCCATCTCCCAATGCTGGCATGAAACCTTGCATGCTTTTCCGACTTTTTTACCAAGTGAATTCCTCCCGTTCAGATTACAGTGTGAAAGTGTCATATGTGGAATTATACAATGAAGAACTCTGCAACTTACTTTGCGAATGATGTAGGTTCTCGTCCCTGCTTCCCCTGTTCGACTAGTCCCTTGTCCCTCTCAGCCACTTCAAACCTCTTAAACATTTCCCTGTCATGTCCTTGCCCGCTCTTCGTCTGCTTTGTGCTTTTTTAGTCATACCTGGACAGAGGAAGGTGAGTAAACATGTTGTCCTTTAGGTGCGCTGAACTGACGACTCCTCGTGTTGCGACTGATCTTGCTTCCTGTGCAGCCAAACTCGAGCCTGCCTCCCCTAATCTATAGGATGTGCTTCCTTACTGTTACATACATCATCCGTAGCCCAGCCTTGTCTCCTGCTAGGTTAATCAACAATGCTGCTGTTCCTTAACCTCCTCCATCGTGATCGCGTGCTGTCATGTCCAAACCTACTCTTTCACACACAACTGATGATGGTTCTAACAGCCTTACAGCCTCATCCAGCAGGCGAGGCACCTCGGACAGTGCAACTGCCAATATCCAATATTCGATCTTGACATCATTCAGACCGTGAGGTTCAGGAAAATTCACCCATCATCATCAGCTCAAACGTTGCGAAATCCAAGTAGACATCCATAGAGTACGCTGTTTGCCTATGGTCAGACTGGAACTGCCAAAACGTGCATATTCGATTCCTTCTTCATACTGTCGCAACAATGCGATGAACATTCAAAACAGGTATACAATGCAAGGAGACCTCACCTCTGCTACAACAGGAAACCCATCTCCCAATGCTGGCATGAGGCCTTGTGTGTGCTCTTCCGACTTTTTCACCAAGTGGAGTCCTCCTGTTCAGAATACAGTGTGAAAGTGTCGTATGTAGAATTATACAATGAAGAACTCTGCAACTTATTTTGCGAATGACATAGGTTCGATTCAACCGATGCCGCTAAAGAGTATGGTGGACTCAAGATGCCCACAAACACGGTGTCTTTATCCAGGGTCTTGAAGAAATTCCCGTAGAAACTTCGAAGATGCACTAGCCCTTTCGATCGGAGGAAGTGAACAACGCCAAATTGCAGCTACCAACTTCAACGACCACTGCAGTTGATCACATTCAGTTCTCTCAATCTTGGGCATAACAAGGTTGATCTCCTGGCAGCGTGAGAAAAAAACAGCAAGGAAGGGAGCACGGATGGGACTAGCAGGTATGTAGTCATTACTTTATCTTGTCTCCTTGCTCATTCACGCGTCTCCTCTTCACATCGCACTGCACGACTTCCAGCTGACATGACATGCGGCTGTTCACAGGCTATTGCTTCATTGTTGAAGCTTTCGCACTGGTCCTATCAGACTCCCCCGGGTCTACACAATGAATTGATGCCTGCCAAACACCTTGTTGGTGCCAATGGCTTGGCTTAGGTTTCTTTCCTTCATCGTCTATGCTAGCCTTAGTCTTCCCCTTCTTTTCTCATGCCCTCATTGCCATTACAATACTCTCCATTGTAAATTATGTTCATAGGCATCTTGTAAATTATATTACTCAAGGATGGTGTATATTCACGGAATGGACCCTTTCATTTGAGCCTTCCAGACTTCCAGATGCCAGATCTATCTTTCAATGCCGGGGAACCCTGTTCTCGTACCTGAGCACCAGGAGATTGGGGAAGCGACTAGACCCGATTAACAGCAAACACTCTCGAATCAGCCAGCTCACCAGGTGTAGCTCTAAATTGAACCAGTTGGCATCAAGGGTTCTTAAATCCAATAAATTGAGCCAGATTTAAGCTAAATTGAACCCACATAAGCACTTATTTCCACTTATTCGTTCAACTTTCACTTATTTTGAGGTGTATGGGTTGTTCCAAGCTATTCTTTGCTCACTCCTGTGCTCAAGTTTCGAAGTAGATGTTATTTTAACCTACCCTATACATGTACAGCAAATACACATTTTATGCAAGTATGGAGATGGTACTGAGGCTCACCTCACAAGCATGAGGAATGAGGCCGACGTGTTGACATGTTGACGTGTTTGGGTCATGTGATCTAAAAGGTGCCTTCATTGAATCAGAACATCAGTGCTCTGCCTACAGCCAACCCACGAGGCCTTTCGTTGGCCCATCCAGATTCCGGACTGTACAAGCACCAACTTCAAAGTTGGACACCTTCCCTCATCATCTTTGTCATTCTCCACTTCTTTTGGCTATTATCAAGCAATTCAACAATGTCGATTCATCACTGTTTCACATTCTCCGACATCCTCTACCTCGACTACCACCATGGGTGTTCCTGGACTCCCCAAAGTAAGAGGCTTTTCAACTTCACTGCTTACCTTGAAGTTGATATACTCAAGATTTTGGAGCCAGCTCGGCGTGTGCAAACTCTGACTGAGTTTGCAATGAAGGAAGGTTTTCAGCTGAATCCCCACGGTGACAACATGGTTCGTGTTGGCGTTGATGTAAGGTATGGTCCTCCTCTTCTTTCTTCTTTCTTAAATAAAAGCTGATCATATATTTATGTGCTAGCGTCTGGATCTGCCAAGCTCAGGCTGCTGCGCATTCCATGCCTGGGACACAACAGGGTGAAAATCCAGCCCTCCGCATCATCCTCTTCCGCATCTGCCACCTCCTGGCTCAGTCTATCCAACCCATTCTTGTTGCAGATGGTCCCAATCACCCTCGTGTTAAACGTGGAGTAAACGTTAAGGCCAACAAGCTGCACTGGATGGAAGCTTACATCGAGGATTTTGTTCGAGAAGCTGGGTGCCCCATGTATCGTGTGCATAACCGTTTTACACCATTCTTTTGATTCTTTTAATTGACTTTCATTAGGCCCCAGGAGAGGCTGAGGCTGAGTTGGCTCAGCTGATGGCACATGGTCTCATCAAGGCCATTCTCACCACCAACTTTGATGTGTTCCTCTTTGGGGGCACATACATGATTAAACCGTGAGCTAATCCTTTTCGTTAAGTATGTCAATCATTTTATAATCCTAATACACTTCTAGGCCCAATGTAAAAACCAATGGTGACAGGATTACATACTACACGTCTGGTGACATCCAAGCGCAGGCATCCCTCACGTGCGCCAAGCTAATCTTCATCGTGCTTCTCAGTGGTGGTGACTATGACCAGGTGCATCATGATGGTGGTTGTTTGTGTCTCGCTTTATAGCCGGTCATTTAGGTTGGCCTCCCCAGGTGTGGTGTCAAGATTGCTCATCAACTGGCTCAGGGGGAACTTCCCGATTTGCTCTTCACAGCTGCCACTACGCTCCCTCAACATGATCTTGAAGATTTTCTTCATGGTTGGCACAACAAACTCGGGAAGGAGCTACTTTGTGATCCACATGGTCTAATGAATGCGAAACACCCTACACTAGCCCAGAACATTCCTCCCAACTTTCCCAAGCTCAGCATTCTTCAATTGTACACCTGCCCAGTCACCTCTTGGTCAGAGGATGGCGAGGGCCCTGATACCACATCATGGACTCTCCACCAACTTAACCTAGCTAAGCTCGCCATCCTTTGCAAGAAATCTTTTTCATGGGGATCTGCTGGCATCATTAACAATCAGTTCCAAAAGAATGTTTGGCCTGCGGCTGTAATGCGCATGCTGCTCAAGGTAAGTTGACTCCAATCTCTCCTGAATAGGATACTGATGACCCTCCCTACAGCCTGTTGACAATCCCAGAATGGTTGATGAGCAACTCTCATGCTCCTCCCTGCTTCATATTCGGCAGAAGAAATTTGGACCAGGTGGCCCCGCTACAGGCGCAAACGTGGACGGCTTCTCTGTTGAGACTGCAACATTGGCTCTTGCTTGTGAAACCACGTCCAACCTTAACGAGAATATTCGCAAAAAGACACTTCAGCAAATGCGGGAGCCCTTCTACCCTTGGATTCCATCACAAATTCTCAAACGGAAGGTTCCCAATCTCAAATGAATTTGGTGCATGCACGCATAAGAAAAAGAAACCCCACCAGCAGCAGTGGATCATGTCAGACTCAGTACGTAAACTGTAGCCCTTCACTCTATCACCATAACTAATGCTCTCTGATAAGGATGATGGAGTTATTATGACTCCTGCAGCCACTGTGAATGCCATTGCCTCAAGCTCTCACACCACCCTCGCTCCCGATGCCATTGCCTCAAGCTCTAGCATGCCTGCTGCTGCTGCTGTAGGTTCATCTCTGAACCAAATTGCTGTTGACGAGGATGCTTTGAAGGGAGGTTTCCTTGGTTTTATTGATCTAACATAGTATGATGTTCAAAATGTAGTCTAAATTGTATTTTTATAGCTCAAAGCCAATTTGTATATGTACATTTCCCAATCAGGTTTAGCTTACGGCCCCAGAGTGATGAGGCCAATTCAGGTTGCTGGCAAGGAACAGGGAAAGGTGATCGACAGTGAACTTGTAATCTGAAACATGGGATGGATATGGGGGTACACTGGTGGAATTGACTCTACTTCATCCTATCCTACTTGACTATGGGCCGGAGAGCATGTACAAAAGTATCCGCAGCTACTGCCAATGTAGCAACTTCAAAAGTAAGTCAAGGCTCCACCGCTAGTGTTTGGAAGTCCGGTCACAGGACTGGAAAAAGACCGTGACCAGACCGGACTGTGACCGATCAAGACTGCAAATTATTAGGACCGACAAAGACCATAACCGCGGTCTGGTCTACGGTCCTCTACAGATTCGAAAATTTCAAAACTGAGCAAAAACTGGTTTAACTGGTCTAAGACCGGTCTTTCGAGGGGGTTGAACTTACAATATATTTATTTCGTTTTTGCAGAATTGTTGTATATTTTTGATGAGAACCAAATACCGTACATCACATGTGCATCAAACTATTTCTTTCTCACCCACCATCACCACGACCACCTCCGCTTCATCACCTCTGCCACCACCAACCACAACCACATCCATCGTTCAACCGCCGCCAACCACCCCAACAATGATGACAAGGTGGCAATGCCATGTCCCATCCATCCCCTGCCGT
>Ga0307507_10004712_pt1 | contig 23617 bp, 7 predicted proteins | sample 7_EM_MG_FD_207223 | JGI IMG/M metagenome (GOLD analysis project Ga0307507, IMG submission 207223) | Populus trichocarpa ectomycorrhiza microbial communities from riparian zone in the Pacific Northwest, United States - 7_EM | ecosystem: Host-associated > Plants > Roots > Unclassified | place...
AACTCCCCCCCCACACCCCCCCCTTTGTTTTTTTTTTTTTTTTTTTTTTTTTTTTTCTGCCCCCCCCCCCCCCCCCGCCGCGGCGGCGGGGGGGGGGGGGGGGGGCAAGTAAGGCGTATATGGCAATGGTTTACAAAAGATAGTATATAGGGGATAGTTAAGATATGGGACACAACTATAAGCACACAGCAATCGATTGGCAAAGCCCAGCTAGGACGTAGTGAACCCTAGCTTTGGATAAGCTAAGGAAGGAAGCAGTAGTTCCTAAGGAGTTTAAAACATCTAAGGAGGACAGGACGTAGCTGTAGGCCTATAGGGCCGCTACTATAGACAGACATGGCAAATCGGGGTTTTTTATCCTACTAAGTTGGCTTATAGGGTTTTTCCTCCCCTAATTGTAGGGGTTTTATTCCTGTAAATATATAAGTTTTTCCCCTATAATAGAGTAGTCTGCGTAGGCCATATAGGATCTATATTAGACGTTAAATAATAAACAATTATTATATTCTACGGCCTTATATTTACCTAAGCTTATTTATAAAGATAATATTAAACGCCTTAATATAGTACTAGCGTTAGTAAGATAATATTGACCTTGCGGAGCTTTAAAGCCTTTCTTCTTCGCCAAATTAATAACTTTACAGTTATAGGCGATACCTTCCTATCCAGCCGAAACGTACGTAAAGTTTATATTAAAATTAACGGCAGCTAGAATATTCTGTATTAATATACATTTCCTACTACACTAGGGAGCTTACTACTTATGCCCGCCTTTAATCGCGATTGGTAAATACGTACTGTTAAGCACTCTAATATAATTGGCAAAGAACGGATATTGCTTTAGGTTATCCACAATCTTATCTAGCGTAGCATTTTTAGGTAGAATAATAAGCTTCTTATACATTTTAACGAGCCTAAAAAGAACTGCATATACTACTCTATATGCTAAATTAGCTCTGGTAAAAAGACTATATTAAAGCATATATTACCTACTTCTTAATTATTAATAAGGCGTGCTACGTTTCCCTATAAACTAACTAGTATAACTAATTATTACTAAATATTAGCATAAATATTAATAGCTTCTTTACTACTAATAGAAGCTTTATATCCTTTAAGCCGCCGTTAATTTAAAGCTATTTAAGTAACTTCCTAAACACCTCTAGCTACATCCTCGTTAAATTATAGAGCCTCTATAGGTAGCTATTAAGTAACTATATTATCTATAATATCCCCTGCTATATATTAGTATATTAAGTATAAATACTAACTAGTTAGATCTAAGCCACAAGAATAAGAATTAATAAGAGGATATTATATAGGGCCTATAGCTGTGACGGGCTTGTACAAATGCTTCTGAACCGAAGCTTGTAGATTGCTATCATATAAGAATACTAAGCTAAGGAGAAGAAGAAGGCTGTTAGAGACTGTTAAGATATAAAGGGGTCGCTAAGGCGCTAGTAGTAAGCAAGCCAATAGCGATTTTCCATCCCGGGGATGGAAAATTCTAATTGGTTGGCTCTATAAGTAGTGTTGGCAGAATTTGGCAGAATTTGGCAGAATGCCTAGAAAGTAGCAGGTGACGCACTCCAGCACCATTACATCACCCCCCCCTCCTAAAAAAGCCTGCCCTTAGGCTTTGTCTAAGTTCTTTATTATTATCTAGATTGTTATAGTTATCTAACCCTTCCTCCTAGCATTTAATCTAGCTGTCTAGTTTGCGTGGTGGTCTAGGGAGGTCTAGGTAGGCTAGGTGGAAATCTTATAGCTTATAGGGAGAGTACTTAAAATTGGATGTAGTGTACTATTTTAGATCTTCGTTATAACCTACCTAGCTTGTATAGTATTTTAAGGTACTATGGTCCTTCTTAACTGCTAAGATCTCTTTAACTTCCTATTTCTCGTCCTCTGCAATCTAAATTGGTGGTAGGGGGTTGTTGTACTGTCTAGGCAATAGGTTGTCCGCGGCCTTCTGTAGTTGGTTTAAAGAGAAGACAGGGTAGATCTTTATTTAACTCTGGTAGCTTAACCTTAAAAGAGTGCCCTACCTTCTTAGGGATCTTATAGGGGCCAGCTATTTAATGGTCTAGCTTATGGCTTGGCCTTTAGGTCTTCTAGTTCTTTATTAACACCCATACCTTATCTCTTATATGGAAGTCTGCTTCGCGACAATGTTGGTTTATATTAGCCTCTTTCTTCTCTTATACCTTTTTTATAATTATTTAGGCAGTCTCCTAGGCTCTGTGTATTCTCTTAGCAAATATCTGGGCCTCTTTATAGCTGAGGCATTTGCGGGCTGTTATAGGTCTTATAGGTCTATCCCAATTAAAGGATATTTATGGCTTATATCTATAGAGTAGCTTAAATGGCGACATTCCTATACTATTATAAGGGAGCGTAAGCTGTGCATAGTCTATTATATGCAGTAGTTCTAACTAGTTATCCTAGTAGTAATTAATAAAGGGGCGAAGTTGCTGGTTAAGGTGTTGGTTTATAATCTTAGTTTAGCTGTTAGTCTAAGGGTGGAATGTGGTAAAGAGCTTAATCTTAATTCTAAGGATGCGGTAGAATTCGTCCTAGAAATCTAATATAAATTGGGGTCTATAGTTAGAGATAATTAACTTAGAAGCGCTATAGATCTGGTAAATGTTGTTAATATACATACGGGCTATATCTTTATAGTTATGGTCTTAAAGTAGGGAAGGGAAATAGCTTGCTTGTTTAGTTGGTTGACTACCACAAAGGCTATATTATAGCTATATTTATTCTTTAGGAACAATTTAAAGTCCATTATAATATGCTGCTAAGGGCGTTTAGGAACTGGTAGTGGTTGTAACTATTTAGGGGTTTAATCCCTGGGGGTATCTACCCATTTATAAGCATGATAATTCCTAATAAATCTTTCTATGTTGGATAGGAGTCTTTACTAGTAGTAGCGAGGCGCTAGTAGTTGGTAGGTCTTGTCTTAACTAGGGTACGCTATAGAGACTTAACAGTGGGCTTTACGGATTAGCTTTATTTGTAAGTTGTTAATGTCTGGAACTATAAGCCGTTCTTAGTATAAGAGCAGTCCATCTTCTATTTCTAAATTAGGGTTGCCTTCTATAGCTTAGCCGCGGAGGGCTTTTAGGGATTTGGCTGTGCGGTTCGCGATTAGGATGCGGTTAATTAGTCCCATTAGTTTATCTAGGATCTCTCCTTCTATAGGCGCTAGCTTATTCTATTTAGAGCTTAGTTCCTAAAGGATATATAGGTTAAGCTGTTTAGGACAAAGGAGGGCACGTATCCAGTGCTAAGCCTTTAGCTTATCCTGTGGTTCCACATCCTGTTTTCTCTAGATAAGGGTATTAGCTTTAGAATTTTGCCTATTAGGGCAATATATAATTGTAAAGAAGAATTAGGAGAGTATTTTAGCCTATCTGGCCTGTTAACTAATAAGCTGCTTTGTTATTATAAAATACTTAAGGGCTTTATAATTAGTATAGATTTTAATCTAAGAGTCTGTGCTTTTAAGCTCTGCGCGCCACTAGGATAATAATTATATAATAGCTAATATTTCCTTATTGTGTACTTTATAGTTACACTTAGCTAGGGCTATTATTTTTAAGAAAAATGCAATAGGGTACTACTCGCCATCTAGGTGTAACTGTAAGAGAACTCCCGCTACTACTTTGTTAGAGGCGTCTATTTCTAGCATTAATTTAAGGTCTGGGTTATAGTAACGAAGAATTAAGGAGGAGGTAAGTTGGTCCTTTAACTTCTTAAAAGCTTTTATATAATTATTATTAAAAATAAAAGGCGTGTTGTTCTTTGTTAGTTATATAAGAGGCTTAGCCATAACCCTATAGTTATGGATAAACCGACGGTAGAAGTTATAGAAGCTGAGAAAGGACTGGATGCCTTTTATAGTATAAGGGGGTTTCCAGTTATATATTGCCTTAACCTTCTTAGGGTTAACTTTAATTTCTTCCGTACTAATACTAAACTTAAGGTACTTTACTTGTTTTACTCTGAATTTGCATTTTTTTAATATTAACTTATAGGCCTATATTCTGCAGCCTCTCTAAGACCTTTTTAACATAAACTTAGTGCTTAAGTTTATTATCTAAGTATATAAGGATGTCGTTTAGGTATGCTGTACAGAATTTATTAAGGTAGTTAAAAAGAACATTATTTATGTACCGTTAGTATATAGCTAGCCTATTTGTTAGTTTAAAAGGAAGAACTTTATATTTATAAGAACCATAGTAGGTATAGAATGTTGTTAGATCCTCTAATACAGGGTCCATCCTAATTTGGTAGAAAGCTTAGCGGATATTAAGCTTAGTAAAGATTTTAGCTCGGCTTAGATGTATAAGGGTCTTATTAATTAGGGGGAGAGGGTAGCAATCTTTTTAAGTAATGGCGTTTAGTTTTTAATAGTTAATATAGAAACAAAGGCCTTTATTAGGTGTAAGGGATATTATTGCGGTCACCTCGGGTTGCCCTTAGGACAACCCCCGGACACCCCTCGGACGTCCGTCGGTCACGTGCCGGAGGCACGTGCCCGTAGTATATAGTCTCCACGATCCTCGAGGCCTTACCTCCTTAAGGATTCGTCTCTCTCACCAATCTATCTTGTTCCACAATCGTGTCCTTATAGCCCCCTGTCTACAAGTTCCCCTCACATTAGGTTTCTTTGTAAATAGAATAGGGGAAGTAAAAGGGGCCTAACTTAGTTTAATGAACCCCTTATAGAGGTTATTAATTAAGTACTACTTAGTTACTTTTAGTTCCTCTATAGTTTACTAGTAAAGGGAGCTATAGCCTAGGGAGTTGTTAGCCTCTAGTTAAATCTTATAATTATAGGTTTAGTAGGGGGGCAGTATATCTAAGGCTACTTTTAAGAACGCGTCTCTATAATCTAAGAGGTATATAGGGAGGAGGCGCTTAACTAGCTTCTTGTTAGTTTCCTCTACTAGCCCTTCTTCCTTCTTATTAATAATTTAGTTAATTTTGTATAAGCTGGTTATAAAGACCTTATTGTCCTTCTGATATATATTAAAGTGGAAACCTATAGCGCTAATTGCTGTAATATCTACTATAGGGGGGTCGTGCGGTAGTAGGGGTGTCCGTGGCCTTGGGGGCCTTTAGTATATTAGTATTGTCTTTACTCCTTTTAGCTCTTGTTATATCCTCTAAAGGTTATTCTCCACGTCCTATTAGTATGTCCTCTTTCCTATTGGCTAGATCTCCGCAATTTAGAAGTTGTTTATATTACTATCCGTTCTACTTCTATAAGTAGAGTCCTCCTTAACTATAGTCCTTTAGGGGAGTATCCTTATTAGTATGGAGTTCCTACTGGTCTTGCGGCGGGCATCTTCTTAGGTAAAGGCTATGTCGCGGTTCCTAACATCCTGCTAGTAGATAGGATTAGCCTTTATAGTTAATGTCTTGCGGTTAGTATAGATTTCTTTAATAAAGGAGGGTAACTTTGGTCTATTCTATGGCCAGATAAACTGTTTTTATTAAATGTTCAGCTAAATATTAAAGTAGGATATCCATTTTTGGCTAAGGATTATGTTATGGGACTCTAGGTCTAGAATGCAGAAGGGGATACTAAACTGGCGTTGTCTATTAATAGCGATATATAGCTTTAAGACATGGGTAACTGGCTTACTGGCTTAGCCGTTGTAGCCTTTTACTTAAATAGGCTTCTCTAGTTAGGTAGCATTTATATTTAAGAACTTAGTAATATTATTTATATAAGCAGTGTTTATAAAGGTAAAGCTATTTGCTCTAGTGTTAATAAGGGCAGTTATATTAACTCTATATCTATTTTAAGATACTATATATAGAACCGTAAAGTGTTTTCCACCTATTAGCTAACTTAGATTAATTTCTTTAAGATTAATAGGATACCTTAGGGGGGAGTCTTTCCCTAGGGTTCTTCTTTTTCTAACTTATTAGACGTTTCTTCTTCTTCCTTTATCTCCTTAATATTACCTATATCCTTTAGCTCTGGGTAGGACGTAGTAAAGTAATTATCCTTTCTATAATTAAAGCATATAACCAATATAGGGTTAATTGGGGTATTGCGATAAGTATTAGCTGAAGGTATAGTACGTGGCAATTTAGATGAGGCTTGTAGGTAGGTAGTTGTGACAGCTTTTGGTATAAGGGTGGTTATGGTTTGTCTTCCGATGCTAGCTCTAGTTAGTATAGTAAATAGGTTCCAGTTGCTATAGGACTTCTTTAGCTGGTTAGAACAAGTATTAATTTATTTTAGTTCTAAATCTAGTAACAAACATTAGGCTGTGAGTTTTTAGTAGGTTAGTAGGTTATCTAAGGCTACTGCAATCTTCTCTTGTAGTTGGACTGTTAGCTTATTATATAGGTCCAAATAGTAGTTCTTAGGGAGAACCTAGCCTTTGCCTGCTAGGTATAAGAATTAGGTCTAGAACTTAGTAAAGGATTAGTTTAATTTTATTATTAGGCAATTATAGTTATAACGGGCATCCAATACTTTATTTAGGTTAACATAAATAGTAGCTAGATGTTATATTATCTTATTAATAGATATAAACCGAATAAGTAACTTATCCTTAAACTTAGCCTAGAGGTATTTCTGGGCGTCCCTAATAGTTTAACTAAAGAGGTAGAGCATTTAGCTTCTTTAGAGGGGAAATGGTTATAGTTAACACAGAGCTTTTCTTGTACCTAGATTCTCTAGTTTTTAAAGGTTAGGTCTATGCCATCTAATAATAGTAGGGGGTTGGGGAGCTTAACGGACTTTAATTGCTTTATTATTGTATCCGTACTCTCTAGTGTATTATATTTAGTTAAGCGAATAGGTTAACTAAGGCTTTATAAAGGGGAGGCTAGGCTATTTTATAAGGCAGTAAGGCTTTCTAGGATCTCCTTTAGAGTCTCTTATATACTTTAGGCTTAAAGATAATTGACCTTCTAATTAGCTGTAAGGGCATAAATCTGCTTGTGTACACCTATAATGTTGTTATTATTTTTAATTTCTGATCCTAACTAGATCTTATATTCCTCTTAGGTAGAGGCAGGTCTTTTAAATAAGCTTGCTTTAGGTACCATCGTTGGCTTCCTAAGGTTTGTTGGAATTGTATAATTTAGTTTTAATTCTGGGGTTCTTTTAAGGGTGTAGGTTAAGTATAGTCTGGCCTATAAAGTGGGATATTATTAAGGCCTTCTTAGGCGTAGTAGTGTGAGTTTTTTTGGTGTCTGAGTATAACGCGTTAACGCGTTGTTGTAGATAAAGGTCTTCTTTTAGGGTGGGATATTATTAAGGCCTTCCTAGGTAATATAGGGAGAGCTTAGTATAATATAATGGGCTTATATAAATGCTTCTGAACCAAAGCTTGTAGATTGCTACTATATAAGAATACTAAGCTAAGGAGAAGAAGAAGGCTGTTAGAGACTATTAAGATATAAAGGGGTCGCCAAGGCGCTAGTAGTAAGCAAGCTAATAGCGATTTTCCATCCTGGGGATGGAAAATCCTAATTGGTTGGCTCTATAAGTAGTGTTAGTAGAATATGGCAGAATTTGGCAGAATGCCCAGAAAGTAGCAGGTAACGCGCTTTAGCACCGTTACAACAGCTGCTATAGTAATACTATTATTAGTAAAGGTGGTGGTAGTACTAGTTAAGGTATAGTAGGTAATTGGATAGGTGCATAAGTAAAGCTCCAGATTTAATTTAATAATTAATTTAGAGAAAAAAGCTGTAACGGAAGCCTTATAGGAAATACTATAGTAGACTTGTTAATGGGCTAGGTATATAGATATTTAAACAAAGTTAATAACGTAATAATAACTAGTGGAGTGGTTGCCTAATAGATTAACTTTAATTATATTCTAAGATTTACTATAAGGAAAGGAACTATCTAGGTAGGGACTATGGTCCTTTAAATACACATCTATACTCCTAAGAAAGTCGTTGCTCTATCTACTCCAACTACTCTATCTACTCTATTATAGATTATATAGATTATATAGATTATATAGATTATATAGATTATATTATATAACCTTGCTTATTATTCCTTATTATATAGTTCTATAGGATCCATCCTGGACTATACCTATATTAACTAGCTAGCTTCCTCCAACTCTTCTCTAAGTAGTTATAGTATTATACTTAAAGCGTCTATAATACCATCTCCCTTCTCTTTATCTTTGTCCTTAAAGATTCCTAATATCTCCAAGTCATTTACTAGAGGTGTAATGTCCGTCTAATTAATTTGGTTAATATTGTTGCTTATTATACCTAAAGCTTCTTCTTTTTCTTCTACAGCTCGTCATTCTTATACTATTACTGCAATATTATCTCTTAGTAAGATAATGCCGTCTTTGTGTTCTTATTACTTAAAAGAGGGGTTAGTTTATATTATATTAGCAAGTCCTTTATCTTAGCAACCCTCCTCTTATTTAGAGTGCACTAAAGCAAATATTTAATTATCCTGCGATATTTGCTCTATTTCTAACACTAAGTATACGCGTCCTATTACTCTTAACAGTCTTTAAGTACCCTTATTAATTGCTGCTAGGGTCCTAGGTTTAATCTACCGCTACAAAACTTAATAATAAGCTCTTAGTAGCGCTAGCTAAACTTCGTTATTCTTATAACGCTAAAAGAGAGGCTGCTAATGCCTAATAACGTACTCTAGACTCTCGTCTGGCTGCGTCTGCTTGGTTAACCCGTCTTAAGAAGGGTTATAAGAAGGTGCGCTCTAAGAAGTGGAAACTTATAGAATAAGGCCTTTAGGAACTTGGCAATATAAGAACGGATTCTCCTCTAATAGAGAGGGAAATAACTCTAAATACCTTGGTAGCTGCTCCTCTTGGGTCCCCCTTAGGTGACTTATTCTTTAATAATCCTTCTTTATTAATACTGCCTAACCTATTTTCTTCTAATACTCTTATACCTTTCTTATAGCGTTCTTTAAATTATTTAGTAGCTCCTAGGTAGTCTTATTATAGCCTATCCACTTTACTTTATACCACATTTTATTATTAATATCCTTGTAACCAATAATTTTTAAAACTTCCCATTTGTCTTCCTCTTGTCCTTTATACGTGTCTGCTTTATAAACTAGTAGCTTAATATTCCTATATACTAGCTCTAGTATTATAATATACTATATAGGGTAGATCTTCATTTTCTTTAGTAAGTTAAGTCTATATATAACTTCTAAGATTTTTGCCTTAACTATAAATAGTCCTAGTCTAACATAGTCCAACTTCTTACTTAGTTATCAACTCTTGAAATTTTTGTATAGTAGCCATACTTTATCCCTTTCCTTAAGATCTAGTCCCTTAGATCTCCTAGCATTATAGTATCTTTTTATCCTTGTCTACACTAGTTTAGCTATCTCTTTAAGGTAATTATAAAGATTTATTAATATCTCCATTCTTTCTTTAGCTATACAACTCGTCTTCTTTACTTAATATAGTAATAGCGATATTCTTAACTCGTATCCATAATTCGCCTTAAAAGGTAACGTGCCTATCCCTTTCTATAGTGTTGTATTATATATTAACTATATAACTGGTAATAATAACACCCAATTATTCTATGTCTAATTAATATAATACCTTAAATACTGTTCTAATATTTAGTTTAGTCTTTCCATTTAACTATCTATCTGTAGGTGATATACAGTTAATATTACTGCTTAAACCCCTTATTCTACTAAGAATACTTCCTAGAATACTGCTATGAATCTTAGATCTCTATCTAATATAATTTTATCTAGTGCTTTATATCTTATAAACACTTCCTTAATATAGATTCTAGCTATATCTTCTACGGATATTTCTTCTATATACGCTATAAAGTAGCCCTACTTAGTTAACTTATCTACTATTACTAAAATTATATTATAATCTTATCTAGTAATAGGATCTCTTAACTTTAGCAACTTTATAATAAAGTCCTATAATATAACCTCCTATAGTCTTTCTAGTATTTTAATAGGTTGTAGCCCTCTATATAGCTTATGCCTTATTAGTTTATTTCTCTAGCAATCTAAACATTCCTTTATAACTTATCTCGCTAGTCCCTAAATTCCTTAAATAATATATTCCTCTTAAAGTCTTAATACTAAGCCTGTAGCTCTATTATATCCTTAAATTATTCCCTTATGGAATTTCTCAACAAACTCCTTTATGATTGTCTTAGGCACATATATAGCCTCTTAGTGCTTATATTGCTCTAAGTCTAGATCCTTACTCTATACCTCTTAAATTCTCTATATCCAATTACTTTCTAGTGATTTATAGATCTGGCTAACTTCTTTTATTACTGCTATTTTTAGATAATTATACCTAATTAGTCCGTCTTCGTCTTTTTATAATATAGCCCCTAATAGTTTCTTATCGTTTTATAATTCTACCTTCCTACTAAGTACGTCTACTCTTGCGTTTTTAGTACTCTTAGTATACTAAATTTAAAGTAATATTCTATAAGCATTTCTGCCTATCTAACTTATCTACAATTAAGTTCTTTTATTATTAGGAACCTCGTTAGGTTTTTATAGTCCGTTTTAACTATAAATGGTTTCTCTATGCCTTATAAGAATGCTCTCCACTCTTTAAGTACTGCAACTATACTTAACAACTCCTTATTATAGATATTGTAGTTTAGTTCTAGTGGTGTTATCTTCCAGCTATAGTACGCTACTAGATGCCATTCGTCTGAATGCTTCTATAGTAAGCACGCTCCTAGTGTAAAGTCTAATACGTTTATTTCTATAACCGTTTCTAGCTTCAGCTGGTAGATCTTAAGGATTAGATCTTAGGTAAATAACTCCTTAAGTTCCCTAAACAACTTCTTTTACTTACTACCCTATACCTACAGTTCCTCCTTCTTTATAAGTCTTATAAATAGCTTAATACTTTTTAACCACTGTGCTATAAACCTCCTATAGTAGTTGCAAAACCCTAGAAACGACCTTAACTGTGTAACATTCTCTAGTTCCTACTAACTTACTATAGCTTTAACTTTCTTTAGGTCCATGCTAATTTTTCCTAGTTTAATAATAAATCTAATAAAATCAGTCTTCTTAGTGAAGAACTCGCATTTCTTAATTGCTACTAGCATCTTTTTTTCTTATAGTCTTCTTAAGACCTACTTAATATATTCTCTATATTCTCCCTTACTTACTAAGTAGATAATAATGTCATTAAGGTATACTATAATAAACTTATTAAGGTGTTCTCCTAACACACTATTAATTTGTTTTTAAAATATTACTGGTGTATTTATAAGTCCGAACTGTATTACTAATAGCTTATATAGTCCTTCCTTTGACCTAAAGGCTACTTTCTATTTATCTCCTTCCTTAATCCTAATCTAATAGTATGCCCACCTTAGATCTATCTTTATAAAGATCTTCGCGTTATCTATCCTATTTTGGATTTCGCTAATTAAGGGTAAAGGATACCTATCCTTTCTGGTAATGCTGTTTAACTGTCTATAGTTAATATACATCCTAAGTTTTCTGTTTTTCTTTAGGATAAACAATACTGGATAACCCACTAATAACTATAACGGCCTAATATATCCCTTTTATAAGTTCTCCTAGATAAACTCCTTAAGCGCTACTAACTTGGTTTTAGTAAGCTTATAGATTAGAAAGAACTTTAGACTAGTTCCTGGTTCTAATTCTATCTTATAATCCTATACTACATACTCTAACAGCTTCTTACTTTCTGGTAACCATGACTTTTTCCTATACTTATAGTATCTCTTTAGTATATAACTTAAGCCTTACTCAGTTTCCTCATATATTACTCTAACTTAGTACCATACTATCTTAGTTTACTGTCATATCTTATGTTATTATATATCTCTAATATTAACCTAACCTATAACCCAATCAATCTTTAGATTGTATTTCTATAACTAAAGCATTCCTAGTATTACCTTATCCTTTCCCAACGGTAGGATATTAAAAGACATTTTAACTTGTCTCCCTTTAATAGTTAACTAAATAGGTCCTGTTTTAAAATTAATAATACCTCCTCTATAGGCTATTAGATCTCCTAAAATCGTTATTAACAAATATAGACGTTCTTTCTATCTATATAGTAACCCCATCCTCTAAACTGCTGTTAGTAATATATGGGTTCTTATTACTCTACTATTTACTAACACTTTAAACTTTTAATCTCGCTAACTAACTTATAAGTTTAGGTGTCGCCTTATAGCTCCTTTAAGGGTCTAAGGCTCTACTACTGGCTCCCTTTAGTTCTATGGGCCTCCAATTTTCCTAACTATTAACTGTCTAACTATAACTATACTTAGTCCTTTCTAGGCCAATACTTAGTTCGTTTCTTTTCCTCAATATACTATAGACAAGTATTCTCTAAGCACTCCCACCACTATTATCCCTCTAGGCATTCTTCTATAAGGAACCTTCCTGGTTAAAGCATCAAGTCCCCTATTTCTTAAACTTCTACTAGGTGCCAACTATGCATATACTTTGCGTCCCTATATTACTTTTCATCTATTATCTAATATATCCTTATTAGATACTTCTGATACTTATCTTTAGGTATTTAGTGCATATTATATATATTATCCACACATGCAATCCACGCCAATATGTAATATACTAGGTGCTTTAGATCAACTCTTGGCTCGTCTTTGTCCTTAAGTTTAAATCTTTCCTATATTGTTCTAAACGTTACTATCTCGCTTACTAGTACTAACACTTATATTGTCTCTCTCTAGTCTATAGCTTATTCCTCTAGGTTCTTTAATATTATAATTAAGGCTCCCTTAATATAACTTATCTATTTCTTAGATATTGCTTAATCTAGTATAACTTTCTCATTAAGCCATATACAAAAATCTTCCTACTTATTGTTCCCTCTCTGTTTATACTACTTATAGTATAGCTCCGTAAGTGTATATAATTTATCTATAAAGAAGTATCTTTTTATTACTGCGTTGTTATAACCTTTGGTATGTTATTCCGCAAATCTAGTTGGAATCCCTAGATCCTCTTCTTGTTCTAGTCTATCTAACTACTTAGCTCTTAGCGTTCCTACTATTAGCCTATTTATAACTTTTTATATAGGTGCTCGGTCCCTTATATGTCCTAGTATAGCTAATCTCTAATATAGCTTTTATTCTTACTATGCAATAATTTATTACCTAAATTTATCTATACTTTCTTATTTTCTACGTCTTGTAGTTAAATCCTTAAAGTTATCTTGCTTCTTAATTACTGTATTAACTTTTTAACTTCTAGGCTAAATACTATGTTTGCCTACCGCGGACCTTATTTATTCTTTAAAATCTTAGTTTCCTAGGAATCTACGTCCCAAGCTTATATAAAGGCTTTTAAACTAAGCTGCTGCCCTTTCCTATTGGTTTTCATCCGTTATAGGTCCTTAGGTATATCTCTTCTTATTTTAAGAATCTTAAGCGTCTCTTATCTCTTCTTAAGAATCTTAAGCCTTTAGCCTTTTACCTTTATTAAGTGGTAAGCTAGCACTAGCAGTTATCTACTTGCTTAATTATCTTTAGATATTACTCCTTCCGTCTTATAAAGCAATGGATTCTATATCTAACGGTGTTATAATATCTATTACTAAACCGCGTTCTATGGTAGTCTTAGTCTCTGCTTCTATTACGTTGTTAAGATTTAAGTGCCTCTAGTTAGCCTCCCTTTCTTCCTTATTACTATTAATTAATAAGTACTCTAACTCCATTATTATTGTTGCTAATCTTAATCCATATATTGCTGTAATATCTTAATCCAGCTTATAGAGTTAATCTTGTTCTTTATCTAACTCTCTAGTTCCTTTAAGTTCTCTTAACTCTGGCTCCTGTGGCCAATAGCTTGCGCCATATTTAGCATTTTTATAAACTGGACACGTGTTGTTATAGCAAAACGCGAAATGCTTGACTGCGTATTCCTGTATACCTTATAACCTTCACGTTACTAGTCCTAGCCCTCTTACTTAGTTCCCTTAACTATATAATTACTCTAACCACCTCTATAGTCTCTAGCGTAGTGACCTTGCTTTCTATAATTTATGCAAGCTCCGTTTTTAAACTATTCTTTTTATTATGGAGTCCGCCTAAACGTCTTCTGTTAATAAGATCCCTGGTTTAGCCTTTACTCTTTAGTCCTATAATCACTTAATCCTTAACCTCTAGGTTTCCATAGTTTCTTACTCTATTGTTTAGATTCTTTAGTACCGCTTAAGTCTATTAGCTCTGGCCCACCATTCTATAGTTTACTACTTTATATCTACCAATGCGTGCTCTGCGCCTTATATAACTATAGAACTCTATCTTACCCTTTCTTAGCTTATTCCCTTTAGTAGATCCTATTATTAATCTTTATTAATTAATCTATTAACTCTCTTAGAGTTTCCGCATCTTCCATTAGGATAATTGTGTCCTAGACTTTAGCCTTAATGTCATGGCACAGTCCTGACGCGTACTGTCTCGTACTGTTTCCTACTGTTGGCTGGCCCACCACTAGCGCCTTAGCGGCTGCCCCTACTATTTGTGTACAATACCCCCTTTTACCTCCTTCTCCTCTTTATACCATAATGTAGTTATTTAGCCTATTAGCATTATAGCACTATGACAGTTTATGGTATCTCCTCTTGCGCCCTGTTGCGATCTTTATTCTTCCTAGTCCACTATCTTTATTTTCCTAGTATAATCGCAACCTGGCGCGACTAACACCACCGTACTACAGTTCTAGATAATCTTAGTATAGTCCTAGATAATTTTAGTATTATCTTAAACAATCTTAGTATTACAGCTAGCCTTATAGATTTTAATTACCTTGCCCAGATCCCCTAAAATGGGTGACTAGAATACCCTGTTGGCGAATACACGCGAAGCGCTTGCCTACCTCTTTAATACCTTCTATACTAACATTGCCTGGGCAATTAGGAGTGGTCTGGAGTACCCTAAGGACCTTAATATGGTAGGAACATTTCAGTACCTCTCTATATATATAACCCTTTTAACTAGCGTTGAGAGCGGTCTCCAAATAGTCTATAATAAAGGCCGGACTATAAAGTCCTAACTTAAAGAAGCTTAATATAGAATTAACTCCCTTAAGACACTTAAACTATGTATAAAGCAATATAAACAGCAAGCTTTGGTATATACTGAGACTATACAAAGCCTAAGCTCTTAGATTACTATACTTACCCAAACTATTGCTAATAAGAACACTGCTACTGGCTCTCCTCCCCTAGCTAAGCCCTATAGAAAAAAGCGTAAAGCAAAAGACCCTACCCTATTTAATGGCAAGGGATCGCTAACTAAAAAGCAAGAAAAATTTAAAATATAGGAAATAAAGATCCAAGGCGTTTTCTGTAGAGATATAAAGTGCTTTAAGACCCCAATGGACGAAGTCCTCTATATGTTAGACATGCTAATAGATAAGGCTTATAACTATATTAAGCATAGCCTTAATATGCTATGCATACACCTAAACAACCTAAGTAAATGGGCCTTCTCTAACTGAGAGTCTATGTTTGCGTACATAAAGAAGTACTATAAGACTATGGATATAACCTAAGCGGCTAAGAATAAATTAGACACCTTAAACTAAGGTAAGCGTAATTACTGGTCCTGGAAAGCAGAGCTTAATAAGTTAATAATAAAAGCAAATAAGACTAAGGAATAAAAGGTAGATCTACTTAGGAAGAATATTTTATTTAAGATAAAGGACTTAGCCCTTACCCTTAGCCGCAAAATTAATAATGCTAACTATAAGGGCTGGAGTGAGCAAATGGACGTGTTTGCTTATAACCTATAGAACTATGCCTACTATACTAAGCTAAATACCGCTAAGCTAAGTACCGCTGGCGGCTATTAACCTACACTACCTAACAATAACACCTCAGTACTAGTACTATAGAATGACCCAATGGACCTTAACGCCGTTAAATTTGGTGGCGGTAGTAGTAGCCTCCCTAATAACGTCTAAAGATATTATATAGATAATAGACTCTGCCTGGCATGTGGTTAACCTAGCCACTAGAAAGATGCTTATAACCCTAAAATAAACCTAAATCCCCTTCTAATGCTACCGCGCCAACCCCTTCCTAGCTGTGGTGGATTCTTTAGCAGAGGGATTAGTAACCAAAACAACAACCGTAGATGGGGATGTGGGTTTAGATATAGAGACCCACCCCTATAATTCCCTTCCCTAATACAGCCCCAGCTGATGGTTCTGTATATAAACTACGGACAAGTGCTCCGTGCCGCTACTAACTATAAGACTGGCTATGTCCTTAGTAAAGTACCCCCTAGTATATATACACCGTTGGAGACCAATACGTTAGGATACACTAGCTAAGACTATAGCTACTAGCTAAGCCCTATGATCTAGTTATTAAAAGACTAACCCTTAGACTAAGTCGCCTCTAAGGGTTAGAACTATATAGGGAGGAGGATAAAAGGATTAGATCTATGCTACTAGATTAGTTAGATCTTATTTTAAGTTAGCTACTACTTAACCTTAGAATAGTAAATAATAATAGAAATGCTATTCTTATTTAGACCTACCTTTCCTTACTATATAACCCACTCCTATAAGTTTTTATTAAAACAGTAAGCCTTGTTAATAGTAATAGTATAGCACTAGTATTTGTAGACGAAGACTTATTTATAAAAAAGTATAATATTATAATAAAAAGACTCCTAGTCTTAAAACCACTCCGCCTTACTAATGGACTCCCATCTAGCTTTATTACCTACTACTTTATAGCAAGAATGATAATTGGCCACTATATAGAATCTATACTCTTCTATATTATAAAGTTATTACCCTTAATACTAGTAATTCTTAGAATGCCCTAGCTTAAAAAGTATAACCTAAAACTAGACTTCCCTACTCTAGAGCTTAAATTTAACTCTGATTACTATGCCTATAACTATCTCCTATGGTATATTCCTAACTATAACCAAGTAGTACTATGCGGATGTATTGCATGGCTAATGCTTAGATACTATTAGCTGATAGTAGAAAAGGTGCCTAATACTAGTAAGCTAATATACACAGTAAATAAAATAGAGATTCTAGAAGACTGGACTACCGCTTTATTTTTAAAAAAAATAAACACTGCTAGAACTATAAGTCCCCTATATATACCCGCTTAACCTAGGTTAGCTAATAAGACACCTAACTTTAAGTTATTTACTGTACGTATATATAACCGCACGTATAATAGCTAAGGGCATTATAGCTAAGACCGAAACTAGAGCAATTAAGACCTCTCCCCTGTAACGCCTAACCTTATACCCGTCTCCCACGCGTACTGTATAAGGCTGCCGCCTTGTTTCTGCCCCCCTGGGCCAACTGAGCCGTGCCAGCCTAGCTGTAGTACTGGAGAACTAGACATGCCCTAACCTAGATAATATTAAATGCACTTATGCTATTAATTTTACCCAGTTTTATAAATAAAAAGGCGTAAAGGTGATAAGGATCTATATAGCGGAGCTAGTAGAACTGGTTAAATAAGAAGAATACTAATAGCTGCTTAAGGAGCTACCTATAGGCCTAATAAAAGTACTGAACCTATTAGAAAGGTCTTTCCGCCGGCTAATAGAAGGCAACTATATAATAGAGGAAGCCTATAAAGCGCTACCCCCTTATTTCTATAACTTTCTTAAGATAAACCTAAAAACTAAGTCTAAGTTTTTACGCTGGAAGATAGTTAATACTAATGTTAAGAAATTCCTAAAAGGCAAACCAGGATTAATCTATAAGGATATTTTATAATGCTTACTAAAAGAGTTTTATAAATATATTAAACACTTCCTCCCTAAGAATGTAGATAAGCTGCCCCCTTACTAACTATAGGACTATAAAATTAAGATTATACTAGGAAAGCAGGCCCTATACTATAAAAATAGACCACTTTTACCCGCTGAACTTAGCTGTATAAAGAAGTGGATTAACAAGATGCTGGATAAGGGTTTTATCTGTGAATTAACCTTACTAGCCACCGCACTACTCCTCCTTGTAGCGAAACCTGGCGGTGGTGTATAAATCTACTATAACTACTAAGGCCTAAATATAGTTACTATTAAGAACCGATACCTACTACTACTAGTCCGCGAGACACTTAACGTACTCTATAGTGCTAAGTACTTTACTAAGCTTAACGTGATTACTGTGTTTAACCGGATCTAGATCGCGGAAGGCTATAAGTGGCTTACAGCATTTATCACCCGGTTTGGACTCTATGAGATGCTAGTTATACTATTTGGTCTCTATAACGCGCCTACCACGTTCTAAAACTATATTAATTATGTTTTACACAACGCCTTTAATAACTACTGTACTGCGTATTTTAATAATGTCCTTGTCTTCTTAAAAACACGCGCCAAGCATATAAAACATATAAATGAAATTATTTAGAGACTTAGTAATGCTGGACTCTAGATTAACATTAATAAGTTTGAGTTTTATGCTACCAAAATAAAATACCTTAGCTTAATTATCTCAACTAACAGCATGACTATGGACCCTAAGAAGGTGCAGGCCTTATAGAAATAAAAGGACCTAATGTTAGTTAAGGAACTATAGCAATTTCTTGGCTTTGCGAACTTCTACTAATGATTTATTTAAGGCTATTTTAAGGTAGTTAAGCCCATGACCAGGCTACTAAAAAAGAGTATTAGCTGGTTATGGGGCCCTAATTAAGCATAGGCATTCTAGACCCTAAAAACAGCGTTTACTAAAGCACTAGTCCTAGCATATTACGACTATATAAAGAAGACTGTGGTAGAGATAGACGCCTTAAACTAGGCTTTAGGTGGAGTGCTCTATTAAGCTAATAAAAGTAACAAGCTTAAGCCAGTCGCATTCTTCTCTGCTAAGCACTTAGCCCCTAAATATAACTATGAAATATACGATAAGGAGCTCCTAGCAATTGTTAAGGTACTAGAAGAATGGTATCCTAAACTATAAGGAACTAAGTAGCTATTTAAAATTATTATGGACTATAAGAACCTCTAGACCTTTATAAAAATAAAACAACTAAACTAGCGCTAAGTCTGCTAGGCTGAGTTCCTTTCCTAATTTAACTTTGTTATTACCTATAGGCCTAGCACTAAAGCCATAATCCTAGACGCTCTTAGCCGCCTTCTAGGTGTTGCACCTGCTAATGCTAATGACGAACGTCTATAATACTGAGACCGCGTTGTTTTACTACCAAAGAAAGTTGACCCTACTATCCTAGAAGAACTACTGAGCGAATCCTAAGACTAGAGCATTAAAGACTTTATTGCAGTAATGGACCTAGAGCCTAAGAAAAAACCCCTTAAGGAGCTTATTAAGAATGCCTATAAAGAGAACGAACTTACTAGGAATATGTTAGCTGCACTATGTGAACAGGAAGACTATAAAGCACGCTATTGGCCTAAGCAGATTAGGAAGCTGCTCCGCTATAACAAATCTAAATGTTTGATTATTAACGGCCTAATCTATTATAGGAATTAAGTATTTGTCCCTAATTTATATAAACTCTAACTAGAAGTTGTATACTGTACGTATAGTTTAGGCCCTGTGGGTTACCCAGGCCGCGTTAAGACACTAGACCTCCTTAATTAAACGTATTAGTGGCTAGGTATTTCACAGTTCACAGCTACCTTTATAAAAGACTGCGCTCTCTACTTCTGTATAAAGACCCCACGCTTAGTACCGCCCGGTTTCCTAAAACTACTAGAACTACCAGTCCGCCTATAGACTGATATCTCTATTAACTACATCGTCGACCTGCCTAAGTGCCTTTATAACGGCAAAATATATAAATATATCTTTATCGTTGTTGACCGCCTAATAAAGATAAGACACTTTATTTTTGTTACTAGCCTAAATACTAAGGAGCTTATTAAAGTATTTATCTATACTGTCTATAAGTTATACAGTGCTCCAAATACTATTATTTCTAATAGAGGCTCTTTATTTATTTCTAACTTCTGGCGTTGCCTAAACTAGCGCCTAAAGGTAACCCTAAGCCCTAGCTCTATATGGTACCCTAAAATGGATAGTTAAACCAAGATTATTAATGCAGTAATGAATAAGTACCTATGCGCCTTTATAAGCTTTACCTAAGACGACTGGGTAGATTAGCTCCCCTTTGCTAAGTTTACTATAAATAACCAGGTTAATAAGACCATGGGAATCTCACTATTCTTTACCAACTATGGCTATAACCTACATCTAGGCGTTAAACTAGTAGGCCCCCAGCTATCAGCCCTGTCTGTATATGCAAAGAAGGAGTATCTATAAGCTAATACTATTACTAACCGCTTTAAGCGCATTTTAATTTAGCTTAAAGCCCTAGCTCATATCTCCTAGCAATGATATAAAGACAACGCTAATATAAAATGAGACAAAGGTATAATATTTAAAAAGGATAACATGGTTATAGTTAGCCTTAAAAATATAAAGACTAACCGGCCTAAGAGGAAGTGGGATAATAACTAGGACGGACCCTAGCCCGTCCTAGCTACCTATAAAGGAGCAGTTATAGTTGACCTCCTAGACTATATCTATGTTAATAAATCTTTCTATACTTTAAAAGTCCGCCTCTGGTTCCCTAAAGAGATCTCTAGTTAAGCACGCATTAATAAAAAGGAATGTTGTAATGTTATAGGTAGGATAGCCAAAAGGGATGATGACGGTAATATTACGGACAAGTAGGAATTTGAAAAGATTCTTAATATATATAATAAATAAATGGATGAGCATGGCTTAATATACTGTATTAAATGGAAATACTATAATAAGAAAACCTGGGAACCCAAGAAATCCCTAAAAGGGTGTGAGCGCGCACTACTAAGGTTCTATAAATAATACCCTAAGAAGCCAGGACCCCTAGACTAGGTACGAGATAAGGGAGAGTTACGCTAAGGCCGTGGCCAACCACAAAGGTAATTTATGGTGGTTGAGATCTTATGGAACTTTAACTGCCGGTTAAAGTTATCTAATTAGTTGGTTTTTTGCCAAGAAGCGCCATGTAGTGGTAGTATGGAGTTCTGCCAATTTTATTTGTTAAGCTGACCAATTAAGATTTTCTATGCCTGGCATGGAAAATCACTATTGGCTCGGTTAAGGGCGGTAAGCAGAAGTAACATCTTTATAGTAAAAATAGGTTACTTGTTTAGTTTAGGGACCAAACCTTCTAGGGAGGGGAGTACTGTCACGGCATAGTCCTGACGCGTACTGTCTCGTACTGTTTCCTACTATTGGCTAGCCCATCACTAGCGCCTTGGCGGCTGCCCCTACTATTTATATATGATACCCCCTTTTACCTCCTTCTCCTCTTTATACCACAATGTAGTTATTTAGCCTATTAGTATTATAGCACTGTGACACTTAAGTCCTTATTTGTACTATGCCATAAGTGCCCTATTATTCCACTTAACTTGCGTTACAAGTATCTAAAACTACATTGTGTACTTAATTACTAAAGTGCATTATACTAGATTTTAAAGTTTTCTTTCCGCTATGGTTATTGCTTCCAGGTCTCTAAACATTTATATTAGTCTCTTTAAAAACCTATTCTAGTTAGTAAATATAAACCGTACTTCCTAATTAGTAGTTGTTATCCCATTTATCTAAATTTCGGTAAGGTAAGGTTTAAACTACTTAAGTGCTCTTCCTGTTAAGAACAATCCCACGTACGCTACTTGGTCTATAGATGTTGCCAACTTTATTCCTTCTTGTATAACTTTAAAGTGCATTTACGTAAGGAATCCTTTAAGCTTTAACTTTTCTCCTAAAAATCCTTTAATTAATAGTAACTTAATCTTAGCTGCTCTAATGCCATTAATTTAGTCTTTAAGTATTTAATTATTGTCTATTAATTAATTAACCATTTCCTATAACTAACCCACCGTAACTAGCTGCGAATTAGTATCCTCTATACTAGTGTCTCCTCCTGTTCCTAAGGTTGTAGCTACTATAGATGCGGTTATAACTAGTGCCTTTAACGGCGTAACAACTTGCGCTTTTAGTGGCATATTATTTAACTTTGTTAATACTGTAACTAAATAGTAAATGTGTAACGGAAGCCTTATAGGAAATACTACAGTAAACTTATTAATAGGCTAAGTACATAGGTAAATAAGAAGTTAATAATATAAATATAACTAGTAGAGTGGTTGCCCAATAGATTAACTCTAATTATATTCTAAGATTTACTATAAGGAGAGAACTATTTAAGGTAGGGACTGTAGTCCTTTAAATACATATCTATACTCCTAAGAAAGCTATTGCTCTATTTGCTCCATCTACTCTATTTGCTTTATTATAGATTATATAGATTATACTGATTATATAGATTATATTACATAACCTTGCTTATTATTCCTCGTTATATAGTTCCATAGGATCCATCCCGGACCGTGCCCGTATTAATTAGCTAGCTTCCTCTAACTCTTCTCCAAGTAGTTATAGCATTATACTTAAAGCGTCCGTAACAAAAGCTATAGATTAATATAACGCTAAGAGCTTAAGTTTAACTACTATATACGGTAAAGCATACGAATTTAACGCGGTTACCGATCTGGAGGAGCTCTAAATTAGAAAGTCGCCAGATTAACCAAATAGATACCTCTAGATTAGATTGAGGCTCTAGATTAGCTTGGTTTTAAAGCCTTTAAATTTAATTTAGAGCTGCAACCGAATACGGCCTTAGCTACTACCTAATTTTAACCTCTTTTCTATTAACTTTCCCTATGCTAATAGCATACTAAATCTACTACATATTAATCCTACTAATTCTTTTATATTATTTAGACTTATATAGACGGACAGATTACTTAAGGAACTAGCTTTTTATATAAACAAGTATATAAGGCTTTACCTCTATTAAAAATATAAAGACAAAAATATAAAGGTTAGGACGCTTTAAAAATAGAAGCCTACCACTATAAGGGAGCTTCTTATGCTCTTAGTAGTAATAATTTATATAGGTCTATTACTAGAAAGGAATATTAAGGAATATTAGACAACTATTTATAAAAGGTGTTACGGACCTTATATTAGCAGTAGTATAACTATTTAGGGAGGATATAAACGGACTAGTAGTAGAAGCGCGAGAGGCGCTAAAATTAGTTAAACTATAGGATAAGGTGTAGCTAAGTTATACCATGTGTTACAAGACTAGTTTAAAACGTAGAAATATAAGAATATAGAAACGTGGGCGATGTACTAATATACTAATATACTAACGTACTTAGCACATTTCTTAGACATAGTATTATGTATTTAAAGGACTACAGTCCCTACCTTAAATAGTTCTCTCCTTATAGTAAATCTTAGAATATAATTAGAGTTAATCTATTGGGCAACCACTCTACTAGTTATATTTATATTATTAACTTCTTATTTACCTATGTACTTAGCCTATTAATAAGTTTACTGTAGTATTTACTATAAGGATTTATTACAAAAGGGGCGTTAATTATTTTATTATAAGAGATGTCACGGATTCCGGCTGTAGCACCGCCAAGGGCTCGCCATAGGCTCGCCTTGGCACCCACAGTATATAGAGCCACGGTGCCTACGCACCTCTTGCACCTTCGTGCAACATCCTGTCGTGTA
>Ga0307507_10004713_pt1 | contig 23610 bp, 6 predicted proteins | sample 7_EM_MG_FD_207223 | JGI IMG/M metagenome (GOLD analysis project Ga0307507, IMG submission 207223) | Populus trichocarpa ectomycorrhiza microbial communities from riparian zone in the Pacific Northwest, United States - 7_EM | ecosystem: Host-associated > Plants > Roots > Unclassified | place...
TTTACTATTTTAAAAACCACCCGACTATTTATTATATAACTTTAATAGGAGCTAGAGAGTATATATAAAAGTCCAAATTTAAATTATTAAAAATTATTATTAAGTGGTTGTTAAGATATTAAAGTGTAATTTTTCCATTTTTTGGTGTGTTTTTGAAGTGATTAGCTTACCCGTTTAACCAGCTTACCCGTGAAATACGTTATTGTATTTTTGTATTAAGTAGCGGTCTTAGCAAGGCAAATCTAACTAATTAAATAACTTTAACTAGCGGTTAAAGTTCCTTAATATTATTATTTATTGCTTAACGTCTGATTTGGATCCCTATTGGGCCCACGCAGACTACTCCTTATATATAGGGAGAAAACTCTTTTAAGAAAACCCCGTGATCCATCTCCCCGCCTTTTGGGACTCGCCTATAAGGCGCCTATGAGTTACCTATAGTGCTCTACTACCTTACTTTTTGACCTTTTTAGGAACCACTGCTGCCGTAATAAGCATATAGACGCGCTAGTATTGTAAACTTTGCTCTACTACTGTAGAGTTATTAGGGGGCGCCTATTACTCGCCCCTTTGCCTTTTATTACTATTTCCTTTATAACCCGAAACTGGTCTAGCATATTTTAGCTAATAAGCCACCAGGTAACTACCTTAAGACCTTTTTATATTAAGAGTAGTATGTTATAGTTCTCTGTGCTAGCTACTAAGAGTATAGCTTCTTAGTTAGTGTATAGGGGGCATAACAGTATTATATATTTTAGTGTTTGTTTTAGCTAGCTATATTTACATTTTAGGCTGCCTACTAGGATACCTACCTAGTAGAGCTAATCTTTTAGTCCTATTATCCCTATTCTTAAAAGTGTTACTATTATATTTTCTGCCTTTATTAGGCCTTCTTAGAGCTCTTAAGTGTTTACCCCCTATAGTATTAACCATGCCACGGCTTGGGTTTCTCTTGCCTAAGTTAGCCTCTGTACCTTTAACTCCTATATACCTCTCCAGCGTTAGTTCAACCAGTATTATATTATAGAAGATAGTTTCCTGGCGTTCTTTTATGCTCTACTTTAGCTCCTTTCTTTTTCTTACTATTATCTTTACTGGCCTCTTATGCGTCTCCCTTCCTCCTCTATATAGGCCTGGGCCCTAATATAGCACTATTCTTCTTCTACTTTCTTTACCTATTTCTCTAATATCTCTTCCCTACTTTAGGGTTGTTAGTTTATTCTCCTATAAGGCGCCCTAAAGTCCCTCTATAGTTTATTTAGGCGTGTCTTGATATACTTTATAATATTAGAGTTATATTTACTTTACGCCCTTTATATTGCAGTGGCTTTAATATATAGTTATAGGGGGGGAATATTGGCTTCCTTCTTAGGCAGTGCTGTGGCCGTTTGCTTATACCCACCTATTATGCTCCGGAGGTAGGCTGTTTGGACCTTTTAGAGTGGTTTAAGGAGTAATTTAGGGGGGCCCTTTTTAGTTTCTCTAATGGCCCAAACACTGGATCTATATGTTATAGTTAGCTGGATAACTGCTATATATAGTAGGCGTAATCTCTAGAAGTATAGACCCTATATAGAATTAACAATCCTAGATAATGTAATATACTATACTTAGCCCTTATGGGCCGCTTATACTGTATATGCGCTCTACTAGAGCTTGCTGTCTACCTATACTCCTAATACCCTTAGGCCCTGAACTGGTTAACCCCTAAAGCCTTAGATATAGATTATATACTAAAGATTTGCAGATTGGTTGCGTTTTCTTATAAAATGGATTAGCTGGTATTTCTCTAGTAAGAATTAGACTCTATATTGTCTTGCCTATTCTATATAGGTGTTATAGGCTTTCTTTAGTGTTCTACAGTTCTTTGTAGCTGTTGGCCTATATATAATTAGGTTTGTGTTATTAACAAAGCCTATCCCCTAGGTTGACCCTTCCTTAAAGGTATTAAGTAAGTTACTTATAAAGAAAAGGAAGAGTATAGGCGAAAGAGGTAATCCTTATAGTATACCTATTACAACTATAATAGGGGGGCTTTAGTATCTGCTAAAGACTAGTAATGTCTTTTTCTAGCCTGTAAACCCTTAAATAAATTATATAATCTATTTTAGGAAGCCCTTTGCCCTAAAGATGTATAGGAGGCGCTTATGGGGTATATTATTATAGGCGCCACTAATGTCTAGGCTAAGTATTGATACTATAAAGTCCTTGCGCATAGCCCATGCAGTTTTAATAGTAGTAGCGAGTAGTGTAAGTGCTAATAGTGTTAAGCGATTCTTTCTTGCCCCTATTTGGCTTTATGGTAGTAGGGTGTGTTCCTCTGCCATATATGCTATATAGTCCGCTATAACCTTTTCTAAGATCTTGCTTAGGGTGTTTTCTAAGGCAATAGGGCGGTAGCTTTCTAGGATTAAGTAGTCTGCTTTACCTTCTTTTTATAAGATAACCATTATTATAGATCTTCCAAGTTGTAGGTAGTAGCCTATTATAAAGTATGCTCTAGCTACATCTATAAGCTAAAGTGCTATAAGTGGACTATAGGTCTTTAAGGCTTTGTTTAGGATCCTATCTAGTCCTAGTACTATATTATTTAAGAGGCGACTAATAGTTCTAGCTATTTCTTTGGTTATTATGTCGCTGTTAACCCTTAGGCGAGTTATTGGTGTTTTGCTAGTAATATTACTAAGGTCTACTAGAGCCGGTTAGGGGAAAAATCTTTTTATAAGGATCTTTGCCTTTTTATTATTGTTGCTTATAGCCTATAGTTCGCCTGCTCTTTATAGGGGTAGTAGGTATAGGTCTTCTACTAGGCGTCCCGCCTTTTTCTTTACCTATTTTACTATGGTCCAAAGGCCCTTGTTGTAGGGGATGCTTAGGTTAGTAGTATGTTTATTTATAAACTGTCTCCAGTTATTTCTTGCTTCTTTTTTTAGGGTATTCTTTAGCTGGTTTCTTGTGTCTTTATATTATCTCTTGTCTTTAGGGTTATGGCTGCTTATATATTTTCTTCTTGCTCGTTGTTGGCTAGCTATAAGAACCGCGTATTATACGGACTATGCATATCACGCATAGGGGCCTAGTTTTAAGACTGGGTAATGCTCTTCTAGCCTATTTTTAATTGCTGCCTGGATCCTTTCTAGTCTTTAGTTAATTTCCTTAGGGGTAGCTAATAAGCCTTACTTGTTTAGTATTAGGTAGATTTCTTCTAGGTCTTAAAGTTGTTATTTAACTATATTAAGGAAACTGTCTATCTTAAGCTTCCTTATTGCGTATCTTTTACTATTTAGTTGCGCCTTAATATCTAAATCTAGCTGTATCTAGATGGGGATATAGTCTAAGGTAAGTGCCTATTCTTCTTTAGGGATACACCTTTCAAGTCTCTGGTATAGGCCATCGTCTATAAATATAAGGTTAATTGTACTTCTGGCGGTACCTTATTGCCATGTAATTGCTCCTAGGGGAGTAGCTAGCTTAAGGCCCTAGAGATTTATAGCTCTTAGTAGGCACTCTGCCTATTATTTAGCAGTGATATAGATACCCCCCTACCGCGGGTGGTAGAGGTTTATATCTCCTAATAGGATAGACTCTGTGCCTTTGGTTTCTAGTAAGCTTATTACTAATATAATATTCTCTATTTATGGGACCCCTTTAACCCTAGGGTTATATATATTAATAATTTATACTGGTCCCCTATATGTCTAGATTATTATAACTATAATATCTAGGTTAACTGCTTGCTATAACTATAAGGATAAGCTAACAGCCTTACTAATTATAAAGCATATATGTATAGCTGCTTTTGGTTCATATAGGAGCTGGAATCCTTAGGGGCAGTATATTAATTATATGTAGGTATTGTAATACGGCTCTTATATAGTAAGGATATAGTGTTTCTCTAGGTCTAGACTGTCTAGTAGGGGCCTTACAAGGTGGTGGTTTATATTGCCGCAGTTATACTATATAATAGATAGATGGCGGACCCCTAGTAAGGGTTATTTAACTTTTTTTTATTTTTTACTTTCTCTGTTTTCACTTTCTCTAGGATTTTTAGAACTTTTATCTCTTATATCTATACCCTAGTCGCTACTTATTTTATATAGGGCTTTCCATTTCTATATCTTGTGTTCCTACTAGCGCTTCTATATCTAAATCTATTATCGTCTCCGGTTCTTCCCCTGGTCTTACTAGTTAGCTTTATACCCTTTATAGGTTGGCTATAAATATTAGATTTGCCGTATTTAGTCTGATTCTTAATTGTCCTGGTCTTAAGCTTGCTATAGCTGTCCATAGGGGTCTTCCTATAGGGCGTCCTCTCCCTTATGTCCCCTGTAACCCTTATATCCCTATTTGGTCTAGTGATATCGCGCGGCGTTGCTTCTAGCCCGTTAAGGCTTAGGATGGCTGGCCTAGCCCCCTAGTATTAAAGGTAGGGAACGCCGGGAAGGCACCTGCGTCCCCCTAGCTTATTACCTATTGTTTCCATTTATATAACCTAGCATATAGTTGTTCCCATAGCTGTTAAGCCCTTACCTTCCGTCTCCTATATTTAATATAGTCTACTCTCTCCCACGCCTTATATATGCTTTGGTAACAGTTTGCGTATTTTATTTAGTCTTAATTTAAGTAGTGTCTTATATTATAGGGGCCTGTATAGTGGCCGCAACATACCTATGCTACGTATGTGGATTAGGTGTGTCCCTATTATGCGTAGTAATAGTATTGTTCTAGGTATAGTTTGTGGTTATAGAGCCTTATGTTGTATATAAGGCCATTTATAATTATTCCTTTTTGGATAAGGAGTTTTTATATTCCTAGTGTATGTATGCTAATAATAAGGGAGCTATGCGTTTAACTGGTATCTCCCTAGCAAGTCTCTAGCAACTCTTATGTCCTCTTGTTGTTCTTATTATATACTTAAATTGCATTTTCCTATTAAAGCTATTGGATTTAGGTAATCTTAAGTCCCAGTATAAGGCGTTCCATATATTTTACTATCTCCTATATAGTTGCTGTGTTGTTCGCCTAGCGTCCCTTTTCTACCCTAAGGCTTATAGGAACCGCTAGGACTTCGACTAGGTAGTCTTTACAGAGCACTCTAGAATATATATGCATTATAAAACTACTATATATAGCAAGTTTGCCTAAACTGCTTGCCTAGTTCCTTGCCACGGTTAACGCAGCAGCTAGTGGACAAAGCTAGCTCCTACCCATATGCACCTAATTTGCTCTATAAGCCTATCCTTATAGCCTACCCCTACCTAAATAAACCAATACGCGCATCCGTCCTTTTAGGCTATATAGACAGTGTTGTTAATAAGGTATTGATTCTTCCTCTAAGATAGGTCTACTAGGAGTTAGAGCCTAGTAAAGGGGTAAAGTTCCTAGAGTCGTCCGTTGCTGCTATTATATACTACGCCCTACAGCCGTTGGCTGCTTTGCGTTACCTGTGACGCTCTTATAACAATAGGCTGACCGTGTCTTGCAGGCGTAGGCCTATAATAACTTAACACCGTGTAGCTACCGTCCCTTAGCCGCCTACTAACTAAACTTGTTGTCCTCCTATTTTAACTAATACCTGTATATAAGTCCGTTTTAGCCTGCCTATATAGGTTTATCCTAGCTCTTTCTTAGTCTGTTTTGGATTAACATCGCCGCCTAGAGAAGGGTGCCCCTAGCTCTTTCTTGGTCTATTTTAGATTAACGTCGCCGCCTAGAAAAAGGTTAACGCCGCTACGTAGAAAGGGAGGATTAACGTTACTAAATATAGTTAACGGTGTTGAGATTCTTCCTATATCCTTGCTATAGGTATAGTCTTAGAGCGGAACAAGTATAAAGGTGCCCTATTATCTCCTTAGATTCCTATTACTTCTACTAGTAAATGCAAGCGCTGGCTTATGGCCCTAGGTTGGCGCCTAGGTAGAGAGACGTTGGGTAGTTTTTAAGACTATTTCTCTGTTCTTAATGAGTTGCCTTATGTTGTTGACGAGCGCTAAGACCCGCGAAAACTCTGCTGTTCTGACGGCGTTAAGGACGACGCATTTAAAAGCGCCCTCTAGCCACGACGTAACGCCGCTGCATTAGTAATAGACGAGATCCTCATTTTTAGCTTGACCGTATGGACAAGATAAGACGGAAAGGAACCCCTATAGGACAGTATGGGTCGGATCTCGCTTTTGGTGTTCTTAAGTTCCTTAATATCTTATATATTATATAACTATATTATAAACATTATAATATATTTTAAGTTCTTTTTAAATTTAAGCTTCCTACTATTATGTTTTATATATTTATATTAGGTAGTAATTGTTTGCCTTTATATTACATCTATTTAGCCAGAGTAGGCCGTAAAGGATAGTCCTTATAGAATTCTTTTACCAGGGAAGGCGCGTCGGCCTTAATCTAATTATAGATTTCCTAGGTTTATATTTTATATCTCTCTTAATAAGAAGTTTAAATTATTTAGATTATAGTTTTTATTATATATTATTAATTAAGTTAATAAAGTAAGAACCGTTACCGTTACTAATAATTATAAAAGGTAGTGGCAGAATTTTATAAGTCGTAGGGTTATCTTTTAAGGGTTGTAATAAGCTTATATAAAACATTAGGTATATTTTTATCTTAGTTAGCAGTTTAAGCTTATAGGTGTATAGGCTTAGTTTCTTTTTAATTTAATATGGGCCTACAAACTTTTAATTAAGTTTTTTTAAGGGCCATTAAGTCCGTAGGTTTTATATATTTAGGTGAACTATATTGCCTTTCTTAAAGTCCTATACGGGGGCTCGTCCTTTATTCATATACTATTCCTATACCGTTTAAGCGTACGTTAATTCACTTTATAATAGTTCTATTAACTACTTTATTTAATTAATAAAGTTATGCGCGTTAATTAACTGGATTTATTTAATTATAGGTCCTATTATATTAATTTTGGGTTATAGTTTAAATCTAAGTTAAGGGTTTTATCCGTAGGTTGTATAGAACGGCGTCACGCCTATTAATATACGAAGGCGCGCGGCATTGAATTTGACCTATATTTAAGCGAGCCTTACCAAAGTAGAAATGCGTACAGTAATGTTTACGACCAGCTTCCACCCCCCCTTTGGCGAGGGCTCTAAAATTTTAAATTCGGTACGCGCATCCAATCTCGCCTGGTTGCCACCAACTGTATATAGCAATTGTAGCGAAGCCGTATGCTTGGCTGCAAGAACTTTGCTTCTACAGTATCGCGATCTTCGTTAATATTGTGAGGTTCCTACCCGTACGATATTGCCAAATTTCGTCGGCAATTGCAGAGACAGTATTGTATTTGCGTTTTGGCAGAGGCATAAGCAAAAGAGGAAGCGTACGTTAAGGAAACGTACGTTGGGGGAGCGTCATCAAGCAAGTTCTACATTTAATTCTCCCGGCCAACTAGAATAATTCTCTATAGCAACCAAAACAGCCCTTGCGTGTAACCAAAGCCGTTCACTACAATTGCTATGTATAGTTAGTGGCAACCAAGCGAGATTGGATGCGCGTACTAAATTTAAAAATTTGGAGCCCTTGCCAAAGGGGGGGTGGAAGCTGGTCGTAAACATTACTGTATCACGAAAAATACCTTAAATCGCGGTTCAACCCCACTAAAATCTAAGCACTATCCGTGAAAATTATTTCTACCTTTGTGTTCTATAATAAGGGTATTAATAGTAGCCATTCTAGCGATGAGAGCTCTAATCTTTGCCTATGGGAGGTTATCCTACGCAACTGTCCACGCTCTATCCGTCCATTCTAGAATATAAGGGGTACCCTATTACTAAGTTATTTAAATCCTTACAGGCATCTAAGCTCCCTTAATGGCGTTTATATCAAAGGCCTCTCTCATAGAGCTTCTTCTTAATCGTGTGGCGGTAGTAGTTGAAGAATCTATCCTTCTTTGCGACGACGTGCCAAAGCTTCTTTTATTGTTTCTTATTTAACATACAACTTTTAAGTAAGTTGGCAATCTCTTAAACTAAGGTTTAAGACTTTGTACCTAATCTAGGCTTCCTAGCAACTTGCTCTTTAATTATAGGAGTAGGGAGACCAGCTTCTTTACAGTCTACCTGGAAGGCACTAACGCGTACTTTAATCTTTTTAGCTATGTTTATATTAATTCTAGCTTATTGACCAGCCTTTATAGAATACACGTATTATAGGTGGGTCAAATATTCAATCTTCTGGCCTTTTGTAGGTGGTGGAGCCATAAATACTGTCTCACTAATTGTCTTGGTGGGGTTTGCTAAGAAAAAATCTCGCTAACAAAGTACTTGGCAAAATATGGGTCAAATTCAATACCGCGCGCCTTTATATTTATTGTATTATTCGCAGTAAACTTAGCTAAAGGCAGCTATTTTTCCCAGTCGTCTTGCAGGTAGGAGCAGTACATTTATAAGTATTATTCTATAATCGCGTTTATAATTTTAGTTTAACTATCTATATCTAGATAAAAATTGTTGGTAGGGAATATAATATCTTTAAGACTTATAAAGCAATTAATTAAGAATCTAGTCAATGCCCCTTATCTAAAAAGTATACTTTAACTAGCTAATAATAAGGTTAACAGTTAGGAAATAGCTTTTAAAGGCGCAGGATAGGGAGGAAATAGAGAAAGATATTTTAGAGAGTACTTAGTATTAGTAATAGAAAGATAGTAGAGAAAAATAAAAATAAGTTAGGCTAGAAATGAAATATAGATTTAATAGAATTTTAGTTATTCTAATTAGATTAGACTAGATTAGTTAGCCTATAGGCCTTCTTAGTATCCTATGGCGTAAGAATAAAACTAAACTAAACTAAACTAGATGCTAAGTGCAGATTTAAGCTAGGGCTTAGAGGCGTAGAGGGGATGCCCTAGGTGGAAGCCCTATAAGGCCCTAGGGGATAAAGCTCTAGGGAATTAATCCCTAGGGGAATGGACCTTTAGGGGAATAAATTGCTAAGATTTATTTTTGTCCTCAGCTTCTCGGCTTTTAATTAGTTGGCACGCTTCGCTAAGCCTTAGTTTTAGGTATAAACAAAGGGCTATTTTTATAGCTTCTAAGAGGGTCCTAATTTTGAATATTTTAAGTGCCTAAAATTGGGTACTCCATTTTTAGGGTCTACTTAATCCCCTAAACCTCCTTGCTCCTCTCTTTAACCTTTACTTTTCCTTTTAAGCAAATGGCGTAAAAAATCCCAATTTAGTGATAAATTTTCCACATAGCTTTCCTATCTACTAGTAAAGTTATTAAGAAAATACTAAGTATCTATATAATGCATCTCCTAAAACGAGACGCTACGCCAAAATTTTTGGGTTATATAAAGACCTTTATTCGCCTTTTAAGTTATAGTCGCTAGCAAAACCAGCTTCTCTTTAAGTGCAACTTTCTACGCAGTGACTTGGCGCCCACACCTTATATATCTAGTAAAGCGTTAGATATACGGACATTTATAAGGGTGTGGCTGGAGCGGGTCGGCTGTCCTCCCTACTTATGGTGGCGACATCCATACCAAATTCCTTTTATTACGCTACTCAATCAGGCGTTTAAACTTAATTACTTAGCATTAATTAGGGCTACACTCGTTTTAAAAAGATCGGTAAAAACCGCCAAGCCAAAAGAGCCGTATTACACCCTACCAAAATTTATATAAGGGGTAATTCTTTTAATTATAACCACTAATAATAATAATAATAATAATAATTTATTGCTTAACGTCCAATTCGGATCCCTATTGGGCCTACGCGGACTACTCCTTATATATATATAGGGAGAAAACTCTATATAAGAAAACCCTATAATCCATCTCCCCGCCTTCTGGGACTCGCCTATATAGCGCCTACAAGGCGCCTGCGAGTTACCTGTGGTGCTCTACTACCTTACTTTTTAACCTCCTTGGGAACCACTGCTGCCATAACAAGCCTACAGACGCGCTAGTATTGCGAACTTAACTCTACTACTGTAGAGTTATTAGGGGGCGCCTAGTGTACGCCCCTTTGCCTTCTATTACCACTTCCTTTATAACCCAAAACTGGTCTAGTACACTTTAGCTAATAAGCCACTGGGTAACCGCCTTAAGACCTTTTTATATTAAAAGTAGTATATTATAGTTCTCTGTGCTAGCTACTAAGAGCATTACTTCTTAGTTAGTGCGTAAGGGGCATAATAGTATTATATATTTTGGTGTCTATCTTGGCCAGCTATATTTATATCTTAGGCTACCTATTGGGACACCTACCTAGTAGAGCCAATCTTTTAGTCCTATTATTCCTATTCTTAGAAGTGTTGCTATTATATTTTCTACCTTTATTAGGCCTTCTTAGAGCCCTTAAATATTTACCCCTTATAGCGTTAACCATACTGCGGCCTGGGTTCCTCTTACCTAAGACAGCCTCTATACCTTTAAATCCTATACACCTCTCTAGTGTTGATCTAACCAGTATTATATTGCGGTAGATGGTTTCCTAGTACTCTTTTATACTCTACTTTAGCTCCTTTCTCTCTCTTGCTATTATCTTTACTAGTCTTTTACGCGTTTTTCTTCCTCCTCTATATAGGCCTAGGCCCTAATACAGCACTATTCTTCTTCTAATTTTTCTACCTGTTTCTCTAATATATCTTCCCTACTTTAGGGTTGTTAGTTAGCTCTTCTATAAGGCACCCTAGGGTCCCTCTATAGTTTATTTAGGCGTGACTTAATATACTTTATAACACTAAAGTTGCGCTCCTTTTACACCCTTTATATTACAGCAGCTTTAATATATAATTATAGGGGGGGGGTATTAGCTTCCTTCTTAAGCAGTGCTATAGCTGTTCGCTTATACCCACCTATTATGCTCTAGAGGCAGGCTGTTTAGACCTTTTAGAGTAGTTTAAGGAGTAATTTAGAGGGGCCTTTTTTGGTTTCTCCTATAGCCCAAATACTGGATCTATACGTCATAGTTAGCTAGACAACTGCTATATATAGTAGGCATAATCTCTGGAAGCATAGACCCCATATAGAATTAATAATTCTAGATATTGCAATATACTGCGCTTGGCCCTTACGGGCCGCTTGTAACGCATATACGCTCCACTAAAGCTTACTATTTACCTATACTCCTAATACCCTTAGGCCTTAAACTGGCTAGCCCCTAAAGCCTTAGATATAGATTATATGCTAAAGATCTGCAGGTTAGTTACATTTTCTTATAAAATAGATTAGCTGGTATTTCTCTAGTAAGAATTGGACTCTGTGTTATCTTGCCTATTCTATATAGGTATTATAGGCTTTCTCTAGTGTTCTACAGTTCTCTGCGGCTATTAGTCTATATATAATTAGGTTTATATTATTAATAAAGCCTATCCCCTGGGTCGCCCCTTCCTTAAAGGATTTAAATAGGTTGCTTATAAAGAAAAGGAAGAGAATAGGCAAGAGGGGTAATCCTTATAGTATTCCTATTACAACTATAATAGGGGGGCTCTAGTATCCGCTAAAGACTAGTAATATTTCTTTCTGGCCTATAAACCCTTAAATAAATTATACAATCCATTCTAGGAAGCCCTTTACCCTAAAGATGTATAGGAGACGCTTATGGAGTATATTATTATAGGTACCACTAATATCTAGGCTAAGCATTAATACTACAAAGTCCCTTTGCATCGCCCATGCAGATTTAATAGTGGCGGCAAGTAACGTAAGTGCTAATAGTATTAAGCGGTTCTTTCTTGCCCCTATTTAACTTTATAGTAATAGGGCGTATTCCCTAGCTGTGTTTGCTATATAGTCCACTATTACCCTTTCTAAGATCTTGCTAAGGGTGTTTTCTAAGGTAATAGGGCGATAGCTTCCTGGGATTAAGTAGTCTGCTTTGCCTTCTTTTTATAGGATAACCGTTATTATAGACCTCCTAAATTGCGGGTAGTAGCCTATAGCAAAGTATGCTCTAGCTATATCTATAAGCCAAGGTGCTATAAGTGGTCCACAGGTCTTTAAGGCCTTATTTAGTATCCTATCTGGTCCTAGTGCTATATTATTTAAAAGGCAGCTAATAGTTCTGGCCATTTCCTCTATTATTATGTCGCTGTTAACCTATAGGTAAGTCGCTAGTGTTTTACCTATGATATTACTAAGGTCTGCTAGAGCTGGTTAGGGGAAGAACCTTTTTATAAGGATGTTTACCTTCTTATTATTGTTATTAGTGGCCTATAACTTTCCTACTCTTTATAGGGGTAGTAGGTATAGGTCTTCTGCTAGGCGCCCTACCTTTTTCTTTACCTATTTTACTATAGCCTAAAGGCCCTTATTATAGGGAAGGCTTAGGTTAAAAGTGTGCTTATTTATAAACCGTCTCCAGTTATTCCTTACTTCTTTTTTTAGGGTATTCTTTAACTAGTTTCTTGTGTCTTTGTATTATCTCTTGTCTTTAGGGTTGTAGCTGCTTATATATTTCCTTTTTGCTTATTATTGGCTGGCAATAAGAACCGTGTATTATGCGGACTATATATATCGCGCATAGGGGCCCAGTTTTAAGACTAGGCAGTGCTCTTTTAGCCCATTTTTAATTACTACCTAGATCCTTTCTAGTCTTTGGTTAATTTCCTTAGGGGTGGCTAGTAAGCCTTACTTATTTAGTATTAGGTGAATTTCTTCTAGGTCTTAAAGTTGTTGTTTAACTATACTAAGGAAGCTATCTGTCTTAAGCTTCCTTATTGCATATGTTTTACTATTTAGTTACGCCTTAATATCTAGGTCTAGCTATATCTAGATAAGGATATAGTCTAAGGCAAGTGCCTATTCTTCTTTAGGGTTGCACCTTTTAAGTCTCTAGTATAGGCCATCGTCTATAAATATGGGGTTGGTTGTACTTCTGGCGGTGCCTTATTACTATATAATTGCTCCTAGGGGGGTAGCTAGTTTAAGGCCCTAAATGTCTATGGCTCTTAGTAGGCACTCTGCCTGTTATTTAGCAGCGACATAAATACCCCCTTACCGCGGGTGGTAGAGGTTTATATCTCCTAATAGGATAGACTCTATGCCTTTAGTTTCTAGTAAGCTTATTACTAATATAATATTCTCTATTTATGGGACCCCTTTAACCCTAGGGTTATATATATTAATAACTTATGTAACAGTGCAAGTGTGGGAGAATTGACTGAGCAACTTGATTGTAAATCTATGGAAATCAGGTGTAATATATACATAAGATTGGGTACAGGCAACAGAGACAGGTAGTAAGAAATACGAGATATATAAGGGTAGTGCTAATACTGTCTTAGAGCCTTCCAGGCTTTAGTACTGTGTCTTGGCATAGTGTCGGTAGTCTGTTATAACTTATACCAGACCCCTATATGTCTAGATTGTTATAACTGCAATATCTAGGTTAACTGCCTACTATAACTATAAGGATAGGCTAATAGCCTTGCTAATTATAAAGCACATATATATAGCTGCTTTTGGTTTATATAGGAGCTAAAATCCTTGGGGGTAGTATGTTAATTATATATAGGTATTATAATACGGTTCTTATATAGCAAGGATATAGTATTTCTCTGGGTCTAGACTGTCTAGTAGGGGCCTTATAGACGGTGGTTTGTATTGCCGCAGTTATACTATATAATGGATAGGTGGCGGACCCCTAGCAAGGGTTCTTTGTCTCTCCTTTATTCCTCGCTTCTTCTGTTTCTACTTTCTCTTAAATTTTCGGAACTTTTATCTCTTATATTTACACCCTAGTCGCTACTTATTTTGTATAGAGCTTTCCATTTCTGTGTCTTGTGTTCCTACTAGCGCTTCTATATCTAAATCTATTATTGTCTCTAGTTCTTCCCCTAGTCTTACTGGTCGGCTGTATACCCTTTGTGGGTTGGCTGCGAATGTTATATTTGCCGCGTTAAGTCTAATTCTTAATTGTCCTGGTCTTAAGCTTACTGTAGCTATCTATAGGGGCCTTCCTATAGGGTGTCCAACCACTAATAATACGTTAACCACCTACTACAAGTGCCTAAATATTAAAGCTGGCGCGTTACCTAGTTAAGTCAATTATATAAAAATCTTAGTGTTGCAACTTATGGCGCCCCAACAGCAGTAGCTGCCTACTAGATTGTTAGGCCGTGCTTTAAAGCCTTCTAAACAAAAATGGGCTTAATCTGCGCCTGCTTCTATTATCTTACAGCCGCCTAAAAAGAAGGTAAAGAGGAAGGCGAAGGTAGCGAAGAAGAGGCAGAAGACAATACTAGTACTATTACCGTTACTATCGCCGTCACTGCTATTACTAGCTACGCCTATGGAGCCCATATCTGTAGATAAGGGTGAGGATAAGAATATTAAGGAGCTTATAGAGGTAGAAGATAAGGATATAGGCTTACCGTCACTACTACCGCCTATGCGCTTTATAAGTGTTTGGAAGGCAGTTATAAGTAGTAGAAAGGAGTCTCTTCCTAGCATAAGGTTAGCTATATTTAATACTAAAAGTATATACTACTTTAAGCTAGATAAATGGCAGTATAAGACTATACTATATTTACTACTACGGAAGTTCAAGATCACCTATAGTCGGACGCCAAAAGTCTGTGTGCATACCCTAAAACCCTACCTATGAGGGGACTTTGTAGACAGGGGGCTATAAGGACACAATTATGGAACAGGATAGATTAGTAAGAGAGACGAATCCTTAAGGAGGTAAGGCCTCTAGGATCGTGGAGACTATATACTACGGGTATATGCCTCCGGCACGTGACCGGCGACCATCTAAGGGGCGTCTAGAGGTTGTCCTAAAGGCAACCTGAGGTGTCCGTAATAATATCCCTTATATTGCCCCCCCCCTTCTTACGGTCGGCCCCCGATCGCCATTACTTTGTAGTAGGGAGATTATAAGGGCTCGTCCCAAAAGGGGTTTAGAGAGATATTAGTAAGCCGCTATATATTATTTATCTATCTAACCCCTGCTTTGAACTCCTGAAAACCTTAATAAGGAAAAAACATAACTAGAGAAAAGACGTGAGGATTACTAGAAGACCCCTTAAAAGCCTACTAGAAACGTGCTAGTAACTACCTAAGCTAACCTAAGAATTTTTATACAACTCTACTTTTAAGCCTTTATGCCGGTCTGAAATTAATCGCGAGTGTTATAGGCAATTTGGTGTTCCTAATATGGTTCCGTAGGACCTTTTAGTATGGGATTTAACGTATAGAGCCTTGGCTTGCCGTCGTCTTTAACCTTTAAGATATTAATCTATAATCCTTTCTCGTTGGTTCTGTGCTATATATTTTGCGTAGCTCTACTGCCTAGTAAACAGAAGGGACACTTCGCAATAGCGCCTCTAGCTATTATACAATTTGTTAAAAACGTCTATAACGTTATTCTTTAATACCATAGTATCGTTTAGGTATAATTTTACCTATATACATCTGTAATTGACGTCTTAATTGCCTTCCCCAGCCGCGTAATTAGTTTTTGTAAGGAAGTAATAACTAAATGGCTTATATACGTGTTTCCTTCCTTCTAAATTGCGCTATTGTAACGGAGTTATATCGGCAAGGTTGCGGCTATTTACTGGAAGGGTATTAGGAGGTAAAGTATAGAGACACCTTACTTATTAAGCTACTCCTTTTCTTTAACACCTTATTTCCCATTATCACCCTTCGTCCAAATTTGGACGTATCTTTAATATATTATTAAGATTTTCTTTTTTTCCATTATTAATTTAATATGCCTTTTTATTCTCCTACTAACTGCTCTTCTAATCCAATTCCACAGCGTATTCTAGCCCTACCACTATATATAAAACCCCAACCTCCGCTAACCTGTAACTAGTGCTGGTCCTACCTAAATAACTTTATATATACATTCTTAAAAGACTAGAAGTCTAATAAGAAGATTCTAGATGCTTATAATAAGACCTACTATATAAGGTCCAACACCTTTAGTCCTTATAATTAATGCATACGTACTAAAAGCGGTAGTTATGTTAAGGTAAGCTTTCCTATCCTTAATAGGTTTCTATTGCTAACTTTAGGCTTTAATATAGCCTAGGCCTAAGTGGCAACAATTCTTTAATATCCTTAACTACTATATTGCCCAGGCTCTCTTATTTTAGCGCTAACGCTGAATATCTAGGTTAAATTCGAGACTATACTACAGCCATCTATACCGCCTATAATTCCTAGCAAGCCAGCTAGTAACGCCTAATAAGGGAGCAAGGTTGGTATGCTAAGGATAGGGTAAGGAATAGGGGTAATAAAAAGAAGGTCGCCGTTTACTATAAGAAGAAGTTCGCGCATACGCGTTAAGTTTTAAAAGAGCACAATATAATGTAGTATTAAGTAGGTTACCCTTTAGGTACCTAGCGGATAGGTAACTAACAATTGCTATAGCAAGGTCTTAGTAGTTCTAGTCTTTACCAGCCAGCTAATATCTCTGTTTATTCTAGGCTTAAGTGTGTCTTTATTAACTATAAGCTTACGCCTTAAGAACTTCATTAGTACTGGTTTGGGCCTAATATTAGAGTTAAACGTTTAAGGATCTCTACTCTATCTACACCTTATCAGCCTGCCTTTGTTTTTATACCTACCCATACTCCTACTAAGGGATCTAGATCTAGATCTCATTCCCATTAGCTATTACTTAGTAGGCCAATGGATACTAATCCTACACCTAAAGATAAGGCATAGTGGCTTTTAATTTAGGTATTTAGGATTAATTCTTATATATAGTAGCAATCAGGAAGGCCTTATAAAGCATTTAGGAAGGCATAGAAACACTATTCCTAATATAAACTAATAAATAGGAATACAATTCTAGCAAAATACCCTATTAATTCTATGCTATATACATAAAAAGGCTAAGGACCTATCCTGCCTTAGGCTGTAGCCCTAATTAATCCTTATAGTTTTTAGAGCTTATCCGTTCTATATCTAATTTAACCTATTTACTCTTTAGGGTCTTTCTTGGCCTACCATAAGCTTTCTTTATAGGTTGCGATAATACCGTAGTATTAAAGCGCTTTCTATAATTTGCAGATTGTAGACCTTGGTCCTAATATTCTTTTAGAATATCTTTATAATAATTAAGGTAATCCTCTAGTTTCTATATAAAGTCCTTAGCGGGCCAGCCTAGCTATTTAACTTTATATTAAAGCTTATTCTTAACAGACTTATAGCGTAGTATAGCTTTAACCTCGTACCGCTCGCCCACTACTTTAGGGTGTTTAATTAGGCCTAGACAGAAGTTCTTTTCCGGCAATAGTCTATGCCATAGCTCTAGTAGATTTACATAAAACACTAGATGTACACAGGCCATAAATAGGGGTAGCTAGAGATAGTAGGCTAGCTTACCAATTTATTCCTTAATTTAGAAGGGACCTAGGTATCTTACATTAAGCTTCTTTAATAGTTAATAGGTCTTAATATTTATTAAACATAATAGAACCTCATTATCTACGCCAAAATGCTTATTTTAGTGTTTATAGTTATACCAAAGTCTCTACTACTCTTGCGCATCTTATAGGCTCTACTTTATATGCTTCTATTACTCCTCCTATTCCTTAAGGTATCCTTGTACTTTCTAGTAGATATACTTAAACTTCCCAGTAGGATCCCATAATTAATCATGCGGCCTTAGCCAGTAATTATTAGGTATACCATCAAATCCTAATAGTTAGACGCTATAGGCAATCTAGATTAGTGCAAACTAATACAATACATATTATTTTAAATTATAAGTGTACTCCGCATACAAAAGTAGCTCGCACTAATTGTTTTGCTAGTAGTTTAAATACATTCACAGATATAACTCCAGTTCCTAGTTCTGGCGTTCCATTTACCCATCTATCTGCAGGTAGAAAGCCGTACTATAACAGTAGTCTATCTTTAAATAAAAGCATAGATCTGACCAGTACTGGCTTATAAAGACACTGCCCCTATCAGTAATAATAGAGTGTAGTTAATCTACTTTAAGAAAGCATTTCTCCTTAATTAGGTTTATAAGCGCTTATACATTAATTGTCTTATTAACAGGAAGGTATTAGACGTACTTTAAAAACCTATTAATAAGTACTAGAACCGAATCATATATTTATCCTTACCCATTTTTTAAGGGTAGGAGATCCGTAATAAAGTCTATAGCGTAATATTGCTATAGCTTACTAGCAGGGGGAACTAATTTAAGTAAACCCCATAGCTTATACCTTTGGATTTTATATACTTAACACTTCTCGCAGTAGCTAATATACTCCTTTGCTTCCTACTTAAGCTTTAGCCAGTAGTATTTATATTAAAGTAATTCCACTATCTTAATTTAACCATAGTGGCCGCCTAAAGAATTATTGTAATTCCTTATAAGGATCTTCTGTTATAGATTTGCTTCTTATAGTACCTAAACCTTACCATTTCTACACAGTAGGCCCATTAGGTCTAGTTCCCAATTTTAGCGCCTTTTAGCTTCCTTTCTATTACGTTTCCGGTCTACTTCCGCATTAAAGATGGTATAGGAGGCGTCCCTCTATTACACCTTATAAATGAGATCCATTAACCTTTTGGATAGTTCCTAGGTAAAAGCTGTTTCGCCTTATACTACTCTAAGTATAAGACTAGATAGTACTATAGATCTTACAACTTCTTAGTACGCGTATATTAGGAAGGCCGCTATAAGGTTAAAGTCCTTTAGTTATTACAGGGCTCTGGGTTCCAATTGCTCTATAGCTTTACTTTTAGTTTAAGGGGATAGCTTAATAATTAAGGGTAGTATATTACTAGGTTCCAAAGTTATATTAGGGATATCCTATCTAGGTATTTTTAGACCCTTATTAGCAACGGACCGGGTACCAGCCAAAATATTAGTAGAGACCAATAGGGTTTACACCGCCTAAGACTTAGTACATAAAGCTGTGGGTACTTAAGCATCCTATACCCAGAGCTTGTTCTATAATATAGGGAGTAAGATATCTATTATCTATTTTCCTTCTTCCGTTTTAAAGCCTTTGGCATAGTCTAGCCGTCATAATAGTCTATTAGTAGGGTTATTTTCCCCTAGCTTATATTTAATCTTAAAGTTAAATTATATAAGCTCCTCTGCCTATCTAGCTTATTAAGGTATAAGCTCCTTCATAGTTATAAAGTAGCGTAGATTATAATAATCTGAGAGTATATAAGTGGTATAGCTTACGTACTCAAGGTAGTGTCGCCACTATTTAAAGCAGTTAACTATGGTAAGCAGTTCCTTATCGCAGGTATAATACCTAACTTTAGGTCCCTAGAATTTTCTGCTATAGAATACTCCTGGTCTCTAGTAGAGCTAGGTAGCATCCAGATACCTATTAAGTTGCAGTAGGATACTAGTAAGGGCAAAATTTAATATATCAGTAACTATTATTAGTGGCTAATCTAGGTTGAAATGCCGTAATAGTAGAGCTTCTATAAACTTTATATATAGTTCCTAAAAGGCTTCCTAGACCTTTCCGGGCTATGTCTATAGTTTATACTATTTAGTTAGTCCCTTCTTAGTTTTTTTCCTTCCCGCCTTTAAGCTTTTTACTCCTTAGGCCAGGTCTTAGAAAGCTTTAGTAACGTGGTTAAATAGGTATTAGGCAATATCTAAGTAGTTATAAATAAAGCGCCTATAGAAATTAGCAAAGCCTAGGAACACTTAAACATCCCAGTAGCTCTTTAGCTCTAGCCACTCTTAGATTATCTACACTTATACTAGGTCCATAACTATACCTATAGGCGTCACAATATAACCCAGGAACTTAACCTGCTTAGTGTTAAAGACATACTTTAATGCCTTAGTATAGAGGCCCTAATTATCTAAGCGTTCTAGCACTTCGCGGACGTGTTACTTATGCTAATTTTTATCTTTTAAGTAGATTAGAATGTTATCTAGGTAGATAATATATATACAGTTAACTAGTCCCCCTAAGGCTCTATAAATATACGATTAAAATGTTGTAGGCGCATTGGCTAGCCCAAAAGGCATTACTATATACTTAAAGTGGCTGTATTGGGTTTTAAAAGCGGTTTTCTACTTATCCCCTTCTTTAATATAGAGCCTATAATAGGCGTCTTATAGGTCTAGCTTTATAAAGATCTTCGCCCTAAATAGTCAGTCTAGTATTTTACTAACTAGTAGTAGTGGGTAACAGTTCTTAATTATAATCTTATTAAGACTGTAATAGTCTATATATAGCCTTATAGTCCTATCTAGTTTTGGGATAAAGAGGATTAGCGCGCCTACTAGTGACTTACTAGGCTATATCCATCCCTTTTCCAATAAGCTGTTAAGGTACTCCCGTAGGATCTCAAGCTCTTTATAAGAGAGGTTATAGATAGGAAGGTTCAGCAGTTATTTACCTTCTTTTAGATTAATTGCATAATTGTATTCCAAGTTCCGCTAAAGGACTTTTGCTCACCTGCCCAAAAATACCCTTAGTAAGTCCCTTAGGCCTACTAGGATATTTAATAAATTGGGGTCGCGTTCATCCTTTATATTATCGTTAGGTAGGTCCCAGAGGTCCCTTAGGACGCTTATAGGCAGTATCGCGCGCTATAGTAGCTGTTCGTACATAGTTGCCACTATATGTTAAACAGTTTTATGCGGTAGCTAGAAAAGGGTAGGGAACTCTTTAACACAGCGTTTAAGGTATTATAGTATACTCTCTACGTATTGCTTGAGCCAGAGTAACCTATGGCAGTAGAAGTATCTTATAGGATCTTTAAGATCGCCGCCTCCCTATAGTATCTCCGCGACCTATCTGGCAGTTCCCTATAGGGTATCTATTATGGAAGGGTTATCGCCTATGCTAGGCTCTATACCTATCTTGCTATAGAACAGGGGTTGGATCTAATACTCCTTTAGGTATAGGGCGTATACTATTTCTCCTAAAGCTATATCTTCTAGGATATCTTTTAAGCTTATTAGTAAAATACGCCCTTCCAATTCTTTATTATTCTACTATTTAAAGGCTTCTGTCTTAAAGCGTATCTTAGGATCTACTTCCGTAAGCTAAGGATATCTAAAAATAAGATTATAGCCTACGAAGTTAGCCGCCTAGAAGGGTTACAGGCCGACCACCTTAATATAGTTATGTATATCGGCCACTAATACTATAAGCTTATAGGCACTATATAGTTTAATCTAATACTTATCTAGGAACCCTATAATAGGTTTCCGCCACTTTAGCAATAGGATAAGCTTATACTCTTTTACCAAATCATATTATATAAGATTGATTTTGGCGCCGCTGTTATACAGTGCTTAGAACTAACATACCTCGCCTATAGGGAGTACTATTTCTAGCTTAATAGCAATACGGAGAGTCTCTCCTTCCGTATCTTACTCTAGTTATAGCTAGGAGAGGTCCACAACTAGGGCTTTTCTTTTTTTAGATTATTAGTGCGGTTATCGCCCTACTTATTTTTCTAATTAGGTTTGCCTCTAGAGAAGTTTTCTTCTAACTTTTTAGAGTATTCCTATAAGGGTGCCAGACGGGTATTGGGTTGGCCCTAGGAGTCTTTCCCATTACTTAAGGTCCCTAACTTTAACCCTTCCGGATTTCTCTTTAAGAACGGCTTCTTTGAAGTTTAGGTCTGCCCTACGTTGCTACTAGAGTGCCCGCGTTTCTAGTTACCCCCTAGCTTCTTGCCAGAAGAGGTCTAGTTCCTTACCGCATCCTCAGCGTTCAAAACCGCTCGTTCAAAATCCGCATATATAGTAATCCGCGATAGGGCTCCCATGCGCTTTATTTTATTACAAATTACTAGCTTAATTCTAGCCTAGATAAATCCAATTTTCTCCTTCTTACAGATGCTACCGTCCTCGTTTTTAAAGGGCTCTAAATTTATTAGTTAAGCACAAGTTTCTATAAAGTTTATAAACTGGCGGAAATTATAGCGGTCAAGCTATATCCCATTCCAGAATAGTTCTATGTGATTGTATTATATAACATATAGATCTTAAGTCCACTTCTTTAGGAAGGTTTACAGCTACGGCCATATAGTAATTTGCTCTTTATTAAGCTAATTTAGTGCGATCTAGTTTAGGGATTAATCTTTAATCTTACTAATAATCCAATAGGTACGCTCTTTGGTATTATCTTATATTATCAGCATCTTAAAGAAGTTATCTATTTTATAAACCTAATTGTCTAACTATTAGGCGTTAGGTCTCTGGTGGAGTTCTAAACTACTAGAGGCCTTAGCTAGTTAGTCTATATCCTTTTTTATTCGCTATATAAATACCTCTTTAAGTCTTCTATACCTTCTTATATAGGTACTAGGTATCCCCTAGGAGGCCCTTAGCCTTAGCTAGGTTGTAAAAGATTTTATCTAGCTTAAATTAAGCTCTACTAGATCTAGACCTACCCCTAGAGGTTTTTAATATATTTATTAGTGGCTTCTTCCCATATAGCTTCTAAGAGCCTTGCGGCAGCTTCCTAATATCCTCCTTAAAGAAAATTGGTATGGGGCTCTTAACTTTCTAACCTTAGGCCTAGGGAAGCTCTAGCTATAGAGGTAGTGTTAGTATTAGTAGCTAATACAGATTTCCCTACAAGGCTCAAGTCTTAAGTTAGTGGTTAGGTTAGATTGCCTAAAGGGGTAGGCCTACTTAGCTTATAAGCAGTCTATACACTACCACTATACTAATTATAGGCCAGTGGTCTTCTAAAAGGGTTCCGGTTGGGTCCCTAATTAGGCGTATTAGTATATTTCTCTGGTATTTCTAGTTTAGGGGAAGATTTTAGGGTTATGTCTAGCGCTTAATCTTCTAATTAGCCTAAGTAGGGCCAGAGGGGTTCCGGCTGCTTTCTAGCAGTATTGTAACTATTATAGAGGGTGTCTACGTTTTACTTAGCGTTACCAGTAACTATAGGTGTGCGAGAGTCTTTAAGCTCTTGGTATATCTAGGTATTAAGGCTTATTTGGCTATCTTGCCTAGAGGTTTATATTATCGCAATCTCTTGCTGTTAGAGGGACCTTCCTGCCTTAGCGTGACGGCTGTTTATAAGGTATTTATAGAGTTTCTATTTAGGTTATTACGAGATTTTAAGGGAGAATAGTGGATATAAATAAAAGATATAAACAAATAATCTGGTCCTTAAAGCCAGCTGCCCTTCTAGATAGAGTAGGAAGGATTCGAATGTAAGGGGACTTTATAGATAGGGGGCTATAAGGACACGATTATGGAACAGGATAGATTGGTAAGAGAGATAAATCCTTAAGGAGGTAAGGCCTCTAGGATTATGGAGACTATATACTACGGGCACGTGCCTCCGGCACGTGACCGGCGACCATCTAAGGGGCGTCTGGAGGTTGTCCTAAAGGCAACCCAAGGTGTCCGCAATAATATCCCTTACACCACTAAATTTTAGCCAAAAGTTGCCCTTTTTACCTTTAATTTTCTCTACTAATACACTATAATAAAATTAGTAATTCAATTTATATATAAATAAATACTATTTTTTAAAAAAAATTTAAAATTTAAACAAAATATTAAGAAATTAAAAAGTTATAGAAGTTGAAAGTTAAAAGACTTTAATTTTTTAGTCTCGCTAAGAAATTTCTTAGTAAAAGAGTAAAATTATTAAAAGTTTAACTTCTAGCTTTTATAACTTTTTATTTTTATTTTTATTTTTTTAA
>Ga0307507_10004714_pt1 | contig 23609 bp, 18 predicted proteins | sample 7_EM_MG_FD_207223 | JGI IMG/M metagenome (GOLD analysis project Ga0307507, IMG submission 207223) | Populus trichocarpa ectomycorrhiza microbial communities from riparian zone in the Pacific Northwest, United States - 7_EM | ecosystem: Host-associated > Plants > Roots > Unclassified | place...
GTTATTTAGATATTTGTGATGGGTGATGTTCACAATGGAGTGATGGTGATTTCTGATGATTTTTTTCCTCTTTTTTTTTTTATATAATATTAATGGCTCTTTTGTTTTAACTGATTATTGTTAAATATTTTTTTATAGTTTATTTATTATTATATTTTATAATTTAAATCAGATTACTAAATTATTCAATTTTATTGGATCTGATCGAATTAATAAAACGAGTATCAGTTTTTTCTTGCTTTTTTTTAAAATATTATTATCATCAAGAGCATCCTTTTTGTATTCTCAAATATTTTTTACTTGTACATGGTGTCGCACGGGTCACGGATACAGTAGGTTACTTAAAGAGAACAAGAGGTAGTGATGATGTGCATGAATGAGAGGCTGTGTATATAACCAAAGTGGAGTGGATGATTGAGTCATTGTCTTATCCTAAATTGTTTGAAACCAAGAAAAAATAAATAAAAGAAAAGGAAAGACGGGGCAGAACCAGAAACTTTCAAATTTCTGTTTCAAGAAACTTGGAAAGGCAAAGAGAGGATAGTAGTAGTAGAGACTAGAGAGGTACAAGCATACCATGGCTAGGTTGGTGGCTGTGCAGCAGCAAACTCAGCCTTCTTTCTCTCTTCTTCCTTCCTCTCTCTCTGACTTCAATGGCACCAGACTCCACTCTCAAGTTCGGGTATGTCTTGCATGTTATCTCTTTATTTGCTTAAGATTAGTGCATGTCTAATGTCTTAACAGCTGTTTGCTTTTTCTTGCAGTGTAAGAGAAGGGTATGGCAGACAAAGGGAGCATTACAAGTTTCAGCATCAAGTTCCAAGAACATTCTTATAATGGGAGGCACTAGATTCATTGGTGTGTTCTTGTCTAGACTTCTTGTCAAAGAGGGTCATCAGGTAGTCTTATCCTTGTCTCTTTTTAGTATCTTCTTTCAATTTTTCACGTTTTGGTATCCATCAATTTTCAATAAAAAATAACTGTAGTGGTGCTTCTTGGCAGGTGACCTTGTTTACCAGAGGTAAAGCACCAATTACTCAACCGTTGCCAGGTGAATCAGACCAGGATTATGCTGATTTTTCTTCCAAGGTATTTATTACCCTAATGGGGATGAAAAGATTCTTGCTTGTTATTAGTTTCATCTGTAAAGAAATGAAGGTACTAGTGTTGGACTCTGTAGGTTAAGATTTTTGTTACTGATCATGATTTTCTAGATCTTGCATTTGAAAGGAGACAGGAAGGATTTTGAATTTGTGAAAACCAGTCTTGCTGCAAAAGGCTTTGATGTTGTCTATGACATAAATGGTATGCAATGTCTTATCATTACATCTTTTCTTTACTTTACAGCAATGAATTCTGGCAAAATGTTCTGCTCTTTACTTCTGATACCTATTTATCTTTTCGAAATGGTTTTAGGCCGCGAGGCAGTTGAAGTTGAACCTATACTGGATGCTCTACCAAAGCTAGAACAGTAAGCTCTCAACAGTTTTTTGATGATTTTGTTTACAATTCTAGAAGTCATGTGCATGATCATTTCATTGCTAGCTTTTATTGAGCCTTTAATTGGTCCTATGTCACTTGTTTCGAATTTCGGTATGGGTATGGGTTTGATTCTTGGTATTGATAATGAAATTCCCTAAACCTTGATAGCTTCCATGCATCTCATGCAAAACCACATTTGTTATCTTCAACACAATTAGTTGATACAGCCGATCTTTAATATTGCTACATAAGAGAAATTCAACATTTCAGAATTGCATGCTGCATAAGCATCTCAGTTCTTCGGCAGAAATTCAATAGAAAAATGTTGTTTAATTACATGCTCAAAATCTTGTCTTTTCTATTTAAATATCATGCAGGTGAAATTTGATGAATTATGGTTAAGTTATAAGAAATCAGGAAACTTTACGAACTCTGTAGCCTTTCCATAACTGCTGCTGTCTTTGGAAATCTGAAGTTCTGTTAATTCCCAGGTTCATATACTGCTCTTCAGCTGGAGTTTACCTCAAATCTGATCTTTTACCGCACAGCGAGGTAGGTCTGATAGCAGTATTTATGAAACTCATTGAAAAATCGCGAAGAACAGATTTTCTTTTTCTGAATCTTCTGGTAACATATCTCTTCTAACTAGGTATTGTCTGGTTACAGAAAGATGCAGTTGATCCAAAGAGCAGGCACAAGGGAAAGCTTGAGACAGAGAGCTTACTAGAATCAAGGGGCGTCAACTGGACTTCTATAAGACCAGTCTACATCTATGGGCCCTTAAACTACAACCCTGTTGAAGAGTGGTTCTTTCATCGGTTGAAAGCAGGCCGCCCGATTCCAATTCCCAACTCAGGAATTCAAATGACTCAACTTGGTCATGTAAAGGTAAGAAAATCTTCGATTCCATCATGCATTTCAGTTATTCTGAAAGCCACTTTGGCATGAGTAACATGAAAGCAAGTTTCTGACCTGATGAGTTCAAAATTCCCAGGATTTGGCAAAGGCTTTCATTCAGGTTCTTGGTAATGAAAAGGCCAGCCAGCAAGTATTTAACATATCAGGAGAGAAGTATGTCACCTTTGATGGATTAGCTAAGGCATGTGCGAAGGTAATTCTGGATTATGCACTACTGACTATATACTAGGTAGTTAAAGTTTTGTAGCTCTTTCTGTGGCTTTTTTGCTGAATTAATGTATCTGACTATATCGTTTGATCTTTTTTCTCTCAGGCTGCTGGGTTCCCAGAACCTGAGATTGTTCACTACAACCCTAAAGATTTTGACTTCGGGAAAAAGAAGGCGTTTCCATTCCGTGACCAGGTAATTTCTGACAGAATTTTCGATACCCAATTAACGTTATTAGCTTAAAACATGGTAACGACTACTTTCTGTTTTGTGTTTAATGCAGCATTTCTTTGCCTCGATTGACAAAGCAAAGCATGTTCTTGGATGGGAACCCGAATTCGACCTCGTGGAAGGTCTTGCAGATTCTTACAACCTTGACTTTGGCAGGGGAACATACAGGAAAGAGGCTGATTTTTTCACCGATGACCTGATTATAGGCAAGAGCCTTGTTCTTCAGGCCTAGATCATTCTTCTTCTTTTCTTCACCTGTTTCCTTTCCTTCTGCTATCTATTTTTCTTCTCCCCTCTTCTCTGTATTCCATTTGTTTCCAAATTTTCCCACAAGTTCAACAATAACAACAAGAAGTTGAAATATTTGCAATATAAAAATGAGACTCAAACTAGACCAAAGAAAACGAATATGCAAGAAACATAAGTGGATGATCAACTGCAAATGAGACTGCTGTTAAGAAATTTGTAGAAATACTTCAGTACAAGTGGATGATATATCAACAAGCCTGCACTTATGACATTGCTAATCACATGTTTTTGGAAGTAATTCTGAATACAGTTTAGAAAAGCCTATCACATTTTCAGCATTCATAATCAAGCTAAGATGAGCAGCAGGTCACCATAAATTAATGTCAATGGCTCTATGAACGGGTAGTGCGGCCACAAATTAATGCTACACATTCGAGTCCAGGACATTGAAGAGATCTGCACTTAGTCACTAGGACCTGTACATGAATCTGCACGCCTGAGGGCTTAAATACATGAAAGGACACCACTTTAAACTAACAACCAAGATTATTTGGCCGTGTCTTGTATATAAATATCCTAAACTTCTTATTCCCGAGGGCTGTGAAAATCCTCGCTCACATGTTAAACTCGATACGGAATTCCTTCAAACCCATGTTGTTTCATTTCCATAGCCAATAATGTGGCTGAAAATGATAGCAATATGCACGAAGATCCCCTCTCAAGCAAGCCACACTAAAACAGTGACTTTCCTGCCACTAGGAAGGAGGTTGTGGAACTTCCATGGATTCATCCTTCAAGTCAAAACGTAACATCTTTTTAGGCTTTGAATTAAACCGTGTGTATTAAGTAATTTGAGGAAAATCTAGGATGCACAATGGCCTTCTATTGGTCATTTAATAGGTCCTCTACGCATGCTCCCCGCCTCCATATGCTTTTCAATTTGCTGCTGCTTTTCAATTTGCTGCTGCTTTTCAATCTTCATATGGCTGAAGTGGAACACGTGATGAAAGGCCATCACTGGTCGTGACTGGTGAGCGATGCTCGTGGATCCCGTAAGGTGCTGCCATGGACCACATGCCATGTTAGCGACCATAGAATGTAAACCGATTTTGATCAACACTTTTAGCAAAACTCCCACTGAGCAAAACACCCATTTGTGCAGTTCAATGCCTTAAACATGTGTTCAGCTTGAAGACATCAGGTAACATTTAGGGAGGAAGAGACGGAATGGCGGAGATTAAGAAGACAAAAGACACATCTCCATGTATTTAAAGTCCAAAACTTTACTCTTCAACCAAACAGAATCCTATCATCTATCCTAAAACACTAATCAAACACAACCACACAACCTTAATAAACATTTCTAGACAATCTTCTTAATACTTGCAAAGAACTTAGCTAACACAGAAAATTGACTGATGCCACTCTCAAAGCAAAGTCTAAAAAACATTTCAAACCGCCAGATAAAGTGAAACTGAATGATAAAAAATGAACTTGTAAATAAACCTAAGTGAACCATTCACCTATGTACAGCCACAAATTCTGCGGCAAAAATGTTAGCAACACAAAGAGGTCTCATGAACGCAGTACTCCAAAAAAGCAAAACTATACATTAGGATGTACACTTGAGGAAATGAAAACGTTGTAAAGTACATAGATCACATATCAATCATCATCTGATAAACAAACAACCTCGCTTATTGGGTTTGTCAGCACACTATTTAGCATGCTAAGCTTTGGTTGAGCCAATGGGTTTGAGTCAGAACTCAAATCAGTTGGTGGGGGGGAACTCCAGGCCTGAGTTGCATTTGTACTTGTTTGATTATCTATATCCATTAAAGATTCAAGTCCCTGGAGAGATGTCATAGAAGGTGAGATTCCCATGCTTTCACCACTATTTGTTGTCGTCTGAGGACTTGATTGTTGTGCAGTTGCAGGACCTCGTGAAGGAATCTCAGAAGGTGTGGGAGAAGTTGTTGATACTTGTTGACTTTGCATCCCGCGTGCTGAAGGTCTAAAATGCTGCAGGTGTGGGGCAGGAGCTCGAATCTCATTACCGATTCGGAGATTGCTTGTGGCAGGAGAGATGGAGCTGATATGTGGTGGTCTGGTTGAGGTACTTGAGAAACGTCCTGAGCTATGAACAACCTGTCGTGGTGGGGCAGGAGGGGAAGATGTTGGAGTTGTTTGCAGACTAGCTGCTGGAAGAGCAGTGGAATACAAGCCAGTAACAATATAAGGCCGAGCAGTGGGTTCCGATAGCTGAAGCTGCTGCTGCACGATACTAGAGTTTATCTCTGCATGCCACCGACATTTGAACCAAGTTTAGGTTCCAACCAATCAAGACTCAAACGGATTCCTAATTATGTTTTCACGATTCATCTTTGCCTTGATATTAATTCCATATTTTCATTTTAAAGAATATTACCAACCTTGCTGCCTGACAGGGGTGCTAGATGCCTTATTATCCATGCACTTGCTCCTGAATGCCTCGGCCAAAATCTTGTTCAAGAAAACTTTGTTTTGATTGTCAGCCATCTCTTTCTTCTTACGGAGGAATTCAGATTCTATCTCCTGAAGTTTAATATCATGCTTTGTACGAATTTGAGCAACAACCTCCTGTATCTCCTTCTCGCAATCAGATTTCAGCTGCAGCTTCTGCAAAAGAGAAAAGATAAGGAATTCAAATACAACGGCCAAAAACCAAAATCACACAGAATACAACTGGGTAAAAAGGAAACAAACTGTATCTTCATGGATCTTGATTATTTGTTCTGTTTCTCTGCATATTCTATCCAATTCATTCTGCAATGGATCTTGAGACATAGATACAGGCATTCGAACAGCGGGTGCAGTAACAGGACAATTACTAATTATAGAAGTGACAGGTGCAGTCATCGTGTTTGAGATACGCGTCCCTGATTCACCAACAGCTATTGAATTAGCAGGCGCATGTTCTGCAAATGAAGTTGTAGGCTGTGAACCAGCAGAGGAGTCCATGGATGGTAACAATTCTGTGACAGGCGCGTCACTATGAGAATGATCAGAAGCTACAAAAGGTTGGGATGCCAAAGCATCAACTTGTTGGAAAGCAATCTGGTTATTACAAACTCGTGCAACTCTATCTTGCAATCTAGAGGATTCAGTTGGTTGGCCATTATCAGAGGCTACAACGTGCATACTGTCAATCTCTAGCTGATTGTGGCCAACCCCCGCTTCACGAACTCCTGATGGATCCACCTCATGCTGCTGGTTAACAACATTGTTTTCAGGCACTCCTAATCGAACCTCTCCAGTTTGCTGGTTGACTGCCACCATATCATCATAGTGAGGCTCTTGATTAAGAATACACACCACTCCATTCCACTGATCAACTTCAATGGCATTATCAGATACCATGCCAGATACTCCATCTTTCTCCATAATTCTGTTAACATCCTCTTCAGCTTCCAGAGAAGCAGTTTCAGGCGCTTCCAATAAAACTTCTCTGACATCCATGCATGAAGTGGATCTGGCATGAGGTTGTCCTTCAGATGGTGAAGGATTTACAGAAGCAGCATTCTCCAGGCCACCAGTGGAAGTGACTATCCCAGTCACCCCCAGTGAAAATTCTCTATCAGGCACTGTTAACGTAACTCTATCAGAACCTTTTTCAGATGAAGATTTATGAATGGTGTTCTCAGGACCATCACTAGAGCTGTTAGCCTCAAGTACTCTCAATGTAACCTGTAAATCAGGGATTTGTTCTTCACATGGAAATGAATTCGCAGACATAACATCCTCTGAAACACCCCTCACAGTTGCAGTCTGAGGCACTTCCAAGGGAACTTCTCTGTCAAGCATGCTGGATGTGGCCCCATCAGAGCTCGGTTTGGATGTAGCTAATACCCCAGGAAGTACATCCTCACTCGAACTCACAGTTTCAGGAACTTCCAGTGGAACATCATCTGGCATGCTCCGGGATCGTTCGGGAGTCTGTTCTTTGCAACAAGAATTCCAAGTGACAAAGTTTTCTTGATTATATCCAGACTCATTTGCAGTTGGTTTCTTTATTAATTCAGCATGTGCCCAGGACTTAACTCCTTTAATCCATTGAGCCTTCCTCTCTTGTAACTTGTTCCTTGTAGCCAGTTGCAATTCCAAAAGATTATTAAGATGCATATCCATCTGCCAGTTAAGATCTTCAAACTTTTTTGCATAAACATTATCCAGTACCTTAAGTTTATCTGTTCTCTCCAAAATATTACTGTGTAAACGAATAACAGCTGCCTCTGTTCTGTGCATATGTTCAAGCTCTGCCTTCTCTTCCTCGTACTTCTTTTCAAACTCTTCCATTTCTTCTTGTTGCCTCTGCAATAGCTTCCTCATCTGTTTGTCACATTTCTTTTCAATATCTTTGATACTTTTTGAGTAATCTTTTTGTGCCAATCCTAGATGGGAAACGACCTGATCAATGGAGAATTCCTGGCTAGGTCTCAGGTTTTCAACCTCTATTCTCCCCTTTTGCATGTTTGATGGTGTTGACAGTGATGATCTTCCATTTGACTGATTCTTGCTGTGATCTTCAGTTGAAAACTCTGCAGCTTTTGGAGATGTGGCCACCTTATAAGTCCCTGTATGATGAAGAAATGCTTTCTTCAGACATCGCAACTTTGAATAAACAAAATCTGCCTCATCTTTCTTGCAGCCAAAATTCAGATGCTGTTTTGCAAGTGCAAGTGATTCTTTGTGACCAAGTTTGTGCTTTAGCATGGAAGCTGAAGTCCAACACTGCAATTTGAACATCAAAAAATAAAGCAGGCTGTCAGCAAAAGGTAGTGAACATTTAAGCATGGACCTACTGACACAGTTTACAAGTAAGGAAAAAAACAAATGCTCTGTAATTCTCACAGATATAGAAATGCTCAGGCACGTACACATAAATGAATGCAGAAGCACCAGAAAGGTAGGCATGAGGAGAAAACAGAGGGGGGGGGGGGGGGTTGAATGTCAGCACCAAATTTCTTAAATCCAATTAGTAGGGGATAAAAAAGAAAATAATTCATTGACACTGTTATATCCTTCCTATGAAACAAATAGAGGATGTAGTAGAATATGAAAAACATTTTTTTTCTCCAAAATAATCAGATATCATAACTTCTAACGTCAATTCAGATGAAAAGTCCACTCTATATATTCCTTCACTGCACTAAAACAACCACCTTATTCACAAAGAGAATAAAAGGTGCATTCAACAAAAAGCATACTAGCATGTTTGGTTAGATTATTTTTTCAAAAAAAAAACACCTCCCATATGTTTCCTCAATATTTCAGGTCATATACTTGTATCTCTAGCAATCCATCCTCTTTTTAGTTATTATGTGCTATTGTTTTAGATCTAAGGTGAAAAACTGACCACAGCAAAGGATACTTGAAACCAGCTTGTCAATTTTTGAAACTCGATCATTGTGAGATTGTTAAAGACAAAACAGTCACATTGAAAAAACAGGAATGAACTGATTTGGCAAAGGCAGATAACACAGCCATACATTTAAAGATCTTTCAAATTCAAAACCAACCAAGAAGATATTGAAACTATTGCAAATGGAATGGACATTTGCGAATTCTCCTTAACAGGACAGGCATGTTAAACCATCATATGATCCAACATGATAGTGGTAAGGCACAGTTTTATAGTGGTGACAAACTGATTATATTTTAATCAGAGGGTGAAATATTTGCATCACAAGTAAATAAAAAGATCAAAAAGCAGGGAAATATACAAAAAAGAAGGTTCTAACCAAGGATATCAGAAATGCCTGTAATATGCTAGCTGGTTCTCTACTGATATGGTGATTATTCAGCACATATTCCAGAAATCGTTCCACCATGACCTTGACATTTTCCTGAAACAACAGTGAAACATATCAACATAATGACATCTTAGATGAAAGACTGCTGCATAAGCTTGAGATCATTTATGAAAATATTGATGTTTGCTGGTCCATGACCCAGAAACCTCCAACAAATTCATAACTGCAGAGTAGCCAAAGAAATGTAAGCATTTATTAAAGTAAAAGAACCCATCAAATGCAGTAAACATATTATTTCCCTCACTTTTGGCAGAGTGCAGACAAAATCTGGTTAGTTAAAGTATTGGCAAGGTATGCAAACTAAAGCCAGAGAAGGTTTCCCTTTATTTTTAAAGTTTTCCTCATTCCTTCAGAAGTGTTTCTTTGCATTACAAGAGTCGATCAAAAAAAGGAAGCAATGTTACTTTGTGGCCCATGAAATTTGCCTCTCACAATCGAAGTAAACACTTGAGGAGACAGAGCAAAGATGGCAGATCATCATTATCAGAATGCTTAAAAACAAAAAATAACATACAAATTTTCCTACTTCAATAGAGGACAAGGAAGAAAAATTATGATGCCATTTAGAAAAGAGCAAATTAACAAAAAATAAAATTCAAACACAATATTTGATGGTGATGCTATTCAATTTCAAGTAGTAATTCAATTAAATCAAAATTCAACAGTGTAACGATGCAATGCTCTCTAGGCTTAGAAATTCATAGTATGTTTATCTTATTAAAACCTCGAACGCTTATTCCATAGTTTGGCAATCGTAGGGAACATTGCAAGGATGATAACTTGCACGCACAAAAAAAGGTAATGTATTTGCAGGATTTTTATTCTTCTTTATTTCTGTCTATAAAAATCAATTCTGAAACCACCAAGAATAGCACTGGATAAGCAGACCCAATATACCATATCAAAGATCATACTGCAGCATTATGAAAATATGTTAGAGAAAGTAACTTCTTCAGAGGGATGAGATACATACTGGGAGTTGCAAAATTTCACAAAGTTTTGTTATCTCTGGCTTCAGAATGAGATGGAGACTCTTCTCGGAATCATGCAAATTCATTCTTTCATTATACTCAACCTTATTAGCTTTTAGTACTTCTGATGAATTACTATTCGAATGTCTGAAGTTGGAAACATGATTTGTAGCAGTAGTGTTAAGACGGCCAGTTGAACTTGGCAGGAATTGAGACATATTAAGCACTGGGGCTCCAGAAGTTCCTGCAGAAATAGAGACAGTTTATGAAAGTAAATTAAGAAAAAATTAAGGAAATCCCACAATGATTGCCACCCGATACTCTGACAAGGGAACCATCTGCATGTACAGGATAAGAAACAAATCAAAACAGTTAATCAACAGTGAAATTAACCATTTACCTATTAGAGCAGCTTTTAGAGAAGGTGAATTAGTGCTATTGTTGGCCACTTTATTGCGCTTCTTTACAACTTCATCACCCTCAACTACAGTATTCTTCTGTATATCATCAGCATATTGAACCCTTTTTCTGTTCCTCTGAGACAAACCAGAACTATATTTCCACCGTGGCTGTTTTCCCTCAAGCAGTTTTTTCCAAAATATATGAGGCAGCTCTTCATCCAACAATTGAATTTTTCGCTCACCATGCAATGGAAAATTAGTAGTATATATTCCTTGATTTTGTTTAACTTTCAAAATTATTGAGTTACTTGGAGTATTATCTTTTCCCTTCTGAATTATTATGGTTAAGAACTCTTGGATAACATCTTTCAAATGTGATTGCTCAAACAATGTATTTCCACTCGAGGCAGTGTCATTGCCACAATGGAACTCTGATAATTTTTCAAAGAGATACGAAGCCCCCCACATAAGCAGCATGTCACTAGCAGCCCGGCTTATACTGTGTAAACTACTCTCGAGTGTCTTATCTTGCCTTGCAATGATTAGAACTTTTTCTTCCACAGTGCAAGAAGAGTATAGACGAAATATATTTATCTGGTCAAACTGTGAATGTAATGTTATTTTTTGCAGGCTCCTTATATCAGTCATCGGGTTCCAATCGCTAGCAAATATGATGACAGTATCCACAGATGAAAGTTTGATGCTGGAACTACAAGCACGGGTTTCTAATAAGAACACAAACCTCCCTTCCTGATGATTATTGAAGAACTTCAAAGCAGATTGCTTCCTTGAAGGGAGTACATGCTCATCAACACGTTCATAAGAACCCTGGCCAAATCTTTGACGCACAAAGTCATCCAATATATCACCAATATTATCCTTTCCAGAACCTCCACTAGACTGCAAATCCAAACCAATGTGTGAGGTGTGAAAAATATGCTCAGAAAAATATGAGTAAGAAAAAATGTACCAAGGTAAGAACAAACATATGGATAAGTGCAAGGAATAGTAAAACAAATATCTGGTCTGCTTGCGAAGGTCATCAAGATGACAAATTAGACGAAATCTTTTTAAAGTATCATAATGATCATGAGCAATGATGTAGAAAGCATTCTTGATATAAAAAAACGTGAGCAACAATTCCATATTCAATATTAAGTATCTTCACAAATGCATATGATCAAATTGAGAGTGAAAGCAGAGAAAATGGACCCCTCTAACATGACTTTTTTGGTTAAAGTTAAACTATGCTCGAGAGTTTGAGATAGGAATCAGTGAAAAAGGGTCTATACAGGAGACTCAGTGTAAATATTAGAGTTGCATCCTCGTTCTTTATGTCAAGGATTTTAATGCTTACCTCATATTGCAAGGGCACAATAATGTCCAACTCCAGCTAAGTTATTCTGATCTTATAAGGGGAGACGGAAAACTATTTTGCTGTTTGAAAAAGCTAAACAGTGTTTTAGGGCAGCTCATATGCATTATAATATACCTATTGGCCTGTACCCTCTGGTGTTGTTTAATGGCTTTCATTAATCTAATAACAATTAATATTTAAATTCAACATTAAGAATCTCCAATCAGAAGAGGCATCAACAAATAAAAATCCCCCACACCCCCCTCCAGGAAAAAAAAAACAAAAGAAATATAGCAAAAAGCGAATCCAATACTCTAGTCAACAAGGCTAATGCATCAGAATCCAAAAACCTTAACTTTATCACTTCTAGCTTTAACTATGACCCAAATCATACTCCTCTACACATATATAAACTCCAAAACCACACATAATTCAGTCAATTAGCCACTAATTATCTTTGCTACTCAATCTAAAAGGTTAACACACCATTGAAAACTTCACATTAGACACGGTTGACAAGTTTGCAATAAACATGCTACATTAACATTCATGAGAATAGATGATATTTATTGATAATACTAAAAAAAAAAAAAGGAAAATGAAACTTCATTCAACATAAATTTGAAAATATTTTTCATAAAGCTTCTAATGAATTAATTCTAAAAATAAATAAATAAAAAGTTCAACAAATCAGATGAAGATTACATGACCCATGACTAATAAAAGGATTGGCAAGAATATTGATCTGAAAACAGCTATCACAAAAAATTATTATTAAATATCTTAAACCCAGGAGTACACATACACCAATCTAACAGAATACAACAATGTAAAAAAGCTGAGAAATTTATTACCATAAATCTTCAAATAAACAGTAGGATCTTAATATCAGAAGGAAAATTTGAAGAATGAAGCTTCATCTTGTTGAAAACACTTGAGAAAAATAAATGGAAACGTGAAGAATGGTTAAAGAAGGTTGTTGGCAGAAAAAAATGGCCAAAACCTAGGTTTTTATAGCATAACAGCTGTTTCCATTATGTAACAAGTCATAGCAGTTGTAATGGAGTGGAATGAAAAATAAAAGGAGTTGAAAAGCCGGTTGTGAAACAGTAACAGTTTGCCTGAATCCGATTCAGATATGTAAACTATCCTGTTTTAATTCCATGATTGATTATCCATTTCAAAGGACCAGTTGTTCAAGTAATTTCTATAAAGCAAATCAACATAATTATTAGCTTACTTTTCCTCAGAAGATTGCAGAACATAATGCAAAAACTACTGGCCTGTTTCTTGGATGAAAGTCAATGTAAGAACTTTGTCTATTACTCCAATACTAATAGGACTACGGTGCTGAACCGATGGACATAAATATTCAAAACAATCATCATATAGTAGCTAACAATACTTTCAAATGCACGTAATCAAGACTTTGAAACAAAAAATATCACATGCAGAAGAACTTTTTAAAAACAAAAATGATATCAGTAGATGGTAAACTGTGTACCTGAAAAAGGACCAGCGCTCTTAATCCTCTCTCTTTTATGCTGAAAAGCATCTCACCCAGGAGTTGCAGCTTGCCACTTGCTTTTATTCCAATATCTAAAATGTCAGCTTCTTTTCTGTCTTTCGTTAATGAAATTTGTAGTGATGGATTCATGATGTAGGGATGATCGCAACACTGTCCACAATCACTATGCATGCATTAATTGCTATTGTAAATGCACAGGTACAATCTAGTTTCTATCTATCTCATTGGCAATTGTAAATAAATCATAATTGTAGCAGATACAAAAATCATGTAAACCAAATCAATGGGTGACATCTCCATGATTGAAGAAACTGTTGAGAATTTTAATCCCATAGTTAACCAAAACTATGATCAATAAATCATGGTTTTCTGATAATTCCAAAACAAGAAATTGGCCATACCAGATTATGAATAACTGAAAACAGAAATAAAAAGAGAATTTCTAAAGCTTGTGTAATCATGTGCAGGGGTTTAAGAGTTTCCAGAGTCAAAAAATACCCAATGATACAGATTAATTTTATAGGTGAATTGGCCCAACCTTGCGACAAGAGATAAGAATATCGCGGAGGGCACCAACAGGATCGTTCCTTGAGGACGAGCAAAGTGATAAAGATTTTGAAAGTAAAGTGGCACAATACTGCTCAAGCTGCATGAGGGATAACTGTACAGGAACCCAATATTCTTTAAACCTTGAGGGGTCTGGTCTGGGACTGTTTGCAATGTATTTTGACAACTGGTCCTTCAAATTGCCAGTCTTAGGGCTTAAATTAGTTACCAAGTCTTCACTGCCATTTAGATCACTCTGATGAACAAGCAGAGACAGCAGGTGCTCAGTGATGCCATCCTACAAATCCAGTACATTGAATAAGGCACCTATAAAAGGGCTGTGGAGGCCAAGAATAAGGCACCGGATGGACAAAAAGAAACACACATGTGCACACACCTTAAGCTGACCATTTACAAGGAGAAGCCGCATAGCAGTCCTTAGCATCTTAATTTGTTTAAAATGTGAAAATATTCTAGAGCTCTGGCACTCATCCACTATTACAGCTTCCCATTTCATTGATTCAAGCACATTTAGATCCTGCAGAACAATATAGAGGTCGATGATAAATGCCATAGCAAATCAACCAATAAGAGTCTCCATAATTGGCAATAATTTTTTTTATTAGCAAGTACAGTAGCATAGACCTCTCTTTCTTTCTCTTCTCTTTTCTTTTTCTATCACAATAAATTGCATGAAAATCATCATGCATGATCAGTAGGGTTTATTATCCCAAGGAGAACTTAATAAGCAATCAAATTAACATGAGAACTGATCTCCCAAATAATCATGAATGCTGACCTCAATAATAACTTCTGGTGATGTTACAAGTATTTGAAACATAATGCAACCGCCTTCACTGTAAAACTCCAACTTCCTAATACTTTTCCGTATGTCTTTGTTTCCGTGATAAACCACAGCATATAGAGATGGTGCCAGACGAAATAACTCTTCTTCCCATGAATGAAGTGAAGCAGAAGTTGTGATGATGAGAAAAGGCCAAGAGGCATTGGATGACAATGACAAAATAAAAGAGATCACCTTTGTGATTTGTTCCTGCAATAAACTCATCATAACTATCCACATGCAATTAAGATAATCACAAAAACTAATGATCATCTGAACCTTGTCAATAATCTTTCTCAACTACCGTGGTAGAGTGTCGAACCACTATAGCATGATAAATTGAATGTTTCCAAGAGGAGGGGGTAGGTGTAAATCATAAAAAAAAAACATGCATAGTAGGTTTTATATAAGAACATAAATAGTATAGACAAAAATATCATTTGATTGCATTTCAAAATGACCTAAATCCGATCTTTTAACTAACAGACCATCATTTGACCATCCTCAAGCTTGCATCATCTATTTGCTAGTCTTTTTCAGAAATTAAGTATTAGATTCACCGACAAGCCTGGATCAAAGAATAACTGATCACATACCTGATCATCGATAAGAACAGCATTCTCTCCCTTGAGCCAGTAGTCATGAAGATAGTTGACAAAGTCCAGATGGTTATAATCAAATTCAGGTGAACCTCCAGCTGACAACTGCAACAATTTAACCAATGAACGCTTTTTCATCGTGAGTTTCTGCAGGTAATTAACCGTAAACCAACAGGCCAGGATTTATATGACATAGAAGAAAGCTAACATGTGCCACAATCTAAAACTGGGACCGAAACAAAAATTAACCACATTAATGAATGCATACAAGTGCATAAAATCACAAGAAGCAAGATCAATAAGATATCTCTTTTGGTTTTTTCCCTCACAAGACTAAGGATATTCTCCATAACATCGACATCACTTACCTTTAATTAGCAGGAAAAGATTCTATTATTGTTTGTATTTCATATGAAGACTCGTTTTGCATGAATTTACCTTGCAGGCAAAGTGGTTGACTAGTAACAATCTTTTGAAGGAACATGCTACAATAGTCATAATTTTACAATTGCCACCTTTTTTTATAGTTTTGCATTTCAAGTGTGGAATCTGCCAAAAAAAACTTTAAAGCTTTTATCCAGATAAATATGCATCTATAGTTATGAATACTGCATGAGTTTGAAAAAAAAGACTTCATAAAATAAAATATATGAGTTCTCATATTCAACCATGCACACCTTATCTATTATAGATAAATACTCAGCTCCTTTTGCCTTCACAAGACGATTTTCATAATCTCGTATGAGGCTCTGAGCTTCAGGTGAATTCATGAAAGGAGCAATCTCCAACTCCCAGGTTGCATGCTCATAATCCAGGCCACGCCATTTAACAAGCCACTCAAATTGGCATGCTAGAATATTGCTAGCATGGTGACTGAAATTCTCTACGTGCTGGTTGGGAAACATTACTGATCGCTTTTGAAGCATGTGATGTGGCACAATCCATTCTTGCTTCCACTTTCTGACCTGAACATTAAACTTCTCATGAGAGGAATTACTGACGCGCATAAAGGAAATGAAATGATTGTTACTTTGTGTCCATTCATCATAAAATTAATGATCCAACATAGACACAAAAATACAAGCACAACAATTAATATCAGAACCTGGTTTTTTTGGTTGAATTTTGCTAGAAGTGAAGGAGCTTCAAGGATCAATTGATTCTCCGGCAACCAGCGATTATGAACATGAGCAAGACCTTTGTATTTAACATAAAATTGCTTCTGCCTTTGCACTCCTAACATAAATATCATCATACAAGAAATTCATACCATGAGTTGCACAATCTTCTCAAAGCTACTATCAAAAATGTTCAGAAAGCCAACAACTTTAGAAAATAATTTGCAATGGAGAATGAATACCACAATTGCGGGAAATTTATAAACTTATTCAAATGGTTCAAAATAAAACTGAAAAGTTATAATAACATTTCACATACCATTGTCATCTGCCACCTCCACTTCACTGGCATCCCAAATTGACTCTATTCCCTTTGAAACTGAATGCATACCAAACTCGATCTTCTTCCTAACACATGCAAGACAGTGCCAAACTCCAAGGGGAACATCCCCTAAAGGAGGATCTAGACAAGAAAGATGGTAGCTTCTTTTACAACCTTGTCCGTCACAACACCTGAAATTGGACATGGCAAAACAATATAACAAAATTCATCCTATAAACACTGAGCTTCAAAGTAAAAAAACATGTAAACTTATGTTCACGAGCAATGGAGGCTGCAAGTTTGATAAACAGTTGAGATACCTGACCTAGCCCTAGGCAACCTAATAGTAAAATGGAATTATAGAAAAACATGAACCTCGGTAGATAAAAATATTTTGAGATGTTCCCTAGCACCCCAATACCTAAATCAATTGTTTAGGACCTCCAGGAACTGTTACTGGAAAAATAGCTAATATGAATAGCAGCTTCCTCCATACAGAATAAACGATAGCATAAACCAGGTTGGTTTAAAAGAGGTTTCAGATTAAAAATTGAGCGTGCTGAGAAAAGGGAGAAAATAAAGATGCAACAACTAGAGCAAAACTTTGGGTTGGTATGCAAACAGCAAAAAGAATTAGGAGTCTACACTGACACCGCCAAAGAGAAAGCAGTTACTGAATCATGTTATTTTGATTCTAAATTCTGTATATTCTAGAGTTTAGTGGAAACCTAATCTTTTCAAGAATTTGTCCAAGGAAACTTAACACTATCTGAGAATCTTCAATTAAGGGGCAGAATCAGGGTTTCATCAAAGGGAGAGCCAAAATAAAAGAACACAACTAGGATGAGTTTCAAAATAAGTAAACTTAGAAGCACAAAGGTGAAAATATGATCTTTTCTTTTTCCTTTTTTCTTTTTTTTTTTTTTTTTTTTTTGGGGGGGGGGACTTAATTATTATGAAAAACTGAAACATTCAAGGGTTAAATTTAGCACAAGGCAACAGAGACCAGTCACATGGTGATATAGAGCAAGAAGGAGTTCCAGGGTGAGGTCTAACTGTTACGCACAAGAGCTTTCCACCAAGCTTGCAGATGACACATGTATTTGGGTCGCCATCGAGCTGAGAATATAGAGAAGACTTTTTAAGATGCAAGTCCGCGATGCATGGTTCTGCAGGTCCTGCAGTGACATTGGCTTCAATTCCCCCTCTATCCTAATTCAACACATCAAAATGATTACAATATAGATAAGGGGAAATGTTGAGTCATGGGATAAAATAAATAATTATTCACAACTTTTCATGAATTGCCTACTTGCATGGAATGCATGAAAAATCACCAATAAGATAAGAGATCAAATGATCTTAGAGAAACAGCTGGATCTGAAGAGAGAGAGGGGGGGGGGACAATAGTCTTCACAAAAGACAATAATAAATCATGAAGAGAAACAGTAAGAAAATTAAGCCACAGCTCATCAATTATCAGCACAGACCATGAATCTTTTTTATCACATTAATTATGTAATCCTCTAAACCTTGAATTCAAAACTATTAGCAGTAAAGGCCGGAAAGAAAGGGTAAAGCAGTACACATGACGTGCAGATGAGAGTGAAAAAGGAAACAGACATGAAAGGAAGTGGACGACACTTTTTGGACTGTAAAATGGAATGCAGATTCCAACAAATACCAGAAAATCATCACTGAGATATAAAACCAAAAAAAAAAAAGGCTCCAAGGTCAATACTCAACTCCAAATTAAAATTGCACTTCTACTACTTATCCACTATTTCACTCCCGTGCTTAGCAAGCCTTTTTGCCCTTACCAGCCAATTTGTCATGGCATCATCTAAACATAGCATAATACAGTAGACCCCAACAGGTAAAGAGGCAATTATTTTTTAGCAGGGACTCAATTGCCAACACAGAAATAAGTTGTTTGACAGGGATGGAATTACTTTTACAGTAGAGGCCTGGGAGCCATGGCACCCCTCAAACTTTAAGAAAGTTTAAAGTTTATTACTAAAATTTTGAATTTTTTTAATTAAACCCTCACAGTTAAGGCTTATTTCTTAGAAAATATCTGCTTTGCACCCATACTTCGCCAAACTTTATATTTTTTTTTAATTATATCCTTGAAATTAAAGCATATTTCTTAGAAGATATGTATTTTGCACCCAAGAAAATTAATTATACCCTTTATCTTCCTTGGTAGTCCATCATCAAAATAATCAACACCCCAAGCAATAAAAACAAGTTAATGAATTTGTGCAAGTCAAACCTTTGCCTTTTGGAAGATGTAGCGCACTTCGCCACGGAATCAGTTCTGCCGTTCTCATATGGAGCTGCATCGGCAACTTTATTTGAAACCATTGTTGTAGCATCAGAATTCAAGTCCTCAATGCTTCTTTTTCGTTTAAAAGGCATCTCCTTGTAACCACTCTCCACCTCAGTATCAACCCTGGGTGTCCTATTAACTGTCAAATCTACCAACTCTGCTGGCAATTGTTCTTGTTCCATTTGAGCAACATCATTCTCCGGCTCCGATAAAGTTCTTTGAGCTGACAGCAGCACACTGTCATCACTATTCAGATCTTCCCTGCTGTCCCCTTCTTTAAATTGATGGTCTTTTTCTAAGAATGTGAGCTTCTGGCTTTTAAGTGGAGGTTTTGGTCCACCATTATTTTCCAACACCTCTTTTACAGGTTCACTTGCAATGGAATTTCCTTCCAAATTTTTCTCAGAATCTCTCAAAACACACCTATCTATCAATTCTTCCACCTTCCTTTGACTGCATTCACTGCCCCCATTAACATTCTCGGAAGCACCATCTCTGCAATCATTGCCATCAGCATTCTTGTTCTTCATCTCCTCACAACGACCTACCAAGTCAAGCAGAAAAGTATAAGAATGATCACGTCCTGCAATGCTGCAGATTTTGCAATACATTTAATAGACATGAAGAAAGATTCGAAACAATTAACAGACAGATACTAAGAAAGAATAAAGAAAAATTACTTGGCTACCTTCCAGATTAGCTTTCTTTTGTTGTCGTTTGAACAATGCCTTGTAAGCACGAGCATCCATTCTCTTTGTTTCAACCAGGACAGCTTTGATCACATGTTTCTTATCGTTTCCAACATCTTTAGTTTCAAGCTGTTTGACACTCTTCTCTTTCTTCTGCTTTTTCTTCATAACTGAAGAGCTTGATTTTTTGCCAGACTTCTTTGAACCAGAAGAACTAGATGAAGATTGATTCTTACCCCTCTCAGACCTTCTCAGAGGACTCGACAAGCTTTGCTTCTCAACTAATCTCTCAGATTTCCTCGTAGCTGGAGGAGCCGTAGGGGTCTGCTTCTCAAGACGTTCAGACTTCCGAGTGCTTGAAGGGCTTGGAGTCACATTTTTCTTTGATGATGCTTCTCTCACCGACCTTCTTAGACCAGACTTATCAGTTGATGACCTGCTAGCGATGTTTCTCCCTTTTACATCATTGTTTTTGCTTTCCTCAGCCTTAGCTTTGCGACTAGCTTTAGTATCATTTCCCATACTGTAAGCTGTAAACTACAAAACATGACATAAGATCCCACTTAATCAATCAGGCGAGGCTTATCGATGATGTTTTATGAGTAATCGAGCAAACAACAGTCAAGCAACCCTACATGGCTAATAAATCCCCCTCTTTTCTAGGTATATCCAACCCCGCCAAGAATATACTAGAAATTCAAGCAATCTTACAACAGGCAGCACACCTCTTAACCACAATATCTCGTTTCACTCCAATAGAGTGGAACCTTTTACGATGCCTCACTCATCCCTTGCAACAGTACGAGAAAAATACAAAAAAACAAAAGAAAACTCTCCCAAATTCTTAGAATTTCCAAACAGGATACTTTCATAAAGAAAAAATAAAAATCAAGGGCTCACAAGATATAAACAATGTACATTTAGGGCTGCATCAGTATACAGTACAGTTACATTCATGATCATTAGACCACAAAACCCTAATAGAATAATCAAAAGCAAGGACACCGAGATTATCCTAAACAAAACCCTAATTCATTGAAAATTTTAATTTTTTTCAGGTTTAGATCAAGAACCCTGAGAGAAGAAGAAGGGATTAACGCAATAAGACTTCTGATTTACCGGAATGAGAATCGTCGCCGGGTTTAATTTTCCGGTTTCATGTGATTTCCAGAATCTTCAATTACCAAGCGGAAATATAAATTAAAATAACTAGTTACTCCACTATTTATATAGAAAGAACCAACTCTATTTTAGTCCTCAGACTTTTGCTTCCAGTCAAATCGACCCTGTAGCATTGTTATTAAACCTTGTCCGTCCACCCATATCAACCCGAGACTTCGGCCATGCCGAATTTGATCTGATTTTAAAAACAAATTCATAGCAACATTATTTTGATTTTAAAAATATATTGTTCACTTGAACTAATCAAAATTAACTAGCCTGATTTATGACTCATGCCTTGCACCGAGTCAACTCATTAACTATGTCCAGGGGCTTAGTTGAGAAGTTACCACCAATTGTTAATGTTTACTTCTACAACTTTACTTTATTCAATTGATACCCCACAAATTGATTATCCCGATTGAGTCCCTCATCCATTGAGAGTTGGTAGCCTAACATCCCTGTTGTTACCCGCAATTGAAAGGTCACAAGGTTTCCATTGACTTGCAGTAGCTTTCAATTTTAGAAAAGTTTTATTCCTAAAACATGTTAATGCTACGAAAACTTATTAATGGAGATCTCTTAGCAGTAAATATTATACATGCGGTGCAGATATGGGAGTTACAGAATATCCAAAAAGATTCTATCCCATCTGTGTTTAAGAGGTTAATTGTATGTATTTAAGGAGCCTAATTATGGGCCAAAATCATTATAATATGGAAAGCATGAGGTAGTCATGTCATGTATGCAGAATTAATAGATCCACTTAATTAGATTTAATTAGGATAATTGATTGCTATCAGATTTTTTTTATTAGATGATGAGCTAGGAAAAAGATATTAATTATTAGGCTATTAATTTAACATGGATTAACCATCTTTGTAATAACGACATCATTTCGATCTTTCTCATATTTTTCTTAGTATGGATCATTAAAACTTTGACAGGATAAATCAAATTTTATTATATCAATATTTGTTTTAGTTCAACTAAAAACTCAGTTTGAGTTAAGTTCTAGATTCTAAATTTCCTAAATAAATCAATTAAATTAGTTTGTTGTTGTTTCCTGCTGTTTTTCTACCCGCTTCCTGTTTCTCCTTCCCTGCAACTGATTGCAGGTGTGGTCTGCAGTTGGTGTCTTTTGGTTGTGTTATGTGAACTCTTTTTTTTTTTTATTTACTTGGGCTGCACTTGTCCCCTTTTTTTTTCCTTTTCTTAACATGCTACTGTCTTTTTGTCTTATCACCATGTTTCTTGAGTGCTACTCTTTGCTAGGTTGTTCTTGCATTGCTGCTGTTGGAGGGTCTGTTGATTGATAATGGTGGAATATTTAGTTTATGACGTGTTAATGAGGGTGCTCATCACCTTCTAGCCATGTGTGCTTAGAGGTTGGATTTGCCTTCTATTATGCTTCTGTTGTGCATGGGTGGCCAGTGTGCTGGATAGCTGTGGCTTTATTCACAGCTTCACCACATATAGCAAACGTAGGCGTTAATTTGTGATTTTCAGTCGTGCCTCCAAGATGAGCAGTTAGGGAAGCTTAATTAGCAGGATTAGACGTGACAGTTGGTTAGAGTGTCTTATTTAGATCCTAAAATCATAAAGTGATCCTGTTACCGCAGACAATCTCCTAGCACTGACATTTTTTTATTCTCCATTCATGTTTCTTAATTTCTGGCTTTGGTTCTTTCTTCAATGCTTTGTTTTCTGTTTTTCTTTCCTCTTTGACGTCCTTGCTTTTGTTGTTGTTTTGGTGAGGCCTTTAACATCGTTCCATGCTTTTGCTGCCATGCTTTGTTTATGGTGAGGCCTTTCAAGGATGATATATGGTGTGTTGTTTTAGATCTTATGTGATCGTTTACTGCATATTGGGGTTTCATTTGATGGCGTTTATCTTGCTCCTCGGGTGCTGTTTCGGTTGGCTCATTAGAGGACTTGCTTCTTTGACCTGTTCGTTGCTGGGTTTTCTTCGTATTGCACCAAGTATATATGTTCTTTTAGCGTATGCCACATTCTTGCCAGTGATTCTTTGTCTTGCATGGTCATATTAAGGTTGTTCTATATTGCTGCTTTAACTTCTTTGGGTGTTCTTGCTCGGCTTTTATGCTTTCTTTTGCTTTTGCACTGCCGTCATATTTTGACATGTTCTTCATTCATAAATTAACTTTTATTCTTGCTCAACTTTTATGCTTTCTTTTGCTCAGCTTCATTTGCATATTCCTTAGGTTTGAAATGCATTAACAATACATGTCTTGGCATTCCAGGCTGCTCTTTTGCAGTTGCAGAGCTCGGCAAGCTCAGCTTTTGACACTCACAAGCCTCTGCCACCCGTTATTCATGTTTTTGACCTTTTCAACTGGGGATATATCAATGGTCATGAAAAAGATTGATTTGTTTCTTCAATCCGTCCACGGCCCATCATCGTGGCTCAACAGTAATTAATTTGCAATCCTATCATTTTTAAATTTTAACAATAAATTCTCTATATACATATAAATAAAAAACCGACAGCGAGAATTCCAGCAAACAAGGACAGCTATAAGCCATGTTATTAAAGTTGGTTCTTGAGGGTCTAGCTGCTGTGGTTAATCGTGTGACTTGTTCCGTCTCCGTCCCGGGTTCGATCCTTTATATGCACGTCTGTCACCCCCGCGGTGCCTTACCTGCTCCTGGGCTTGTAGGGTGTCCAGTGGGCCGTGGGGAATAGTCGTGGTGCGCGTAAGCTGGCCCGGACACCCCACGTAAATCAAAAAAAAAAAAAAAAAGTTGGTTCCACCTAGCTCAGGTTAATTCTAAATTTA
>Ga0307507_10004715_pt1 | contig 23608 bp, 10 predicted proteins | sample 7_EM_MG_FD_207223 | JGI IMG/M metagenome (GOLD analysis project Ga0307507, IMG submission 207223) | Populus trichocarpa ectomycorrhiza microbial communities from riparian zone in the Pacific Northwest, United States - 7_EM | ecosystem: Host-associated > Plants > Roots > Unclassified | place...
TAGCCTCGTTTCGGCCCCTAAATTTTAATATCTTAAAAACTACTAAACTATTTATTATGCAACTTTAATAGAAGCTGCAGAGTATATATAAAAGTCTAAATCTAAATTATTAGAATTTATTATTGAGTGGTTGTTAAGATATTAAAGTATGAATGTTCTAATTTTTGGTGGTGGCCTACTTGCCCACATGGCCCACTAACCCGCAGACTACGTTAGAACTAGTAGAGCTATATAATAAGGAATAGTAATTAAGGTTATATAATATAATCTATATAATCTATAAGGTCTATAATAGAGTATATAGAGCAGATAGAGCAGATAGAGTAACGACTTTCTTAGGAGTATGGATGTATATTTAAAGGACCACAGTCCCTATCTAGATAGTTCCTTTCCTTATAGTAAATCTTAGAATATAATTAGAGTTAATCTATTGGGCAACTACTCCACCAATTATTATCTGTTTATTACGTTATTGACTTCTTGTTTACCTATACACCTAGCCTATTAGCAAGTCTACCGTGGTATTTCCCATAAGGCTTCGTTACATAAACTACTATAAATATACTTATGTCTTATCTTATAAATTAGACCCCTAGTAGACCGTTAGTACGTGCACTACGCGCATATATAGGTATACTACTCCTTATTAACCAATAAATTTCTACTAAGGGTCTAAGAGATTATAGGCGCAGCTTTAGTGGTAATTTATAATTTTAAAAATTAAATTTCGTATATTTCTATAAGCGACGTTATAACTATAAAAGTTATTACATTTTTTATTAATATAATAGATTCTTTAGGTAATGATATATATATATTTATTTTGTGAAAGAAGACTTTTAGAGCTCTTGCTGCACCTGGCCCAAAAAGACCAAACCAACCAAAAGAACCCTGAAAAACACCCTGATAATCCCCTGAGATGCATGCATTACAGGGGAGGCATAGGTGGAATGACGGTGGTATATAGTTGCGTGCGACCGCCAGACCTATACCTAATAATGGCCCCCCATAATAACAACAAGGACGGGCAAATACTACACTAGAAAGCAGAAATACCCTAATTAAGAAGGCATCTGATAAAATATAAAGCCTATTAGACGCGTCTAGTATCTAGAACTGTGGGGGAGTATCTGTTAGCCATTATGAACTAATGCAGCTAGCAGAATGGCTCTAGTCTAGCGAACCTTAGGCGCCCCTCTAGTAAACCCTTAATTAAATCCTCTAACGGCTAAACAAAATCGAAGATAAATAAAACCCCCCCCTATAGGCGAACCGCACCTGGGCCGCCGTAGCTGCGCTCCTATAGTATAGGGAACCTACCCCCCTAAAAACAACAACTGGGTATATAATTATAATACGACCAAATATAGAAAAGGTAGAGGAACTTAGGGGACAATTAGAAACAGAAGTTCTTATAGAGATTTACAAGGAGGTCCACAACGCCATCACAGTCCAACACCTTAGGAGTGGAGACATTAGAGTTACCCTAAAGGACCAATAGGCAAAGGAACGGGCCGTAAGGGTAGGGGACAGGCTAGGAGAGCGTATTGGCATAAAAGTGCTTTGTGAAGATTACCCAGTTGAAGTCCTGTCGGTTCCTATAAGCCTTAGGGTAGAAAGGGGACGCTAGGCGGACAATATAGCAACTATATAGGAGATAGTAAAACAAACGGAACGCCTTATACTAGGACTCGTAATTACCCAGATCTAATGGCTTTAATAGGAAAATACAAACTAAGCATATAATAAGAACAATGAGAGGATATAAGGGGCGCTAGAGACTTGCTAGGGAGACAATAGACAAACGCATAGCTCCCTTATTATTAGCGTATATACACTAGGAATGCAAAAACTCCTTATCTAAAAAGGAATAATTATAAATGGCCTTATATACAACATAAGGCTCTATAACCACAGACTACGCCTAGAACGATGTTATTGCTGCGCATAATAGGGATATACCCAATCCACATGCGCAGCATAGGTATGCTGCGGCCACTGTGCAGGCCCCTATAATATAAGATAATGTATAAATTAAGACTAAACAAAATACGCGAACTGTTACCGAAGCACATATAAGGCGTGGGAGAGAGAAGACTGCATTAAATATAGGAGATGGAAGGAAAGGGCTTAATAGCTACGGGAATAACTACACGCTAGGTTATATAAATGGAAACAACAGGCGATAAGCTAGGGGGACGCAGGTATCTTCCCAGCATTTTCTACCTTTAATACTAGGGGGCTAAGCCAGCCATCCCAAGCCTTAATAGGCCAAAAGCGATGCCGCGCGACATCACCAGACCAAATAGGGACATAAGGGATATATAGGACACAAGGGAGAGGACGCCTAGTAGGAAGACCCCTATAGACGGCTATAGCAAGTTCAAGGCCGGGATAATTAAGAATTAAATTTAACGCGGTAAATATAACACACACAGCTAGCTTATAAGGGGCACATAGCTAACCGGCGAGAACAGGGGAAGAACTAGAGGCAATAACAGACTTAGATTTAGAAAGGCTAGTAGGAACACAAAACACAGAAATAGAAAGCTCCACATAAAATAAGTAATAGCCAGGGAGCAAATACAGGAGATAGAAGTTCTAAACATTTTAGAGAAAGTGGAAACGGAAGAAGCGAGAAGCAAAGGAGAGGCAAAGGACCCCTACTAGGGGTCCGCTACTTAACCATTATATAGTATAACTGCGGCAATACGAACCACCGTCTAGCAAGGCCCCTACTAGACAGTCTAGACCCAGAGAAACACCATATTCTTACTATATAAGAGCCATACTACAATACCTATATATAATTAACATACTGCCCCCAAGGATTCTAGCTCCTATATAAACCAAAAGCAGCCATATGCGTATGCTTTATAATTAGCAAAAATATCAGCCTTGCCTTATGGTTATGGCAGGCAGTTAACCTAGATATTGCAGTTATAACCATCTAGACATATAGGGGACCAGTACAAATTATTAATGTCTATAACCCTAGGGTTAAAGGGGTAGCATAGATAGAGAACATTATATCTATAATAAGCTTACTAGAAACTAAACACGCGGAGTCTATTCTACTAGGAGACATAAACCTCTACTACCTATAGTAGGGGGGCATCCATGTTGCTGCTAATTAACAGGTAGAGTGCCTACTAAAAGCTATAGACAATAGGGGCCTTAAGCTAGCTACCCCCCTAGGTGCAATTATATAGCAATGGGGCACCGCTAAAAGTATAATTAACCTTACAATTATGGACGAAAACCTATACCAGAGACTTAAAAGGTGCTCCCCTAAAGAAGAATAGGCACTTACCTTAGACTATATCCCTATCCAGATACAACTAGATCTGGACATTAAGGCGCAACCAAATGGCAAAAGATACGTAATAAGGAAGCTTAATGTAGATAGCTTCCTTAATATAATTAAATAACAACTTTAAGACCTAGAAGAAATCCACCTAATACTAAATAAGCGAGGCTTATTGGCTACCCCTAAGGAAATTAATTAAAGACTAGAAAGGATCCAGGCAGTAATTAAAAGTGGGCTAAAAGAGCACTGCCTGGTTTTAAAACCAGGCCCCTATGCGCGATACGCATGGTCCGCACAGTACGCGGCCCTTGTAGCCGGCTAACAACAAGTAAGGAGGAAATACACAAGCAGCCATGATTCTGAGGACGAGAAATAATATAAAGACACAAGAAACCAGCTAAAGAATACCCTAAGAAAAGAAGCAAGGAATAACTGGAGATGGTTTATAAATAAACATACTACTAACCTGAGTCTCCCCTATAATAAGGGCCTTTGGACCATAGCGAAATAGGTAAAGAAAAAGGCGGGACGCCTAGTAGAAGATCTATACCTACTACCCTTACAAAGAGCAGGCGAACCATAGGCCACAAGTAATAATAATAAGAAGGCAAAGATCCTTATAAAAAGATTTTTCCCTTAACCAGCTCTAGTAGACCTTAGCGATATCACCAGTAAAACACCGGTGACTTGCCTAAGGGTCGACAGCGACATGATAACTAAAGAAATGGCTAGAACTATTAGCCGCCTCTTAAACAACATAGCACTAGGACTAGATGGGATCCTAAATAAAGCCCTAAAGACCTGTGGACTACTTATAGCACCTTAGCTTGCAGACGTAGCCAGAGCATGCTTTGTAATAGGCTACTACCCGCGACTTAAAAGATCCATAACGATAGTTGTCTTATAAAAAGAAGGTAAAGTAGACTACTTAATTCTAGGAAGCTACCGCCCTATTGCCTTAGAAAACACCCTAAGCAAGATCTTAGAAAAGGTTATAGCGGACTATATAGCAGACACGGTAGAGGAACACGCCCTACTACTACAAAGCTAAATAGGGGCAAGAAAGAATCGCTTAACGCTATTAGTACTTATACTACTCGCTGCTACTATTAAAACTGCATGGGCTATGCGAAAGGACTTTATAGTATTAATGCTTAGCCTAGATATTAGTGGCGCCTATAATAATATACCCCATAAGCGTCTCCTATATATCCTTAGGGCAAAGGGCTTTCTAGAATAGATTATTTAGTTTATTTAAGAATTTATAGGCCAGAAAGAAACGTTACTGGTCTTTAGTAGATACCAGAGCCCCCCTATTACAGTTGTAATAGGAATACTATAAGGATTACCTCTATCGCCTATACTCTTCCTCTTCTTTATAAGCAACCTGCTTGATACCTTTAAGGAAGGGGCGACCTAGGGGATAGGCTTTGTTAATAATATAAACCTAATTATATATAGGCTAATAGCCGCAGAGAACTATAGGACACTAGAGAAAGCCTATAATACCTATATAGAATGGGCAAGACAATATAGAGTCCAATTCTTACTAAAGAAATATCAGCTAATTTATTTTATAAGAAAACGTAACCAATCTACAGATCTTTAGCATACAATCCATATTTAAGGCTTTGGGGGTCAACCGGTTTAAGGCCTAAGGGTATTAGGAGTATAGGTAGACAGTAAGCTCTAATAGAGCGCATATGCGGCGTAAGCGGCCCGTAAGGGCCAAGTATAGTATATCGCTATATCCAGGATCGTTAATTCTACATGGGGTCCATACTTCCAGAGGTCACGCCTACTATATATAGCAGTTGTCTGGCCAACTATAACGTATAAATCTAGCATTTAGGCCACTAGAGAAACCAAGAAAGGCCCCCCTAAATCACTCCTTAAACTACTCCAAAAGGTCCAAACAGCCTGCCTTAGAAGTATAACAGGCGGGTATAAGCGAACGGCTATAGCACTGCTTAAGAAGGAAGCCAATATTCCCCTCCTATAACTATATATTAAAGCCGATGTAATATAAAGGGTGTAAAAGGAACGTAACTCTAACGTTATAAAGTATATTAAGACACGCCTAAACAAACTATAGAGGGACCCTAGGGTGCCCTATAGGAGAAGGAACCAACAACCCCAAAGTAGGGAAGATATATTAGGAAAACAGGTAGAGAAAGTAGAAGAAGAATAGTGCGGCGCTAGGGCCTAGGCCCATATAAAGGAGAAAGGGAGACGCGCAAGAGGCTAGCAAAGACAACAGTAAGGGAGAGAAAGGAGCCAAAGTAGAGCATAAAAGAGTACTGGAAAACCATCTACCGTAACATAATACTGGTTGGACCAACGCTAGAGAGACAAATAGGAGTTAAAGGTACAGAGGCAGACTTAGGCAAGGGGAACCTAAGCCGTAGCATAGGTAACGCTATAGGGGGTAAATACCTAAGGGCTCCAAGAGGGCCTAACAAAGGCAGAAAATATAATGGCAACACTCTTAAGGATAGGAATAATAGGACTAAAAGATTAGCTTTACTGGGTGGGTATCCTAGTGGGTAGCCTAAGGTGCGAATGTAGCTGGCTAAAATAGACACCAAAACATGTAATACTGTTATGCCCCTTACGCACCGGCCGAGAAGTAATGCTCTTAGCAGCTAGCACAGAAAACTATAATACACTACTCTTAATATAGAAAGGCCTTAAGGCGGCTACCCAGTGGCTTATTGGCTAAAATGTGCTAGACCAGTTCTAGGTTGCAAAGGAAATAGCAATAGAAAGCAAAGGGGTAAGTAATAGGCGCCCCCTAATAACTCTACAGAAGTAGAGTATAGTGTGTAATACTAGCGCGTCTGTAGGTTTGTTACGGCAGCAGTGGTTCCTAAGGAGGTTAAAAAGTAAGGTAGTAGAGCACCACTGGTGACTTGTAGGCGACTCGCAAGCGAGCCCTAAAAGGCGGGGAGACGGATCACGGGGTTTTCTCAAATAGAGTTTTCTCCCTATATGTATATAAGGAGTAGTCCGCGTGGGCCCAACAGGGATCCGAATTGGACGTTAAGCAATGAATAATAATATATATATATTTATAAACTATAGCCCTTTATTAAGAATACTATAAGGTAAAATACATTGTTATAAAAGTTAAGTTGGATTTTAAACAGAATCTTTATAGATTTTAAAAATTTAGACTAAAATTAACCAATTACCTATATCTAACTTCTTATAAAATAAAGTTATAATATTACTATAATATAGAGGTGATAGAGAAAATAAAGAGCTTTTAGCCTATAGTATTTTAGAAATAATTAGAAATAAAGAAGTATATAAGGTATAGCAGTAAGGCAAAATTTTAGCAAAATTGCGACAGATTTTTTTTAGATAAAATACGACCGACTGCCTATATTTAATATTTTATATAATATAGCTATAATATTATTATTTAATGCAATAGATAAAGAAGCTAAAGAGCTTCCACCTTATAGTATTTTTATAATAATTAGGCATTATAAAAGGGTTGAGATACGGCAGTGAAAAAGGTGATTTTTGGTGTATTAAAATTATGACTTACCACCAAAACGACGCCCATAATCTTTCAGACCCTCGGTGGAAAATTCGTTGGTTAATAAGGAGCAGTATGCCCGCACGTGCGCGTAGTGCACGTACCAACGGTCCACCGGGGGTCTGGTCCATGAGATAACTTGTGCCCTCCTTTCCAATCCTTTAACTAGCACTCCCTCGAGCAGTACAGTACCTCGCAATCTCACACCCACTGTATTTAAGAAGCCTCTGCCCGCCCATTCCATTCTCCCTATTACATGTGGAGCACACCTCGTTATGGAGATCGAGGCTCGCCATCTTCTTGGCAGTATGCCTGACTACCCTGTCTTTAGCCAATGAATGCAGATCGACACTTTTCTCCACGAAAGGAACAGAGAAAGATGACGCAGTCACAGCCCTTGGGGAACTTCTCCTGGCCACAAGAGTATACGAACCGCTCGCCAAATCCGACCGTAAGAGGTACGGCCGCGCCATCCGCGGCATACGACGGCGCGTGCTCCCAGTCGTGGCAACGCTCGATGAAAGCTGGCGCCGCGTGCTTCCACAGCGTGAGCTCGGCCTCGTCGACAATGATGGTGGCGCTTGTGCAGCTACGAAGTCAGCTGGAAGCGGGTCATAAGTGGCAGAAGTGCCGCGTCTAGGGCAATGGACTAGCTGGCAAGGTCGAGTCGCATTGCGGACACGAAGATTAACGGGTGGAATGCGGACAGCATGTATGCAATAGAATCGTAAGCCTATCCGGAAACTAGAATCCATGGCCACAAAGACGCCACAGATGACTCGTCTCATCTGGTCAACTGTCGACATACGCTCCACAACTCGGGCAGCACTTTCCCGGAATAACCCATACGGTGGTCCCGTTTTGCAGGCAGTTAGCGCACTTACGCGCAGGAACCTGGTATACTGGTGAATCCGACAAGCTAGAGCATCAGCGATTTGCTTTGAACTAACGGTCATATGGGTCAAGCGTGGGCTATCCCTTCGCACGGTGGTTTGCGTCCACAGCTATCAATAAGGACTTAGCCAATCAGAGGCCCTGATTCTAGGGCTCGTGATATGCGGTTGTACAGGTAAGCACGGTGTTCCTATGCTTGGCGCCCAGCCGGGGTGCAGCTCGTAGGGGTCACGGAAAAGTTGAACGGGGTCACCAATGGGGTCGGCAAAAGCTGAACGGGGTCACCGATGGAGCGCCGGAAAAAGGTCGGCGGGGTCACACTTTTAGCCATACAGAACGCGCATTGGTAGCCACATTTAACTTAAGCGACCGCACAAACCAAAATATCTGGGGCATATGCTATGTATACGCACACAGGCACTCAGACATATACATATACATACACACACATATATATATATGCACATATATATACGCGCATTTACACGTATCTCGCTATACTAATAACAAGTGAAAACTATACTGAGGCAAACAAGAGCATAGTAGGATAGTTAAACGGCCTACCAGTTAGTATAGACAACCATATACTACGCATATGCTAAGTATATATAGGTATTCTAGAGCGTACCTAACATTAAACACAAAGACGATAGTTCTCAAGATAATATAATCGGCAGAGAAAATATTAAAAATAAGGAGAATAAGGAGAACAAGGAGGGCAAGGGCCAAGATAGTATATAATAGCGGCTTCCATTTCATATGGGTCTCTCTAAGGTAAAACTATATACGACTTTATGCATATGCTATGCATATACTTAGAATAGATAGGGTATACTTTAAGACTATAGAGCACTTATTAGCTCTAATGGTAAGTATTAAGTTATTATCTAAGAGGTAATAGACTATATTATAATGCTAGAATATCTAGCAACTAGAAAAGAAGGAATTATACACTTTATCTATAAAGCAACACCTCTGCTGTCTATAGATGCAGATAAAAAAACAGTATATAAGGTTATTAATTGGTATATATTAAAGGTAAGCAATATATATACAAAGTATATGCTGTATTTATACATCTAGTAGATTTAATTCTTATTCTATTAAACTGGTAACCCTAAGATTACACAACTATAGCTTCTTAGAGAAAATAATAATTAGGAAAATAGAAAAGCATTTTATTAAGCGTTTAAATATAGCAGTATTAGACACTGCAAGTATGCCTATAAGGATATGCTTTGCATATACTCCGTATATAATAGGATTAAGCTTAAATTAATTAACAACCTCTAAAAGCGTAGTAGTTGTCTATATTAGGTAGTAGAGATTAATAAAAAGCTTAAACAAAGCATAGAGAAGTAAGCATTATCTATATATGTTAGGCATATGCTTATAATATATAGCTACTACTACAGTGTTCTATAATTATGGCGGTAGTATATCCACCCTAGTATATAAGAACGTGTATATAGTAAAAGCAGACTAATAATGTTTTTTTAGTATAGAGTACGCATATAGCTCGCATATGGCCCGCATATGCACGATATATACTTATTATATATAATAATTATTCATTGCTTAACGTCCGATTCGGATCCCTATTGGGCCCACGCGGACTACTCCTTATTTACATGTGGGGAGAAAACTCTATTTAAGAAAATGAGAAAACCCCATAATCCATCTCCCCGCCTTTTGGGACTCGCATGCAGGGCGCCTATAAGTCACCTATGGTGCTCTACTACCTTACTTTATGACCTCCTTGGGAACCACTGCTGCCGTAACAAGCCTACGGACGCGCTAGTATCGCAAACTTAACTCTACTACTATAGAGTTATTAAGGGGCGCCTAGTACTTGCCCCTTTGCCTTTTATTATTATTTCCTTTGCAACCCGGAACTGGTCTAGTACATTTTAGCTAATAAGCCACTGGGTAACCGCCTTAAGACCTTTTTATATTAAGAGTAGTATATTATAGTTCTCTATGCTAGCTACTAAGAGTATTGCTTCTTGGTTGGTGCGTAGGGGGCATAATAGTATTATGTGTTTTAGTGTCTGTCTTAGCTAGCTATATTTATATCTTAAGCTACCTACTGGGACACCTACCCAGTAGAGCTAATCTTTTAGTCCTATTATTCCTGTTCTTAAGAGTGTTGCTACTATGTTTTTTACCTTTGTTAGGCCTTCTTAGAGCCCTTAAGTATTTACCCCTTATAGTGTTGACTATGCTACGGCTTAGGTTTCTCTTGCCTAAGATAGCCTCTGTACCTTTAACTCCTATACGCCTCTCCAGTGTTGGTCCAACTAGTATTATATTACGGTAGATGGTTTTCTAGTGCTCTTTTATGCTTTACTTTAGCTCCTTTCTCTCTCTTACTGTTGTCTTTACTAATCTCTTATGCGTCTCCCTTCCTCCTCTATATGGGCCTAGGCCCTAACACGGCACTATTCTTCTTCTGCTTTCTTTACCTGTTTCTCTAACATATCTTCCCTACTTTGGGGTTATTGGTTTGTTCTCCTATGGGGCACCCTAGGGTTACTCTATAGTTTATTTAGGTGTGTCTTAATATACTTTATAACATTAGAGTTACGCTCCCTTTGCACCCTTTATATTGCAGCGGCTTCAATATATAATTATAGGGGGGGGGTATTAGCTTCCTTCTCAAGCAGTGCTGTGGCCGTTCGCTTATACCCGCCTATTATACTCTAAAGATAAGCTATTTAGACCTTTTGGAGTGGTTTAAGGAGTAATTTAGGGGGGCCTTTTTTAGATTCTCCTATGGCCTAAATACTAGATCTATACATTATGGTTAGCCGGACAACTGCTGTATATAGTAGGCGTAACCTCTAGAAGCATGGACCCTATATAGAATTAACAATCCTGGACATTGCAATGTACTGTGCTTGGCCCTTACGGGCCGCTTATAACGTATGTGCGCTTTACTGGAGCTTGCTATCTACCCATACTCCTAATACCCTTAGGCCTTGAACTGGTTAACCCCTAAAGCCTTAAATGTAAATTATATGCTAGAGATCTGCAGATTGGTTGCGTTTTCTTATAAAGTGGATTAGCTAGTATTTCTCTAGTAAGAATTGGACTCCGTGTTGTCTTGCCCATTCTATATAGGTGTTATAGGCTTTCTCTAGTGTTCTGCAATTCTTTGCAGCTGTTAGGCCGTATATAATTAGGTTTGTGTTATTAACGAAGCCTATCCCCTGGGTCGCCCCTTCCTCAAAGGAGTCGAGTAGGTTACTTACAAAGAAAAGGAAGAGTATAGGCGAGAGGGGTGATCCTTGTGGTATTCCTATTACGACTGCAATGGGGGGGCTCTGGTATCCGCTAAAGACTAGTAATGTTTCTTTCTGGCCTGTAAACCCTTAAACAAATTATATAATCTATTCTGGAAAGCCCTTTGCCCTAAGGATATATAGGAGGCGCTCGTGGGGTACGTTATTATAGGCACCACTAATATCTAAGCTAAGCATTGATACTACGAAGTCCCTTCGCATCGCCTATGCAGACTTGATGGTGGTAGCGAGTAGCGTAAGTGCTGATAGTGTTGAGCGGTTCTTTCTTGCCCCCATTTAACTTTGTGGTAATAGGGCGTGTTCCTCGGCCGTGTCTGCCATGTGGTCCGCTATTACCCTTTCTAAGATACTTATTATATATAGGTGGAGTTTATTAGTTGTTTTAGCAGTAGTAATACTAAACTATAGCATACTACCTAGCCTTTATTATTAATAACTGCCTAGGTAGATATTTAATACCTTTATTTACTTATTAAATATAGAGTTTAGAAAGTTAAATAAGAATATACCTATATTGGATATGCAACGTTAAAGCGAAAATATTGTGGTATGTAATGTATACGTCGTATATATACTATATATATGCTAATCCTATATAGGATTTAACCACCCATAAGGCTAAGGTAGGGTAGTAGGCTAAACATATGGTATATAGTTAGATTGCTATATTCCTGTTAATATAGCATAGTATCCTTATATTTGCCTTATTATATGGAATTCTTATATATATTATCTACTATATCTAATAAAGCTACCAATTAACCTTATTAATAATATAGTTAAAGTAATAAAATAGGTAGATGTCCTAAGCCTTACTATATATATGCTCCGTATATACTCTGTATATACTTATAAAATTACTTACTATTCTATAGGTTAATTTATCCTATTGCCGCAGTACTATATTTTATATAGGAAGTATGGGACGCAGACACTATGTGCAGTATATAGTAGTCTTAATATTAAGGATTAAATTACTGCTCTAATTTAAAAGGAAAGGATACTACAGTTCTTAGAGGGGATGGTATATATAGGTGAGTATAGGTTAAATATATGCCAAGTATATGCAGAGGCTAAGCATAGTAGGTGTACTATATAAGTTCTCTATTAATTAATATAAAGAGAACACTAAGTAATGGATTTAGGCAATTTATAACTTTAACAATAAGCATTTCCTTATTATATGCTATATGTATGCGTAAGCTAAGGCATTCTAACGCGTAACATATATTAAAATAGACCTATTATTTAAGATAGTTTAAGGCAAAATGAATCTATTCTTAATTGTAGAATAGGATAAGAATTCTAAACGTATATATACCTATGCTATATATATGCTATACATAAGCTAAACACTTATAATAGAAATTAAGGTGTGGGTATACGCCTTTCTTAACCTAGAAACATGTGCTACATATACAAAAATGTTTTAGCTAGTATTTAAGGTTTTAGGTAATACTACTTAATTATCTATATAATTTGCACATATCCACGGAACTGGACTTCGCACTGCTATAGTTAATATATATAAGAAATAAGCTGGCGGTGAGTATACGCTTTATATATGCTCTATATATGCTTAATATATGCTTATAATATATAGGCTTTAGAGATTACCTATATACAATTAACCTATCCCATAAATGGGATGAACACCTTTAGTATATGCTTATATTCTGCCTAGTACACATTAAACAAAACTTTGTAAAGCGCTTTCCAACTTATAAAGTAAGATATATTATAGAGTAGATATAGAAAGCGGAGATAGAGCAGAAACTGATAGTGCGTATATAAAATATATACACACTGCATCCAGAGCTTATATCTTAGATAAACAATAAGAAGAAAATATGGATACTAGCTAGGCTTATAAAGGAAAAGTTAAAGGTCCCTTATAAGTGGTGGGTATATACACAGAAGCATACTAGACTTAGTAAAAGTAGTTACTTTTAAAATAATAACTTTACTGGTCAAAAATTATGCGTGCTTACCACAGTACTACGGTAAAGGTATACGCTCTGTATATACACTACATATTTTAATATTTTAGTATAGGCTTAAACTCTATATATAAGAAATGTTCAATCTATAAGAGCTATATAAAGAGACGGGAATAGATAATATATAGAAAAATTATAGTAACTTAAAGCGGATATTAGTACAGCTATAGAAACAATATATGTATATATGCTGTATATGCAAAGTATATACTAAGCTTAAGCAGCGCAGAAGCAGCGAAAATTAGCTAAGTGGCAAGCTAGAAGTCCTAGGCTTAATCTTCCTTAGAATCCTTAGAACCTATTTAATACCCTAGGCCTACTATATCTAGTGGCTAGATTATCTTACAGATAAGTATAGTAGATAATAATATTATATTAGTATTGGATATATTGCGCGTATCTACTATATATGCAGCAGAGATGCTACCACTACTGTTACAAAGTTAAACACCCCAGACTATGGGTAAGAGGTATAGGTCTTACCTATTTATAGAGGAGCTAGAAAAGGAGGTATATATACTATATATAGAAAATATAGAGCGATGAATTAACAAATTAAAATAAGCTAAAGACGTATATAATAAAGCAAAGGAACTAGTAGAGCTTAAGAATTGGGCGTAGGAATATAGTGTTAGCATATAGGGCGCATATGCACGGTATATGCATAGAAAGTATTACGTAGAGTTCCATAATAAATAAAGAATTAATTAATATGGGCCTTCCGCCCCGCGCCCTATATTAGGCATATGCCTAGCCTATCTATTAAACAAACCCTACTAAAACTCCAACAATGCGTACTGCACGCTGCGCATATAGCGTATAGGCCTAGCATATGCCGGGACTTATAGTTTAATACTTAGGCGAGAATGGTGGGTTAAGTAGCGGGTTCTGCCTATAGCTTATATAGAGCATAAGCATAATGTATGTAATGGAAGGAACTAAACTTACTAGAGCTTTTACCTCTACTATAATAGCCTATTGTCTTTCTACTCGCTAGTGCTAAACATTAGCTGTGTATATATAGGGAATGTGCAAGGCAAGCTTACCCCTTTGGCGGCAGGTGGATGGTAAAGGGGACTCCTTGCGGTTATCTAGTAGGGTCGGGCCGCGCTATATACATAGTTAGTATATGCCAAATATATATAGGTGAAATACTGACCCTATGTTTTAAGCTGGTGGGGGGGGGGTAGATAGGCTAACGCACTGTTTCTTTCTTATTAGCATATACCTAGTATAAGCACGTGTTAACCTATGGTTAGTAGAAGATATTATGGGTTTATATATATAAAGTGTATGCGCGTATAAGCTAGCAATATAACTAAGTGGTAGTTTTGGTGATGCATGTGCGGGGCCTATATAAAGTTGGACTTTGCCAGTCTCCTAGATATAGAGACGAGCGTTTGTTTCCGAATTAGGCAGTAGCCCTAGTAGTAGCCGTGCTTGTTCCTTCTATATGCTACTCTTAGGCCTACGAGTACCCTTAGGTCTGAAATCAAACTTGGGGGGAATAAGTATATAGATAGATAGATATATTGGGGTATGGCGCGTATATACAGAAGCAAAACTAATGCTCTTACCTTACGATGGAATTGCCTGCTAAATTAGGTGGCAAATCCCTAGTCCTAGGCACTGTATCTAGTTAGCTTAGGCTAGATATATACTGGGTATAGAGTAAGCATACGCAAACAGAGTGCAGGCGTTTATATACTCTGAAATTCTTAACCCTAAAGGGCCACGGCTATATGCAGTGTTAGTACTGCATATGTATTATATATATATAACCTACCTAGGCTTATATAGGTATCTAGTATCCTACTAGCCACTAAAAAGAACAAAACGCTTTAGAGCGCTATGTTATATTAGCGTTGTATATATATAGCATATACTAGGTATATACTTCTCCCCCACAATTAACTCCACAGCTAATGTGTTGGTAGTAGGAGGGTTGGTTACTATATATGGTAAGCATATACCTCTGCTAAACTGCACAGTAATATTTACAGGCACTACTGTGCTTGTTGTGGACATAGCGGTAGTACTGCAACTATATTAGTAGAAGATGCAGATACTGTATATATACGGAATATATACTTGGCTGGGCTATAAAGACCTAGCTACACATCTATATACTATTTACTGTAATATCGCAGCTATATTTGTTGTTAGCATATGCTATATATAAGGTATAGATATGTGACCTATACTATAGAGTTAATGGCAGATAGAATAGAGGTAGGGTTAGGTAGATCTAGTTTACGCTTAGCATATATATACTCTTTACATAGAGCCTTTCTAGCACTTACTTGCGTTGTCCTGGACCGTTACAGCTGGGGCTATATAAGGTTAGTATATGCTATGGGTATACGGCTCTAGATTTACATACGCCTTCTACCTACTACGGCTACTGCGGCGCGTGCTTTGTCTACTATAAGCATATGCCTTGCATACGCGTTCTCTATAACTAACCTAGTGTTACCTAGTTGGGGTTAGGGTTAGGGATTGGGCCTATATACTTCTATTAGTATATACTTCTTCTAAGCATATATAAAGCATATGCTCACCATAGTGGTACCTAAAGGCGCTAGGGTTAGTGGCACTAGCTACCTACGCATTGTCAAAGTCTGCGATTATAAGATTGCTTATAGTAAGTATAGGTAGAGCGTATACTAGAGCGAAATTAAGATGTTAATATTACCCTAGCCAGATGTTAGTATATGCAGCGCTTATGCATAGGCTATATAGTACATACTTATGGCGTATGCTATGGTGTTGTGGAGAAGTTCTGGTATAACTGCTGTTGTTGTAGATATGCGACGCGTATATATAGGCCATATTTTAATAACTTAGCTCGCCTTAGTAGCTAGTGGGATGTATATGCCCTATATATACAATCTACACGTTCTATAATATTTATGATTTATTAAATACTGCGATTTTTTATTTTTAAAAAAAAAAAACATTTATTTTGTATATGCGCTGCATATGCAGAAACTCAGCGGGGTTAGAAGCTAAGCAAGGTTAGAAAGGTTGTGACCCCATTTAACTTTATGATCCCCCCGAGTTTTTCCGTGACCCCCCCGAGCTGTAAGCCCGCGCCCAGCTGTGGACGCCACTGTGCGAAGGGATAAAGCTATCGTGCCCCTCCCTACCCTCCAAAATTTCCAACTAAATGGAGCAAGTCAGCAAAATCCAACTGTAAGTCGAGGCAAATGGACAGACACTTGGATCACAAATCGGGCGCTGGAATTCAAGGAGCTGATTGCCGAACCCCAATATCACCGTCAAGTCGGGAAGGTCTGGATGCCCAGCCGCGCAAGAAGTCGCTGGCGACGCAAGTTGGATGCGGCCATCTCTCATTCTCTAAACTAAGTATTGGGACAGTAGAATAAGGTCCAGGGGGGGAGAGTGATTCCTGAGGTTTCCTTTTGTCCAGCCTTGACCTCATCCAGGTCGGCACTGAGGGCTTCGATGGTCTTGTTCTGTTGGTTTATCTTCTCGGCCAAGTTTGCAAAGAAGCCACGTAAGCTCATCCAGGTTCTCGGCCTTCACCCGCTCCTGTTCATGCGGAATATACCGAAAATTTCCTGCAAAATGCGAGCGTTGACGAAGCACAAACTCGGAATGGCCGCCACTGGATTCACCGGTCTCCTCGGCGTGGCACTCTAATGACCAATCAACCACAGCTTTGATTTTTGCTCGATAGTAGGAGATAACCCGCATTTACTTTAAAATGAGGGGAAATGCGATCGGGAATGGGGTGTCTTGCTGACGGCGGTTCTGTTGTCTAACAGCAACAGCTGTATGAAGAGCAGTAAAGAGTTATCTCAATTCAAGTGTTGATCAGCTCAGTTTTCAACAACTTTAGCTTGTCATCACGCGTTTTCCAAGATCTCATCAACAAATCATCATGTACGATCTGCCACGAGTTTATGGTGGCGTGACCAAATGGCGTTCTCTTGCTTTAGTGCAGGTAGTCCCCCGGAAATCTATAAAAGATGTAAGATTTTCTTCGACCTGAATTTTCCTAAACACCACAGCTGTGACTGAATTAAGGAATCAGCGTAAGCACACTTTGACCTTCCAGCACTACGATATAGTTGACTCACATCTCCGTTTCCGACAAAGATTCAGATCTAAATAATCTGAAGAAAAATGGCCTCAAATGTAGTCACAAGCAACGGGTGGGACCTCATTGCCGCCGCAACCCAAGATGCATTGAATGCGCAGCTCGCCAAGTTGCCCTTGGTCAACATCAACATGAAAACCACCCAGGCTATAGTCCCGGGATTGGATGTTGTAATCGATCTCCACATCCGTCTTACAGCTCCACAACTACGGATCAGACCCGGCTCGGGACACCAGGTCGACGTCCTGCTGCCCCTAAGCGGCAACATTACCTTGAACGACGCGCTTCTTCCCATTGACACTGGAGAACAGGTCATTATAACGACCGAGCTCTCTGAGATTGAGGCCCAGGTTACTCACGCTCCTAATGGTGCGAAACAGACCACCTACCACCTCGTTATTGACTTCGAAAGACCCGACGCCATAGTCGATATCTCAACGACTATTAATCCTTTGATCTACGCACCTCTGGTTTTAGCACTAAAGGAGGCCATAAAGACAGCTATCGGCAAAAATCACCAATACCAGGTAGCTTCCTATACCATCACCAACAATCAAGCTAGTCAATATCAGGCCCTGATCCCGTACGTTGCCGACTTTACATTTGTACAGGATTCAACGAATGCTGGACGCAGCAATTTGCTTGTCCTAATGCAAACCGTCACTCCGATTAAGGGTAGCTTCGCTTTCTTTTCACCTGTGCTTGCCCCCGATCAAAATTTTGCGGTGATCATGTCCAACAAGCTGCTCCTCCAATACTACATCCTACCGGCGCTGATCTCTAAAATTCAAGGGATGGCCAAGAACGGCAGTGCCGTGCCCGGACAGATAAACGTGCACTCAATTGCCGGACAGCAATACATGTACGAAATAGCCAATACTGGCGACATTGCCCTGAATAAGGATCATGACCCCTGGATTTCTCAAATCACAGCCTCCATTGACACCAACATGCAGGCGCTTTGCCTGTTCCTTGACGCCAAGGCTGACGTCACGTTCCTCAACATCCACGTCGACGCATGGGATCGCAGTTGGCTGCAGTTCAGCATCGACAATAAGGGCAATATCAGCTTGGTACAGGTCAAGGAAGATAAAAACAGTAGTTCATCCTTGGACTGGTGGGAGTGGCTGATTGCAATTATATTGGGTCCAATTCCCCTGATTATCACGGCGATCATGGATGCTATTGTCTCCAACAATGAACCAGATCTTGGAGGATCTTTCGCTACTGTCGGCCAGAACTTGGTTACGTGGCCTAACCAGAAGACCGTAATACTGAAGAAAATCACAACTCCAAACCACGTTGTCTTCACACTGGACGTTAACTTCTAAACATAATGAAGTCAAAGGAAGGCCTTACTGTGTCAAGTAGAGGATCAGAGTCTCCTACTCAAATAGCCTATGGCTAAAATAGTGGATTATGTGTCTGGAGCAACAAGTAGTGCAGGTGAGCGTTATTGTAGCGTGCGATTGGGGTCATTACTATATTCTTGCATTCACTCATTTCCTGGCAAGGCTGAACTCATGAATGTGGATCACGCTCATTCCGAAGAAAAAAAAGGATCTTCTTCCCCTAATGACTGTATCATGTTCTCGAGTCTTCAATCTACTAGTACACCACCCTGGCACATCCGGCTGAAAGCGCCTTTTTAGTGCTGCCGATCATTCGGAGAACGCCGCCTGTTTTACTAGTCAAAATGGAGTTAATCTCTGACAGATCGGCGTGCTTAAAAACACGCCCATATCAAAATTATGAAGCTTTTCAAATTAAACGATTGTAAGAGATTTTGCCTATATACTGATTTCTATGGAGGAGCAATTAAGCAATCGTTAAATTACTAAATAAGTGTCCAATACCTTCCTTTAAGCCAGACATGGCAATAATCAGTTAGTTAGTTACGGTTATGTTGGATTACATAGTAACATAACTAACCAAATCATAATCGCATCCGCTGATTATGTTACGTAGATACAACTATATAACTAAACCGGGTATACTACGGAAATAAGAAAAGAAGGGGTAAACTTTTAAGGTAGACCTCCGGGGTAGAGCTTCTGGTATAAGCTTTAGTGGGATTATTATCTACACGTGATAAACCACGTGTAGATAACATCACGTGTGGGTCCGTGCTAAAAAGATATAAATCAACGTAACTATACAATCAAATCGCAATCGTCTTTTTTGATTATGATTTTATAGTTATTGCCATGTCTGCTTTAAGCTCTCACCTAAATCTACTACTTAGTTATGCCCCCCTCGGCTGTAATTATGTCGCGTATGCGTTGCCTTATAGATGTGACGAGTTGGTATAGATCTTCTTTGGCAATCTCGTCCTACTCCTCCTAAATTACCTATTGTATCTACTCCTCCGTATAAGGCTTATTACAACGCTAGGCAATTTGCTCCTTTATTATCTTCTAAAGAGCCTTAATTAGGTTAAGATTAGGGCTATTTAGGGGCCAATTAAGTAGTTAGATTTTATCAGCTACGAATCTAGCTTTAGTGGATTAAGCTTTATATACAAGCGCGCCGTTTATTTATATAATAGATAGGGTAAAATTAAACGGCTAGTGGGTAGTAATATATATATAATACTCCCTATTATAGTATTTGTAGAAGTTCTTTAGGCTTAGGTAGATATAATCTTAGAAGCCTTAAGCCATAATATTGCCCTATTTCTGCTTATTCTAAAAGACTAAAGGCCCTTTTTTAATACCTGCAAAGCAAGCCCAAATTATTATATAAGGTGTATTGTAAAGTCTTAACTAAAGGTAGTAAGGGTAAAATCGTTTATAAGGCCGTTAAGTTATAAAGACGCGCTAGTAACTACTATAGTATATTATAGATTTGTCTGTCTATATAATCTTAAACTAGTCTTTAATTGTCTATAAGCTTACCCGGTAGGCGGATATAAGTCGCTCTTAGCGCTGCCTTTAGGTAAGCTATGGCTTTAGGTAAGTAACGCATTATTAGAAGCCTTCCTTTCTTAATAATCGCCTAATTATAGAGTTAGAGGCGTAGAGGCCTGTTTTGGCAAAGAGTTTAGCATAGGTAGCAGTACGCGCCTAATTATAAGATTTAATAAAGTCGACTAAGTGGCGGCGCATAGGCGTATTGTATCTAAGGCAATTTCTATAGCCATAACGCCATGGAGTTAACGGCTTATTATAAATAGAGTATATAGTTAATAGAGGCTCGCCTAAGGTAGCAGTAATAGCAGTAAGACGCATAGAGAGAAAGTTTTAAAAGGCCTTAATTGCGTACCGTATTTTGTATAGTATAGAGCCACGTTAGCAAAGATTGCGCGCCTATGCAATTACACTCTTACGTTAGTCGTTAATAAGGCGGTGGCGCTGCTCAATTTTCTTATCTTCGTATTATAACTTTCTTTAAGCTCTATGCAAGGTATTCTAAACAATTTAATTACGAGCTTAGCGCTCCTAGCAATTAGGTGTTAGGGAAGAAGAGCCAAAAAAAAGAAGGAGAAGGTAGTGGTATAAGTATATCTAGTAACTCTATATTGGGTATTACAGTTGTATTAAAAGTAGATCCAGTAGAGGCTTAAAAAGGCGAAATTAAACGGGAGATAATATTAGAAAAGCTAGGTAGAGCTCTTTAAGTTAGCTAAATATTGCGTTTAGTATATAAGGGAGGAAGGGTAGGAGAATACGTAGGCGGAGGCGTACTTAGCGGTCGATTTTCGTCCAAATTCTCATTGGAGGCTATATTTAAAGAAGTATATATAGATCAGTGTTGGAAATAATTAATTTTGGTATAAAAAGGGCTAATTTTAATAAGAGCAATATACTGTCCTTTTATATAACCTTAAGCTTACCATACCTACTAAAAGTCGTCTTTAAAGTCGTCGTCCCCCTCACTTAATTGCTTACCTGATTGCTTACCACCACTATTACTACCACTACTATTATAGATAAGGCCCCCCAGAGAGGCGTATAAGTCTTTCTATATAAAGGAACGCGTTAGGTATTATTAATATTACTTAGTAATAGAAAATTAAAAAGAGCTTTATTACGACCTTACTAGGAGAGCACCTAATGCAATTGCGACGCCTTTATCCTTATGCTCTTTAGCTTCACAATTACGAGTTAAGGTTGTTTAGATATTTCCATTTAATATTAGCGATCAATCTGCATACGGCTAGTAGGAGGCGTAATCGACACGCGCTTTTAACCAGATGTCGCGCGTCTTCGTAGATACCAGTATTTCCTCTACAAATTTATATTTATAAATCTACTTAGTCTCCAAAAACTATAATACTATTAATATTCTCTAGACAGCTAAAAGCTCTTATTTCTAGTTTAAGAAAGATAGCCGCCCTAAGTATATTACGGACGCTTTAAGTACGATATTATAACTACTTAAAGAGGAGTCAGAGGAAGATAGTTGGTTAATAAGGGCACGGTCCAAAATGGAACCAGTGGAGCTATGTAACGAGGATTGGTAAACGAGTTACGTGGTATAATCTGTATAATCTATTGTATAATTACAGCACCTGTCATACCGAACGCGTGCTTACGCGTACGGTACACTAACTACGCGTTTACGCGTTCAGTGCACCAACCACCCGCTTACGCGTCTAGTGCACCCCTGAAGCACTAACTAATTAGGGGGAGGTCGCATTAGTATATAGACCACATAGTCTGCTTCAATACAAGAGACAGTCACCATCCAAACAAGCATACAATACTACATGTATTTCGTGCCCGTGGATACAACTCACTCGTGCTATTAAGTTAGTACGAACACTAATTAGTAAGCGCGCACAGATCAGCAATCACTTAACACCTCCTACCGAGCGATATACGACAGCGACCACCCATTTAGACTCCTAGTACGACCTGCTAGAAGGTTGGAAGTTGGGGATTACGGACCTATTACCAACTCTATATACTTATTTAAGTCTTAGTACGGTTTACCGGAAGTTTATAGACGCGAATACAGACCTTTACGGAACCCCCTACCCTCCTACAAACCACTACGGACCCGTTAATTAATTTTACGGACCGTTACAAGACCTTACGGAAACCCCCTACCCTTCTGCAAACCGTTACGGACATCAACTGCCTTTACGGACCACTACAAGACCTCTTCCACCCACTACGTACTACACTACACTATATAGTATAGCAGACCTAAGGAAGCAAGTTAATAAAGGCTAGGAAAAGTGGAGGCAGGGAGCCGACCTTATGTCTATACCTAACGTTAACAACTACATTAAATTTAAAGTTCTTAAATACGAATATTTTAAGCTTATAAACGTCGACCTATAGGAGCAATACTAGGAAGACTTTGCAGACTTTATAGAAGCTATCTTTAAAGCATACAACCCTACTACTATCCGTAACCTATGGACCCTCTTACGTAACCAAGGTGTATGGGTTAAAAGGAATAAACGAGTTACTATTGTATAGTCCTTATACAACACAATACACGAGAAGGACCAAACGGAATGGACCAAAGAGGAAATCCTAGACCAGTTCTAAGAAACTAAGGAACTCTTTGCTTCTTCCAAACTTAATATAATCACTGGCCTTATACCTAACCCACTTAACCAAACTCGTCCTATAAACCTAAGCAGTTTCGGAATTAATCTTATGGGCTAAAGTACACCTAGTACCTAAGTTACGGACCGCAATACCCACATAACCTAAATTACGGACTGTAATACCCCCGCAAACCAAAATACGGACTAAATTACCCCTGTTGTCCAAGTTATAGATCCGCAAGCTATATATCCGCAAGCCACATATCCGCAAGCCACAGATCTGTAAGTTATAGATCCGCAACCCACACAAGCGAAGACCTATAGCAAGGAGCTAGCTAACCTGGCTAAGCTCTATACTAATGAATCCAAGTACAGCGGTGAAAACGACAACTTTAACTTTAAACTAACCATCTTTACGGACCTCTGCCAGAAGGCTAATATTCCTAAACAGGAATTTAGCTAAGCCTACTCTACTATGCTGCGTAGCCTAGCCCTTGACCACTACTATACCAACCTTAAAAGCAACCCCCTTGGTGTTCCCTTTGATAAGCTATGCGAAGCTATACGTAACTACTTTAAAGGACCAGAATATAAGCGTAATATTCTTACCTAATAGAATGCAACTAAGCTACAGACCGTAATTAATAAGAACACTAAAAAATCGACTATAGAGTGCCTGCAAATTCTTATTAAAGACCTTTGGCACCTATAGCACGGCCTTGACACCAAGCTTTGAATAGACGACTTCCTGCATAACAAACTTATTACGGCTTGCTAGGAAGTAGAGCCCTGCAAGTACGCCTATTATAAGCCTATAGACACCTTAGCTGGCCTTATTAATAACCTACGCTCCTCTATTATAATGTATAAAGTCTTAAACCCACCAGGCAGCACTTAAGCCTTTATTACAGATATTTAAT
>Ga0307507_10004716_pt1 | contig 23596 bp, 24 predicted proteins | sample 7_EM_MG_FD_207223 | JGI IMG/M metagenome (GOLD analysis project Ga0307507, IMG submission 207223) | Populus trichocarpa ectomycorrhiza microbial communities from riparian zone in the Pacific Northwest, United States - 7_EM | ecosystem: Host-associated > Plants > Roots > Unclassified | place...
TGGGGATTGAAGGGGGGTTCTTTAATGTCTTGGCGGGCAAGAATAGTAGGAACTTTTACGAGAATTTCTACCTTTAGCCCAGCCGCTAGAGAATTTCTTGCTAGGGAGCAGGAAAGAGCAATGCCAGTGCCAATATATTTGCTTCTTCTGCTGAATTTTGCTTCGCTTTCCGATTACTTTATTTATTTCTTTGTTTCCAACTACCTTCAAATGTCATTGTATACTGTTTTGTTAGAAGGGATTCTATCCTATAACCCCCCCGGTTCGACAAACAGCCTTCCTAGTCCTTCGATCATTTTCCATCCAACCCTCCCATCGTTGCAACATTGCTAGGACTTCATGCGGGGATTTAGTCTTTTACAATAGAAGCTCAGGGTGCCGAAAGAGCTGATTATATAAACTCCTCATAATAGTTGGATTTAGGACAGCAAATCTGCAGAGATTGGAGGCTTGTTTACAGAAGGACTTGAGTATGAGGCTTTGTCGGATGTGAAGACGATTGTGTGAAGTAGGATGCTACTGAGGAAAACAGTAGTCGAATGCATGTTCTCTTATCCGACATGGCGCCGTTAATTGTGTTCCCAAGAACGTGTAATCCCCCCCTCCTTGCACCTCCATTGCGAGCTAAAGTATTTTTTCATTCCGGCCCCAATTACGACCTGGTGAGTTTACTGTCTCCGAAGGTTGCCATACATTAGCGCAGGCGAATAAAATCGCGTGATGCGGCATTGTTGTGCTTCTGAAGAGAAAGAGTAGGGGCTATTCTAAAACTGCTGCTAATCCTCGGCATAGAGGCGCATGTAACGGGGTACTCGTAATATCCTGACGTTTGTGAACACAACTGCTATTGCATAACGCCAAAATTCAGCTTTTTTGCGCGGATCTTGGCATCATGCAATAGTGGTCGTGTTCACAAACGTCAGGACATTACGAGTAAAGGCGAAGGGAAGCTGCTCGGATTGGCTCCTAGGAGTCGAGTGCGGTGAACTCCTCATGCCAAGGTTTGCATGGAATTTTCTTTTTTTAAAAAAAAAAAAACTTTATTCTCCAAGCTTTCTGCGTCTAACTGAGAGTCTTCCACCCCATAGGGAGCCCGGGATAGCGAGCCACCTGCAACGCGATCCGCAGAACCCCAGTCCAGATCCAAATAGTGGCTAGTATTTAGGTGGGTGGCGCGCCACGCCGGGCGCTCGCTATGGCGTAGAAGGCAATACTTGTAAACATCGGCGCATGCCTTGGCCCGATCGTAGTACCAGGGAAGTGTTGTCAGGGTTCTCGGCTGGGCTAATGCTTGACTTGGATAGATGGCATGAGAAAGCACAAATTTCGGTTAGTACTACTCGCACTTAGGCAAAACGGGAGTTAGAGCTCTGACTTGATGAAAATGCTTGTCTTGTCTAAAGTTATTTGCTGTTTGAAGAATACGGGGAGTATATTGAGGTATGATGCTGTACATGGTTGTGGAGGGGCCCTTCGCTTTCCGGAGCTGTGAATTACGGGCGCTAGGGGTGGGCATGTGGGATTTTCACGCGGGGATTTGATCCTTCTTGAGCTCTTTTTTTGGTCCTGGGGTCCTGTGTGTCAAAATTGGTTGGTGAAGCCTTGTCTATCGACAGCCTTGCTGCATGAAAACTGCGTGATTGGGTCAACGCATACCGGTATTTGTGCAACGCCGAGGCTGATAAGTTACCACCCCCTCTTTCTTCAAGTCCAAGAGATCCTCTTTCCTAGCGAGGGGGTCAGCTTCTCGCCGCACCCGACTCCTCTCCAACTCTCACACGAAATTTAGATCACCGCCCATAGCTCAGATGTCGTCAGGAAACCCGCAGGTTACCGGTAATATCAACTCGTTCAATATTGTCAACTTCATTACCGAGATCGATGACGAGGGGCGTCAAATTCTGGAATGGCTATCGCCACTTGAGCCACAGCAACGCCACCAGGATGTGCGGACCGAGCGACTCGATGGCGTGGGGAACTGGGTACTAGAAACTAGCGAGTTCAGAAAATGGAGGGAGGCGGAAGATGGTTGTGTTGAGCAAGTGTTGTTCTGTTACGGGAATCCAGGGGTGGGGAAAACTTATGTCAGGTAGGAACGGCTCTGGAGAAAGATAACGAAGATGCCGCTGACGATCGGCAAATAATAGTTCCCTAGTCATCGATAGTCTATGCGATCGGGCTGAGGGGAAAGATGTTGCCGTTGTCGGACTATATTGCGATTTCCTTGCCCAAGAAGAACAGTCCGCCGCGAATATGTTGGGCGCCATGCTCAAGCAACTTGCCAGCAGAGAGGGAATCCCCGAGCATACACGAAAGGCCTTTCAGAAGGCCAAAAAAGAGTTCGGCGGCCGGAGTCTTCAACTTCCACGCATGGTGGATACACTAAAGAAGACCATTACATCTCTACCGCGGCTGTTTATATGCATCGATGCGCTAGACGAATGTGCTCCTAAGCACCGACGGGAGCTCCTTGAGTCACTGCGGGAAGTTGTTCGAGACTCACCGGGCGCGCGAGTATTCCTGACGGGAAGGCTTCATATTGATAGCGAGGTCGCGAGCATTTTTAGCGAGGTGCTTCGGATACCTCTCAGTCCGACATATAGTGACATTAAGAGCTATCTGGAGATGAGGCTAAATGGAGACTCTATTCCTAATTCAATGCCCGATGAGCTACGGGCTGATATTATGAGAATCGTTCCGGAGAAGATTTCAGAAAGGTAAGCAAGATTAGCAAATACGTTCCCAATACAAGTCCGAAGTCGCATTTGCTAACCGTAGTGCCTAGTTTCCTTCTCGCTTCTCTAAATATGAAGGCAATCCTAGGTGAGGCTACTCTTACGCAGAGAAGAAATAAGCTTGATAAGATGATCAAAGGGGATGGCCTGGGAGATGCTTATGCAGCAACCCTATCACGAATCAAGGCCCTGGAAGGAAGCGGATCAAAATTGGGCATGGAAGCTCTCATGTGGGTGTCGCATGCGAAGCGGCCATTACAAATCAACGAGCTGTGTCACGCCTTGGGGGTAGAAGGATCTGAGGACCTAGACATCCGGAATATTCCTACAATAGAAACACTACTAGCATGCTCACTTGGGCTCATCACGGTCGAGAAGTCCTCATCTAACGTCCGGCTTGTCCACTACACTCTGCAAGAGCACCTCTCCAACAACACCGAATTGTTCCCTCATGCCCACTCGATAATCGCGGAGGTTTGTCTAACCTACCTCAATTTTCCACACGTGAGGGGCATTTCTCCTACCCTTCGTGCTGTCCCACCAACCGCCCCTTTTGCCGAATATGCTTCTTGCTACTGGGGTACACATGCTAGATCGGAAACCACTGAAAGTGTGAAAACACTTGCATTGAGACTACTTGATGGGTACGACAAGCATATATCTTCGAAGGTACTGTTATTGCATGGTGTGGGAGCCGAGGAGCAGCCATTAGATCGAGATGACACCCCTAGAGGATTTACAGGGCTTCACAGTGCCGCATACTTCGGGTGCGTGGAGATCATAGTTACCTTATTGGAGATGAATAAAGTGGATGTGCAGGCAACTGATTTCCATGGTAACACTGCAATTGCTTGGGCTTCGACGAAGGGGCATGAGGGGGTGGTGAGGGTACTGCTGGAACGGGGCGACGTCAGCTCCGGCACACCTGGCACCGGATATGGCTCCGCACCGCTCTTGTGGGCTGCTGAAAATGGGCATGAGGGGGTTATGAGGATACTGTTGGAACGGAGCGACGTCAATCCCAACAAACCCGGTAAGGGACGGCGAACACCACTCATGTGGGCTGCCCTCAATGGGCACGAGGGGATCGTAAGAATGCTGCTGGATCGGAACGATATCAATCCCGACAAACCGGATTCGTTCCGTGCAACACCACTATCGTGGGCTTCCGAGAATGGACACGAGGGTGTCGTAAGGATGTTGCTGGAACGGAAGGACGTCAATCCCAACAAACGAGATTTTGTGGGTTACACACCACTATTTGCGGCTTCGGAGAGTGGACATAAGGGTGTCGTCAGGAACGATGTTAATCCCAACAAACGGGATTTGTCCGGCTCAACTCCATTATTATTAGCTTCCTTGCAGGGGTATGATGAGATCGTAAGGATGCTGCTGGAACGGAACGACGTGAATCCCAACAAACCGGATTTGTTCCGTCAAACACCCCTATCCCATGCTTCCCAGAATGGGAATGTGGGGGCCGTAAAGATGCTGCTGGAGCGAAACGATATCAATCCCGACAAACCGGATTATGGGGGTTTAACACCACTCTTGTACGCTTCCAGCAATGGGTATGAGGGGGTCGTAAGGATGTTGCTGGGACGGAACGATATCAACCCCAACAAACCGGGTCTTTTAGGTATAACACCACTCTTGATGGCTTCCGGGAAAGGGCATGAGGAGGTCGTAAAGATGCTGCTGGAGCGGAACGATATCAATCCCGACAAACCTGATTATGGGGGTTCAACACCACTCTTGTTCGCTTCCAGCAATGGGTATGAGGGGGTCGTAAGGATGTTGCTGGGACGGAACGATATCAACCCCAACAAACCGGGTCTTTTAGGTATAACACCACTCTTGGTGGCTTCCGGGAAAGGGCATGAGGAGGTCGTAAAGATGTTGCTGGAGCGGAACGATATCAATCCCGACAAACCTGATTATGGGGGTTCAACACCACTCTTGTTCGCTTCCAGAAAAGGGCATGAGGGGGTCGTAAGGATGTTGCTGGGACGAAACAATATCCACCCCGACAAACCGAATTTGTTCCGTTCCACACCACTATTGTGGGCTTCCCGGAAAGGGCACGAGGGAGTCGTAAGGATGCTGCTGAGACGGAATGACGTCAATCCCAATAAATCGAATGTGTTCCGTCAAACACCACTAACACAAGCTTCTAAGAACGGGCATGAGGTGATCGTAAGGTTGCTGCGGGAACGGAACGACGTCAATCCCCCCAAACCAGAGAGGCGGCGTCTAACATTTCTCTGGTGGACATCGCGGGGTCTTGCCGATGCTCAACAACCTCAATCCTGACGATTCGGACAAGTTAACAGTAAGGATCCAATTTCTAAATCCCCGCAAGCCTAAAATCAACCGAGCTCTTCTCCCCCGAGCTATCCAAGCTATCTAAATATCCTCCTAAAATGACCTTCAGTTCCATATCCAGGCCTAAACCACGAGACTTCCCTATCCATCCATCAGACGTACCCTCCCAGCAGGGGAACAACAATAACAAAACAAAATCCTACGTCTACGTCAGTTCTTTGCATGTAGACTGCCAAGTTACTACAGACGTCAAACCTTTTTATCATTTCCCTAGAATCTTCCGTTCTTTCCTTGGTTCCCCCCAATACTCTAATACCCTTCCCTACTTCTTGCGCTGTACCTTAGCTATTATTTAACCAATTTTCTCTATATTTATGCTACGTTGGTGCCTTTCCATACTCGCTTTTCCCTCTATACACATCCTCTTGATTTACCTTTGTTTCTCATTCCCATAGCGTTAAGGTATCTAAGGTCTATCTATGACTGACTTTGTATTTATTTGTATTACTATATAAATTCAATAGCGACAAGATTAGATGATAAGGACGAATGAAAGCCATATAGATATAAATATAAATGATATTTGGCACTCCTACTATGCACACGAGAGCGGGCGCATAGTGGGAACCGACATATCAGAGTTGATGATGCGTGATTAGCTGTATTTGCTTTGCTTTTCTCCTTTCTCTCAGATATTTATCTTCTCCCCCGCTGCCTGTCCTTGGCCACTCATTTATTTGCCATATTGTGAGACGACTAGTCACCCGTGTGGGTACCACACGACTCTTAACTGGAGTGTAGTCTTAAGAAATCACAGAATTTAATGAATAGTAATTTACTCATAAAGGATAGACAGATATTAAAATCAAAACAGCTTAGAAACTCAAGGCTTAAGAAATATTTAAATTAAAGGACAGTCGAAAAGGAAAATGCTCTGTATTTTATATAGAAGTTAGATAGAAGTATAGTAATAGTAAAAGGTATAGAATAATAAATTTGATAAGAAATTTTACATTTTGCTTATATTTTAGGCTGTTGAAAACTCAATAGAGGGAGAGAATTGCTATTGACTAGAGTTGCCAAATTTTCTATTATGGGGTTTTCCATGGTGATAACAGTTAGATCCTATATTCTTCTCTCTTACTAAATGATTCTTTATTCTCATGTTTATCTCTTGATTTTGCATTCAGATTTTATATAAATATATTTACTTTTTATCTTACTCAACTTATACTTAATCTCAGTTTGCATTACCATTACTGAATTCTTTCTCCTTATATATATGTGACCATATCAGGAATAACAGTTCATAGTAGGAGAAAATTTTTCAATATATAACTATTGATTTTGATATTTTGTTGGTAGTTCAATAAGGCTTGCTGGTTAATATAAATAAAGTTATTAATAATTACTTTAGTCAAGAATATAGTCTACTCTTCTTCTTTCTGAAGCTTATTTTTTTCTCAAATAATAATCTGTAATTTAGATTCTTTCTTGCTCTAATATTCGAACTTATCTGTAATGGTCATTATATAGTTCATGAGGTCCAAAATGCAGTAACTGCTTGTCCAATTTTCTATAACATCTTACTTCCTGACTCCAAGTATGTTATATTAATTCTCAGGTAGTTATTATAAAATAGAGTGGAATGTAGATTGCACTTGATATCCCTATCTGTAGAAATTTCTAACAGCTCAATCTTATTAGTTATACCTCACTTCTCTCCATAGTTTAATACCACTTATGTGTACATACTGTAATTTTCTGCCTTCTAAATTATCCAGGGGCCTTTTCAGATCTAGGGTGGAGCTGGTGCCTAGATCTTCATATTAGTCATTAAAGCCGAAAGCATTGCTCTGCCTTTTCAATGCAGAGGTCGTATAATAAACACTATATTAACGATGTTACTTACTACTTCTAACTTTTTCCAAACTTGGTTTCTCTCTTGTTGCATAATATATACCACCTACCTGAGTCTTGCAGTATATTTACAACTTCTATTTACTAAGACTCATTTCAAGGTCTACTGTTCCACACAACCTGTAATATATTCCTCTTTTTCATTTATATTTGCTATTTATAACCTCGTCAGCAATCTAATTGAAATAACTGATATCTTATACTTATGATCCACATTATCCTATTTTATTATTAGAGTTATCTAGATACTTATCTCTTAGCTCTTATCAAATGAAGAGTTATTAACTTAAAAACTCAATTTCTTTTATTTTTTTATTCTGTTGTTTTAATCAAAACCTCTATTACCTTTTACAAGCATTTGTCAAAGTCCACTACTGTTATGCATTTTATATTAAAGTCTTTAATTCCAACATCATAATACTCTTTTCCTTTCTCGTAGCATTGATAATTATGTTAAAGTACTATAGTTTATGATTTGAAGCATTCCAATTGTAATAGACTCCATTTTTTCTACCCTTATAAAACAAACAATTTAAAAGTAATATCAGAGTATATTTACAAAAATTAGTTAAATTTAATACAACTAACTTGAAGGGCCAAATGACAATTAGATTCAAATAACTATCAGGTTCTAACATAGGAAATTAAAATTATTTAAAAGTATAATGACTACTATTTTAATAAACATGGATAAGTTAGTATATAACTTAGAGTGTCCATTCTGAGATCATCTTTTACATGTGTAGTGTAAAAAATATACTTGCCTAATTTATATATTATCATACAAAAAGGCTGTCGTGTGTAGTACTTATCTTTACATTCCATAAGTAACTAATATTTATTTTCTTTCTAAATCGAAATTAGGTCTTAAAATATACTTTAGCCCTACTATAGTTGCTCCTTTCCCTATTTATATTATTACCAAAAGCTTCTCTCATTAAAGATTGTAATATCAAACATTATAGTAACATATATAATTACTTATTTACTTTTTACTTTTTGATTTACTATTTATTATTTATCATTTATTATTCATTATTTACACACTAACCACCTTTGCATTCCCCATTTCCCCATTCCGGCTCTTTAGCGCATTTTCCATGCCCCCCTCTATCTGCACCCCAAGCCCACAACGTTTTCCCGTGTACAGCCAATATAGATAGTAATAACCTTCTCTCCTTATTACGACATTTTTTTTGGCACCACAGGGATCCTGGCTTTTCACACTCCCCATCTTTCTTTGGCCACAAGTAATACATCGCACCTTCGCCACAAAATCTACCCCCTCCTGTTCCCCGTTCCTCGCGCATTTTCTGAGATCCAGTTACCAAGAAACCACCGCCGGAGCTTTCCTATACATACCTAAAGCCCACCCGAATAGGCATTTAGGGGATGTGACGCTAGGCCAAGAACACGCCCCACAAGTTAACTCACAATGATACCCACGATACCCGAGGGAGCGGTAGTACTCTGTCTAATAACATCGGCTATGCCCTAAAATAGAAGATTGGCATACCAAATTTCTACTATGGTGCCATTAACCACACGGTATAGATTTACAGCTCCAACCTAACTCCTCTTGGAGTTTGAATAATACGGAAAGTCACTGCCGGAAGTCATTGATGCTGCTCAGCATGCTCTTGCGATAGGCGGCTTATTGTCAGGATAAATGGTTCGGACACCCGTTGGGGATGGATGTAGCGCTGGAAGCAATGTGAGTATCAAAGAATCGCCTGTGCGAAGAGACGGATGACAGAGCGGAAGCTACGAGCCGTGAGAGTTCTTCTGAAGCTTGTCTTTCTTTTGTTAGCACGGGAGTCCGTGAATGGGAGACGGGGAACATACGTTGAAGAGAAAGAACATGTGTCGCGATCGATGGAAGGATGGAGGACGGTTTCGTTGTATTGTCAACTACTCCTGTCTCTACTGTTTGTTAAGTTGCTAGTTAGTTTTGAGTGTGATTGTGAGCGAGTGAATGTGAAGAACTTGTGCGCCGCTGTGTGTTGGCGATCGGAGTCGCTTGCGTCGCTTAAACCCCCCGCCTTTCATTGAGTCATCGCTGTTTAAAAGTTACCATGTCTTATCCCTAATGCAGGAACGCATCGTATGGCGCGATTCCCAGGGACGGTAATCCGCACTATAAAACTTCATGCGGGGTCGTTTGTTCATTTACGATCGAAGCCCAGGGTGCTGAAAGAGCTGATTATTAAACTCCCCAAAACAGTTGGATTTAGGGCACCGAATCTGCAGAGATCGGGGGATTGTTTCTCAAAGGACTTGAAAATGAAGCTTTGTCAGCATGTGAAGAGGATTGTGTGGAGGATGATGCTACTGAGGAAAGCCGAGGCCGAGTCTATGTTCTCTTATCTGACACGGCGCCGTCCATTGTGTTCTAAAAATGAGTAACCCCCCGTGCCTCTCTATTGCTAGCTAAAGTGCTTTTTTCATTCCAGTCCCAGTTACGCCATCTGTGGTGAACTCATCAATGCCCAGGGCTCGCATGACATTTTTTTCAAATCTTTTTTTTTTTCAAAAACCTTATTCTCCAAGCTTTCTGGGTCTAACTTAGCGTCCTCCACGCCAAAGGGAGCGCCCGGCATAGTGAGCCATCTGCAACGGGATCGGCCGAACCCCAGTCCAGATCCAATAGTGGCTGGTAATTGGCTAGAAGGCGCGCTATGCCGGGCGATTGCTATCGTGTGGAGGACATAAACATCGGCACCTGCCTTGGCCTTCCCCAACCGTAGCCCAGGGGATGGGTTGCCAGGATTCTCGGTTAGGCTCATGTTTGACTTGGACTCATGGGATGGGAAAAAAACATGCACAAATTTCGGCTATTACTACGAGCACTTAGGCAAAACGGGAGTCAGGGCTCTAGCTTGATGAAAATGCTTGTCTTGTCTCTTTGTTGTATTTGAAGAATTCGGTGAGTATGTTAAGGTACATTATTGTAAAAAGGTACCTCTCTTTCGCGAATTGTATTATAAATTACGAGTGCTAGGAATGGGTAAATGGAATTTTCACACAGAAGTTTGACACCTCTTAAGCCCCTCTCCGCCCTGAGGTCCTCCTTGTCAAAATTGGTGGGTGAAGTCTTTTCTATCGACAGCCTTGCTGCTTGTGAAAACCGCGAGTAATGATTGGGCCAGCACATATTTGTGCAACGCCAAGGCTATAAGTTACCATCCCCCTCTTTCTTCGGGGAGAAGAGATCCTCTTTCCTTCCCAGAGAAGTCATATTCTCACTGCACACTATCCCTCTCCTACTCTCACAAAAAATCAGATCACCATCTATAGCGCAATGTCGCCAAGACACCAGCAAGCCATCGGTAATACCAACTCGTTCAACTATAATAATAATTCGTTCAACAGTATCGTCAACTTTATTACAAACCTAGACGACGAGGGGCGTCAGATTCTGCAGTGGCTATCGCCACTTGAACCATAGCAATGGCACCAAGGTGTGCGGACCGACCGACTCGACGGCGTGGGGAACTGGGTACTAGAAACTAGCAAATTCAGAAAATGGAAGGAGGCGGAAGATGGTTGTATTGAGCCAGTGTTGTTCTGTTGCGGGAATCCGGGGGTGGGTAAAACTTATGTCAGGGAGGAGCAGTTCTGGAGAAAGATAACGGAAATGTCGCTGACGATTAGCGAATAACAGTTCCTTAGTCATCGATAGTCTGTATGATCATGCTGAGGGGAAAGACGTTGCCGTTGTGGGACTATATTGCGATTTTCTTGCCGAACAGGAACAGTCCACCGCGAATATGTTGGGCGCCATGCTCAAGCAACTTGCCAGCAGAGGGGGGATCCCCGAGCATACACGGAAGGCCTTTCAGAAGGCCAAAAAAGAGTTCGGCGGCCGGGGTCTTCAACTTCCACGCATGGTAGATACACTAAAGAAGACCATTGCATCTCTACGGCGGCTGTTTATATGTATCGATGCGCTAGACGAATGCGCTCCTAAGCATCGACGGGAGCTCCTTGAGTCACTGAGGGAAATTATTCGAGTGTCACTTGGTGTGCGAGTATTCCTTGCTGGAAGGCTCCATCTAGATCACGAGATCGTGGAATGTTTTAGCGAGGCGATCCGGATACCTCTTAGTCCGACCTATAGCGATATTAAGGGTTATCTGGAGATGAGGCTGGGCGGAGATTCTATTCCTAATTCAATGGATGACTAACTGCGGGCTGATATTATGAGAATCGTTCCCGAGAAGATTTCAGAAAGGTAAGCAAGAATATCAAATACGCTCCCAATACAAGTCCGAGGTGTAATTTACTAACAGTGGTGTCTAGTTTCCTTCTCGTTTCTCTAAATATGAAGCCAATCCTGGGTGAGGTTAATCTTACTCAAAGAAGGGGGAAGCTAGATAAGATGACCAGAGGGGGTGGCCTGGGAGATGCTTACGTAGCAACCCTATGACGAATCAAGGCCCTAGAAGGAGGTAGATCAAAACTCGGCATGGAAGTTCTAATGTGGGTATCCCATGCGGAGCGGCCATTACATGTTGACGAGTTGTGCCACGCCTTGGGGGTAGAAGGGTCTGAGGACCAGGACACCCGGAATATTCCAACAATAGAGACACTACTAGCATTCACTCTGGGGCTCGTCGCGGTTGAGAAGTCCTCGTCTACCTTCCGGCTTGTCCACTACACTCTGCAAGAGCGCCTCTCCAACAACACCGAATTGTTCCCCAATGCCCACTCGATGATGGCTGAGGTTTGTCTAACCTACCTTAATTTTCCGCATGTGAGGAGCTTTTCGTCTGCCCTTCGTTCCGTCCCACCGACAACCCCTTTTGTCGAGTATGCTTCTTGCCACTGGGGTACACATGCTAGATCGGAAACCACGGAAAATGTGAAAACTCTTGCATTGAAGCTACTGGATGGATATGACAAGCACATATCTTCGAAAGTGGCGCTGTTGCGTGGTGTGAGAGCTGAGGAGCAGCCGTTCGATCGAGAAGACACCCCTAGAGGATTTACAGGGCTTCACGGTGCCGCATACTTCGGCTGCGTGGAGATAGCAATTGCTCTATTGGAGGCGAGTAAAGGGGATTGTACAACCAAGGTTACTGCACAGCGGAATGGAGCGAGCGTTCTGGTCCAGTGTGGAATCGATCAATTTTGTATAGTCTTAGAAATATAAAGAGCGTAACAGAAGACTTATCAAATGGAAAGAAAACCGAATGACTAAAGAAGCGGACAATCAACAATGATAGGAAAACACTTAAAGAGACGAAGGACAAGTGAGCGGATAACTAAATGAACAAAGGGAAGATCCAACTGTCTTATATCCTTCCTTGCGGAATCCTATCCACCCAAGCCTGCGTCCTGCACATGCTCAATCTCACATGAGATTCTTTCCCTTCTCTGACTTTCTTCCCAGCGCTCGGAATAACAGTGGTGGTAGGAACCGAATCTCCGAGGTCTTCAGTTGAGTTGTCTTCCAAGGGAAGAGATCATGGCCTCGGATGAAGTCGGTATTCGGTAATCATGGATGTTCGTGTTTCGTGGTACGTTTGATGTTGTTGGACGTTGTCGCACGAGAGATGTAGGGGTAGAGGTTTGGCCTCCGTATAAACTAGTAGTAGTAAAACGGTGTGAGTGCGATAGTGTGTAGCAGGTGCTAGAGGTTGTGTTTCGTGTGCAGCGCGAATGGGAATATATGTATTCGGTCAGTAACTGGGGATGCTGCAGAAGCTGTAACGATAATGGTGAGCAGTCTAGCCCATTTCCAACAGGGGATGTGCAGGCAACAGATTTTCGTGGTAATACAGCACTTGCTTGGGCTTCGACGAGGGGTCATGAGGGGGTGGTGAGGGTACTGCTTGAACAGATCAACGTCAACTTTGGCACATCTAGCACTGAATATGGCTCAACACCGCTCTTGTGGGCTGCTGAGAATGGGCATGAGGGGGTTTTGAGGACACTACTAGAACGGAGCGATGCCAATCCCGACAACCCGGATAAGAACCGGCGAACACCACTCTTGCTAGCTTCTTCCAAAGGGCACGAGGGTGTCGTAAGGATGCTGCTAGAACGAAATGATGTCCATCCTGAAAAACCAGATTCGTCCCATGCAACACCAATATCGTGGGCTGCCATGTATGGGCACACAGAGGTCGTAAGGATGTTCCTAGAGCGGGACGACGTCAATCCTGACAAACTAGATATTACTAGTAGAACACCGCTATCGTGGGCTTCCAAGGATGGGCACAAGGGTGTCGTAAGGATCCTGCTGGAACGGAACGACGTCAATCCCAACCACGGCGATTTGCTCGGTTAAGCACCACTGTCGTGGGCTTCGGAGAGTGGGCACGAGGGGGTAGTAAGGATGCTGCTGGAACGGAACGACATCAATCCCGACAAACGGGATTTTTCCCTTACAACACCGCTATCGTTGGCTTCCGAGGGTGGGCACGAGAGTGTCGTAAGGATCCTGCTGGAACGGAACGACGTCAATCCCAACCGCCGCGATTTGCTCGGTCGAGCACCACTGTCGTGGGCTTCCAAGGGTGGGCACGAGGGTGTCGTAAGGATCCTGCTGGAACGGAACGACGTCAATCCCAACCACCGCGATGTGCTCGGTCTAACACCACGGTTGTGGGCCTCCCTAAGAGGGCATGAAGGGGTCGTAAGGATGCTGTCGGAACGAACCGACGCCAAAATCCACAAACTTTCTAGGTGGCATCGAAGACTGCTCTGGTCAGTATCGTGGGTTGGGGGGAGTGCAGGGAGGGACCTAAGGATGCTGCTGGAACGTCAATCCCCGCCAATCGGATAGGCAGCGCTCAACACTGCTCTGGTAGACATCGCGGGGTCTTGTAGATGCTCAACATCCTCAATCCTGACGATGCAGAGAGGAGCCGTCAGACTTGATTCCCCAATCGCCGCAAGCCTAAAATCAACAGAGCCCTTCTCCCGCCGGCTGTCCGAGCTATCTGAGTCTCCCAAAATGACCCCCAGTTTGATATACAAAGGACATAACCCGACACTTCCGTGACTTCCCTCTCCATCCACCAGACTTCCCCTTCCAGTTGAGGAACAGACATAGCAAAAACAAAATCCTACACCCACCACAGTCAGCTCTTATCATGTAGACTGACAAGTTCCTGCAGGCGTTAAACCCTTGTATCACCTACTTAGAATCTCTGGTTGTTTCCTTGGTTTTCTTACATCACCCTAAGCCCTTCTCCACTTCTTATTGCCTTGATCTTTGGCTTTTGTTTAACCAATTTTCTCTATATCCGTACCTTGTTGGTACCTTGCCATACTACCTTTTCCATACAAACACTTTTGATTCAGCTTTTGATTCTTGTTCCTATACGTTAAGTCATATAAGGTCCGTCTATGATTGAATTTATATTTATTTGTATTACTATATAAATTAAATAGCGACAAGATTAAATTATAAAGACGAACGAAGAGCCTTATAGATATAAATAAATGATATTAGGCACTCAAACTATAGACATGAGGGCGGGCGCATAGCAGGAACTGAGATAGAAAAGTTCGTGATGCGTGATTAGCAGTATTTGCTTCCTTTCTCTAGCATTTTTATCTTCTCTCCCGCCACCTGTCCTTGGGCCTGATCTGCTTACCATATTGTGAGATAAACTTCTCTCTTTATTAATACTTCCTTGGCATCAAAGGCATCCTACCTTTTCACTTGACCGTCTTTCTTTTAGTCACAATTAATACATCGCACCTTCACCACGAAATCTACCCCCCCCCCTGCTCCCCGTCCCTCGTGCGTTTTCTGAGACTCCGCTACTTAGAAACCACCGGCGGAGCTTTCTTACACGTACCTAGAGCCCACCCGAAGAGGGATTTAGGGGATGTGACGCTAGGTCAAGAACCCGTCCCACAAGTTAACTCACAATGATACTGTACCCGCGATACGATGCCCGAGGGGGCGGTAGTGCTATGCTAAATAACATCGGGTATATCCTAAAATTGTGGACCTACCAATATTATTCTACGGTCCCATTTACCACACGGTATAAATTTACAACTCCAATTTAACTCCACTTGGAGTTTGAATAATACGTAAGGTTACCGTTGAAAGCCATTGATTAATGTTCGGAGAAAGGGTTCGGAAACGCGCTTGGGGTGGATGCGCCGCCGGAAGCAATGCGACTATCAAAGAGTGGAATGCGCGAAGCGACAGATAACGGAACAGAGACTATGAGCCGTAGGAGTTCTTCTGAAGTCTGTCTTTCTTTTGTTATGTTAGCACGGGAGCCATGAAAGGGAAAGGGGAAACATATGTCGAGGAGAACGGACATATGTCGCGATCGATAGCAGGATGGGAGGACGACATCGCGGCGGTTTTATACACCACCGACTTTACTGTTGGCTAGTTGGCTAGTTAATTGGGAGCGTGATTGTAAGCGAGAGTGAATGTGAAGAACTTCTGCACAGTTGTGCGTTGGCAATCGGGGTTGTTTGTGTCGCTTAAACTCCTGAGGCAACCGTTGCGCCCTATGAATTCAGCGATAGGGTAGACACTAACATTGTTATGACGACTGGAACGCAAACAAGCTAGTGTGAGATCTATTTGTTTTTACTGCACTCATGGAAGAGCGAATCTTGTATTGTTGAGAAAACCAATCTCCCAGAAAACTGTAAAGAAATGCACAGTTGAGATGGTGAGAGGCATCAAGCGTGGGCCTTGATGCCGGATCATAACTCCACCATCATATATTATCACTCGTTTTCATTTTTTATATTCGCTAAGCTATCCACCCTGTAGCACTTTAGCCACATGGCAACACCAAGCCTTAGATAATGCAGCACCCTAATGCAGGAATGCACTGTATGGCGCAATCCCCGGAACGGGAACGGGCACCATAAAATTTTATGCGGGGGCATTTAGTCTTTTACAATAGAAGTCCAATGTGCCGAAATTACTGATCATGTAAGCTCCTCATCCGAGTTGGATTTAGCACAGCGAATCCGTAGAGATTGGGGGATTGTTTTTAGAAGGACTTGACTATGAGGCTTTGTCAGCATGGCTTGCTATGCCGGGGGCTCGCTATGGCGTGGCAGACATTAAACATCGGCGCATGCCTTGGCCCTCCCCGACCGTAGCACCAGGGATGTGTCGTCAGGATTCCCGGTTAGGCTAATGCTTGACAGATGGGATTAGAAAAAAAAACAAGCACAGTGCTCTGACCTGATGAAAATGCTTGTCTTGTCTATTTGCTGTTGTGTTTGAAGAATATCGCTAGTATGTTAAGGTAGATAAAGAGATACCTCACTCTGCGAAACTGGGAATTATGGGTGCTGGGTGTGGCGCTGGTAAACGGAATCTTTCACGAAAAAATGTGATATCTCTTAAGCTCGTTTTTCGCCCTGAGATCCAAGGCTGCTCTAGAGGCAAAATTAATTAATTAGCGAAGTCTTGTCAATCGAGAGCCTTCCCTTTTTCCTTCGGCTTTGCTAGCACTGTCAATAATGGTGGGGCCAACACATACTTGTAGAACGCTAGAACCTTATATGCTGCCACCCCCTCTTTACTCAGGCTTAAGAGCTCCTCTTTCCTTCCGAGAGAAGTCAAATTCTAACTACACACGATTCCTCTCTAACTCTCGCAAGATATTCAGATCACAGTCTACAGTATAGATGTTGTCAGGGCACCAGCAGGTCACCGTTGATACCAACTCTTTCAACAATAATAATAATTCGTTCAACAATATCGTCGACTTAATTACCGGAATAAACGAAGAGGGACAGCAAATTCTGCAGTGGCTATCGCCACTTGAGCCCCAGCAAAGGCACCAGGGTGTACGGACCGACCGACTCGATGGCGTGGGGCACTGGGTACTAGAAACTAGCGAGTTCAGAAAATGGAGGGAGGCTGAAGATGGTTGTATCGAGCAAGTGTTGTTCTATTACGGGAATCCGGGAGTGGGGAAAACTTATTTCAGGTAGGAAGGCTTCTAGAACAGGATAGCGCAGACGTCGCTGACGCTCAGCAAATAATAGCTCCCTCGTTATTGATAGTCTGCGCGGTCAGGCTGTGGGGAAAGAGGTTGCTATCGTGGGACTATACTGCGATTTCCATTCCCAGCAAGAACAGTCGGCCACGAATATGTTGGGCGCCATCCTCAAGCAACTTGCTAGCAGAGGAGGAATCCCCGAGCGTACACGGAAGGCCTTTCAGGAGGCCAAAAAAAAGTTTGGTGGCCAGGGACTCCAACTTCCGGACATGATAACTGCGCTAAAGAAGACCATTACATCTCCACTGCGGCTCTGTTGTCTGATTCGTTTTTATCTTTCGGCTATTGCTCTTTGAGGAATCACACAACGAGCGATAAGCAAACATCTTAAGGATGTCTTGACGATTTACCTCCAAAGTCACCACCACAGTAAATCTTACCATTTTTCCCTCCGATGTTTTTCTACAATTACTTTAATTAATTGACCTACTCTCTCTAGTATTTCTTGCTAATAAGCCAAATTGTTTTTGCATTTTAGCGTTATTTAGTAATGAGGGAACATTTATTTTGAATTTTTTCCGAGGTGAACCGCACAGCCGCTCGCCAGGAGCGGACTAGACTAGGCCTATACGGCCTATAGGCGGGCCCGGCCCGGCCAGGCTCAGGCGTTACCAAACCTACAGGCTCCGGCCAGGCCAGGCCCCGGAGAATTTCATAGGCCAGGCCCGTTGGGAACACTGGAGCTCATTGAGTCACTGCGAGAAATTGCTCGAGTGTCCCCGGGCACGCGAGTATTCCTTACTGGGAGGACTCATATCGATGACGAGATCGTGAGATGTTTTGGCAAGGCGCTCCAATTGGATACCACTCAATCCTGCCCATGGCGATATTAAGAGTTATTTGGAGATGAGGCTAGCTGGCGACATTGATCCTAATGCAATGGACGACCAATTGCGAGCGGATATTATTAGAATTGTCCCGGAGAAGGTCTCGGAAATGTAAGCAAGCATATCAAATACATATCAATACAGGTCCAAGGCAAGATTCACTAACAGTGGTTTCTAGTTTCCTTCTCGTTGCTCTAAATATGGATGCAATCCTGGGCGAGATTACTCTCACTCGGAGAAGGAAGAAACTTGATGAAATGACTAAGGGGGCGGGCCTAGCAGTTGCATACACGGAAACTTTATCACGGATGCAAGCGCAGCCCGGAGGCAGATCAAAACTCGGTATGGATGTTCTAATGTGGGTATCGCATGCGGAGCGGCCATTACATGTCGACGAGTTATGCCACGCCTTGGGGGTAGAAGGGTCTATCGATTTGGATATTCGGAATATTCCTGCAATAGAAACACTACTGTCATGCTCTCTGGGGCTCATTACGGTTGAGAGGTCCTCGTCAACTGTCCGGCTTGTCCACTACACTCTCAAAGAGCATCTCTCCAATAACCAACTTGTTCCCTAACCCCCACTCGATAATTGCCGAGGCTTGTTTAGCTTACCTCAATTTCCCGTACGTGAGGGGCATTTCTCCTGCCCTTCGTTCCGTCCCACCAACCGCCCCTTTTGTCGAATATGCCTCTTGCTACTGGGGCACACATGCTAAATCGGAAACCACAGAAAGCGTGAAAACACTTGCTTTGAAGCTACTTGATGGATACGACAAGCACATCTCTTCGAAGATCCTATTATTGCATGGTGTGAGAGCTAAGGAGCAGGCGTTCGATCGAGAAGACACTCCTAGAGGGTTCACAGGGCTTCACGGTGCCACATACTTCTGGTGTGTGGAGATAACAGTTGCTTTATTGAATACGAATAAAGTGGATGTGAAGGCAACTGATTTCCATGGTAACACAGCAATTGCTTGGGCTTCAAGGAGGGGACATGAGGGGGTGGTGAGGGTACTGATGGAACGGGGCGACGTGAATTTCGACACACCTGGCACCGGATGTGGCTCAGGGCCCCTCTTGTGGGCTGCAGAGAATGGGTGTGAGGGGGTGGTGAAGATGCTGCTGGAACGGAGCGACGCTAATCCCGACAAACCGGATACGCTGTGCCGAACACCACTTTGGTTGGCTTCTGGGAATGGGCATGAGGGGGTCGTAAGGATGCTGCTGGAACGGAACGATGTCAATCCCAACAAAGCGGGTAGGTGGGGCCAAACCCCGCTCTCACTCAGGGTTCCGAATGGTCCGCGGAAGACTGGGCCGGACCAGCTAGTCTGGTCGAAAGTCAAGTCTAGTCCAATGGTGGAAATTAGACCCACTAGACAGTCAGAATCATCGGAACCGACTTGGCCAGGACTGGTCCGACCAGGCCCACCAAGCAATCAGATATGCACGGCCCTTTGACAGAATTGGCATCCAGATTACGCTTTACACTATTTTTATCCCAATATATTATGTTCAAATAAAGATTTTCTGAATTAAACCCATTGCTTCCATGGATTATACTGTAAATTCTTGGGGGAGCTAGAGCAGAGATAGTACCTTGCTTAGATTAGGGGCGGCGAAAATGGAATAAAATCTTTTTGTGCACTAAGTGAGTGATATTACATGACTATGCGATCTTTTATGAAGACTGGTCTGGGACCGAGTCCAGACCAGCCCAGACCACCCAAGGTAGTCAGGTCCAGTCGTTGACGTCGCCAGGACTGACCAGCCTAATCTTGTCTCCAGGGCTTGACCAGTCGGACTATTCGGAACCCTGCTCTCATTGGCCGCTCAGAATGGGCATGAAGGAGTCGTGAGGATGCTTCTGGAACGGAACGAGGTCAATCCAAACAACTCGGATAGGTTGCGTCGAACGGCACTCTCGTGGGCTTCCGTGTATGGGCATGAGGGGGTCCTAAGGATGCTGCTAGAACGGAACGACGTCAACCCCAACCAACGAGGTTTGTTCGGTATGACACCATTATACGCGGCTTCCCAAAATGGGCATGGGGGGATAGTTAGGATGCTGCTAGAACGAAACGACGTCAACCCCAACCGACGAGGTTTGTTCGGTATGACACCACTATCCGCAGCTTCCTTAAATGGGCATGAGGAGATCGCGAAGATGCTGCTGAAACACAAAGACGTCAACACCAACGGACGAGGTTGGCTCGGTCTGACACCACTACACGCGGCTTCCGTATTTGAGCATGAGGGGGTCGTCAGGATGCTGCTGGAACGGAACGATGTCAACCCCAACCGAGGTTTGTTCGGTATGACACCACTATGGGCGGCTTCCCTATATGGGCATGAGGAGATCGTAAGGATGCTGCTGGAACACAGCGACGTCAGTGCCGGCCGAGGTGGTTTGTTGTGGTGGGCGTCAATCCTAACGAACAGGGTCCATCCGATATAACGCAACTAGTGTTGGCTTCCCAAAATGGGGATGAGGGGATTGTAAGGATGCTGCTGGAACGGCACGGCGTCGATCCAAACAGAGCGGGTTGGGGTGGCGAAACCTCTCTCTGGCTGGCCGCTCAGAATGGGCATGAAGGAGTCGTGAAGATGCTTCTGGCACGGAAAGACGTCAATCCTAACAAACTGGATACGCACCGTCGAACACCACTCTCGCGTGCTTCCGAGAAAGGGAATGAGGGGGTCGTAAGGATGCTGCTGGAACGGAACGACGTCGATCCTAACAAAGCGGATTATGGGGGTATGGCACCACTGGCGTGGGCCTCCAAGGACGGGCGCGAGGGGGTAGTGAGGACGCTACCAGAACGGAACGACGTCGATCCCAACAAAGCGGATTATGGCGGTATGGCACCACTAGCGTGGGCCTCCAAGGAAGGGCGCGAGGGGGTAGTAAGGATGCTACTCAACCGGAACGACGTCGATCCCAACCGCCGGAGTTGGCTCGGCGCCACACCACTATCATTGGCTACCAGTTATGGGCATCGAGAGGTCGTAAGGATGCTGCGGGAACGGAAGGACGCCAATCCCCACAAACCGAATTGGCGGCGCCGAATAATGCTCTGGTGGACATCGCGGGGTCTTGCCGATACTCAACAACTACAATCTTGAGGAGGCGGATAAGTGGAGCCGGCGGACTTGATTTCTAGCTATGTAGCAAGCTGGGAATCAATAGGGGCCCCGAGCTGTCCGAGCTATCTAAATCTCCTCCCAAAATGAGCTCCATTCTGATATCCAAGGATAAAACTCAACACTTTCCTCTTTATCCACTTGATGTATCCTCCCAGCAAGCGAACAAACGTATTCAAGCAATCCTACACCCAGAGTTAGTTCATTTTATGACATTTATGTCGACTGATAACTTTGTCTTTGATGTTAAACCTTTCTGTCGCTTTCCTGGAATCTCTCGTTATCTCGGTTTTCCCAGATCACCCTAGAACCCTCCCCAGTAAATCTATTCCTCATCTTTTGTATAACAAATTTTCTCTATCTCCGCCCCCCCCGTTGGGGCCTTTGCATACTCCCGTTTCCCGGTATATAACATTTTGGTTTGCCTTTTATTTATCATTCTCATTCCGTTAGGTTATCAAAGGTCTATCTATGATTAGCTTTGTATTTATTAGTATCATATAAATTAAATAGCGACAAAATTAGATTATAACGACGAATGGAAGTCCTATAGATATAAATATAAATGATATTAGGCACTTCACCATACACACGAAAGCGGGCGCATGGTAGGAACAGACATAGCAGAGTTCATCATGAGTGATTAGCAGTATTTGCTTTGTTTTTGCTTCTTTCCCATATATTTCTCTTCTTCCTGCTACCTGCCCTTGGCCACTCATCTATTTACCACCATATTGTGGGATAAACTTCCCTTCTTATAAAGACTTCCTTCTTGGCACCAAAGGCACCCTGGCCTTTCACTCTCCCCCATCTTTCTTTGGCCACAATTAATACATCACACCTTCACCACGAAATCTTCCCCCCCCCCCCGCTCTCCGTTCCCCGGGCGTTGTCTGAGACCCCGCTATCCAAAAACCACCGCTGGAGCTTTCCTATACGTACTGTACCTGGAGCCCACCCAAGAGGTATTTAGTGGATGTGACACTAGGTCAAGAACCCGCCCAACAATTTAACTCACAACGATACCCATGATGCCCGAGGGAGCGGTAGTACTAGGCTCAGTAACATCGGCTATGTCCTAAAATTGAGGGTTGGCATAGCAATATTATACAACGGTGCCATTAACCGCATGGTATATATTTACAGCTCGAACCTAACTCCACCTGTAGTTCAAATAATGCGTAAAGTTACTGCTAGAATTCATTGAGGCTGCTCGGAATGCTCTTGCGATAGGCGGCTTACCGCCCGAACAAAGGTTTTGGACAGGCGCTTAGGATGAATACAATGCCGGAAGCAATGCGACTATTAAAGAGTTGAATACCCGAAGAGACGGATGACAGAGTGGAGGCGATGAACCGTGAGGAGTTCTTCTGAAGTCTGTCTTCCCCTTGTTAGAGCGGGAGCCCGTGAGAGGGAATGGGGGAACATACGGCCAAGAGAAAGGACATGTGGCGCGATCGATGGAATAATGGGAGGATGGGAGGACTACTTCGTCGTGGTCTTATATATACTCCTATTTCTACCGTTGGTTAATTAGCAAGTTAGTTGTGAGCGTGATTGGGAGGAAGAGAGTGAATGTGAAAATTTTCGGCATAAGCAAAATAAGAGCAAATACAAACAACAAACAGCCCCAATTGCCAACGGGCAACTCTGCGGAAGTCCTTCACATTCACTCCAGCTCACAATCATGCTAACAACTAACTAGCTAACCAACAAACTAATGGTAGAGATAGGAGTATATAAATTACCAGGGTTCCGAATAGTCGGCAGAGGACTAGACTAGACTTAGACAGTACAGTCAAAGTCAAGTCTAGTCTGAAGGTGGAAATTAGACCGCCTGGACAGTCTTGATTGTTGGAACTGACTGGACTGGACCTGGTCGGACTGGGCGGACCGAGCGATAGAATGTGCCCAACCTTTGGCCAAGATTCTCCATCGTCCGGAGCTGGACTAATCTGAACTACATGCTCCGGGATGGTCAAGTCCAGTCAAAAGATAGAAATTTGACCGACCGAGCAGTGAATGGCAAGACAACCGGCTAGGCTAGACAGGATCAGACTCCGGAAGTCGAGTGATATCCGGTGTTGGAATTTCGGTTAGAGAAAATCGACTAAGAACTAATATGGGATCCGTCTGACAGAGTTTTATTTTTAGTGGAGGATCACGCGAGCGTAGGATAATTTTTCTACGGCGGGTTGTTTATTATAACTGCCAGGCGAACTCGAAAGAGTAGGACTATCACATGTAGTAAAACATGTCATAGCAATGGCTGCTTTGATTCAACAGGGATCCCATATTAGACTGGTCCCCGACTGGACTGGACTTGACCTGACCAAATATTTCGGTCAAGTCTAGTCTCCTCCATTCTCGACTGACCGGTCGGACTATTCGGAACCCTGTAAATTACAACGAAATCGTCCTCCCATTCTTCCATAGATCGCGACACATATCCTTTCCCTTGTTCCTCCTTCCCCTTTACGGACTCCCGCGCTAGCCCAAGAAAGACAGGCTTCAGAAGTAAAGTGAATTGGATATGAGAGTAGAGAGTCTTGGGGTCCTTATTCTTTTCTTCCTCGCCAGGAGGGTTCTATATATACAAGATCAACTCTACACAAAAACCTTTTTCCAT
>Ga0307507_10004717_pt1 | contig 23591 bp, 4 predicted proteins | sample 7_EM_MG_FD_207223 | JGI IMG/M metagenome (GOLD analysis project Ga0307507, IMG submission 207223) | Populus trichocarpa ectomycorrhiza microbial communities from riparian zone in the Pacific Northwest, United States - 7_EM | ecosystem: Host-associated > Plants > Roots > Unclassified | place...
TTTAAAATGGTACCACTTTTATCTAAATATCTTAAGGATAAGTAATATTATATAGATATAAAGCTTATAAGAGCTCTGCGGAATAAGGCTTAAGGGGAGCCCCGTATGAAGCTCTACCAAAGCTCAGCAAAAGCTCTGCACAAAGCTCTGCACAAAGCTCTGCGGAGGCTCCGCATAAAGCTGCGGAGGCTCCACATAAAGCTCTATACAAGGCTCTAGTAAATACCTTTAGCTTTTCTACTAATTAGATATCTCCTTTCTACCTTTTTATTTATACTTCTCTTTATATAAAATACTATAAAATAATCTATCTCTCGTTGTCATCTCACATACAGTTAAAATATGGCTCATTTTAAAAAGGATTTTAATTGGATGGGGGTGCAGGCTATTTAGGATCTCGCATAGCTACTTGCTAGCTACTAGGAAGCTTAATTCGCATAGCTTATAGGCCATTTTAAGTTGCTAGATAGCTGTAAGAAGCCTAGTAAAGACCCTAAATACCCAGCCGCAAGCCTAACGGGCTGTAATAAAGCTAAAGTATATAGTTTCTAGCGTGAAAAAAAGGGGGGACGGTGGGTGGGTAATTAATAAATAGGCCAATATTACGTTGTGTATAAGATAATAATAATATAGCCAAGTAAACAATCCATTTGATAGAAGATACTTTATGCCAAGCGATATATAGACACGTAATATCTATCTCTTGTTATTATCTTACACACAGGTAAAATATGGCTTATTTTAAAAAGGATTTTAATTGGATAGGGGTGCAGGCTATTTAGGGTCTTGTATAGCTACTTACCAGCTACTAGAAAGCTTAATTTATATAGCTTATAGGCTATTTTAAGTTGCTAAATAGCTATAAGAAGCCTAGTAAAAACCCTAAATGCCTATTAGTAAAGTGCCTACGCCCATTAAAAGAAAAGTAGTTTGGTATACTTTTTAGAAAAGTGTATTAGCCGAGCTAGGCTTTAGCGCTATATGCCAATAGTGGAATACCGCGCTAAAAGTGGTTATTTAACTTTAATAATGCTGTGTTGCTATCCTTGTAGTATAGCTTAACTATGTTGGATTTCTATCGCCTAAGTAGGCCTAGCTAAGCTTTAGCGAAGCTATAGTCCCTAGTATATTGAGCAGCGCCTTATTAGAAGGAGTAGTTAGTATAGTTATTAGGCCGTATTCCCGCGTTAATTAGTCTAGCTTAAAGGATTGCTTAAATAGAGCCCTTTATAAATAGCTTAGTATTAAGAGTAAATAAGGGCGCCAAATCGAGCTAAGAATCTTAATTTTAAAGCCTAACTATTATAGCTACTATATATACAGCGGGTCCCCTGGCTATGCTAAGATTTCAAATTTTATTTTAGAGTATAAGGTATCCGTCTTGCTCTATTTAAGGTATAAAACCATTAATAATTAATTCTTTATATTGCTAATATTGCTGTAAGTAGCCTTTGTGTAAATAAAGGCCTTTAAGCGGAGTTTAGCGGCTATATACGAAACTTCTCCTATCTAAAGGAAACCTATAAAGGCAACGGTAAAGGCTATATTAATATTGATATCCTGCTTTAAGCAACCGCCCGTAACAATTTAAGCAAGGATATCCTATATAATTAGCAGTTTTTCCTTCTTTTTTTTATAGAAATAAGGACCTAGCCCTAGTAAGCAAGTGTTTTATAAATAGATTGTTAAATACTGTAATAGAGTATCTAAAGTCTATATACTTTGACTGTAGTGCAGAGATATAATTAGATAAGGTTAAGGGGGAGACCTATTATATAGTAGGCGTCTTAAAGGCACGCCATGCGATTCACTCGCCTAAATGGGGCTTTTGGACTAGGTATGGCTGTATTAATTATAAAGTGCAGAAGAACTCCTAGCTGTTTATTATAAATAAGTACCTAGCTCTTGTTTTAGGTGCTAGGCTGCTTTATAGTAGCATAGCAACTAATAAGGAGGAGCCGATTATATTAATAAAGCCGTCTAGTACTAAAAAGGGGGCAGGTTTACAGACTAATGGTATAATTAGTAAAGTATAAAGTTAGAAGCATTCTAGTGTGGGTATAGGTAAGATATCTTATTAGTTAAACCCTAAGAGAGAGTATCTGCTAGGCTATTGTTAATACTAGGCACCTAAGAAGTAGTAATCTTAATATTATATTACACGGCGGCTAAGATAATAGCTTAGAGGGAGAGGTTGCCTAGTTCCTTAAGTACGGTCTTAACTAGGCCTTACGAAGCCATAAGGCTATCTGTATAAATAGAGACGGAGGCTCCTTTCTAATTTGGCGACTATTAAGTAAAAGCCTCGCTAATTGCGTGTATCTCCTTCTAATTAATATAATCTTCCACCTGGTAATTAGGAGGGAGTGTTGCAAATATATTATATTATGGTAAGGTGGTTAAATATATAGGCTAGTAGTCTAATTTGGAAGACTTATAAAAGTAGAACCTACTATAACTAACCTACGATAAAGCATCTGTAAAGAGATGGAATATGTCTTAATATAAGTTATCTAAAAAATGTATCCTATTGCTGATAATTAGAGACTCCCTTTATAATTAAAGGTTATTTCTAACTTCTAACCTAAATCTTCTTAGTATATAGCGCTTTAAATACGCAGGCTAATTTGTTATAAAGGTCTATAATAACCGCGAATATAACCTTCTAAGTTAAATAACTACTGCGCTCTATAAGAGCTGGCTAGATAATTACTATACCTAGTAAAGAGAAAGAGAGCTGTAGTAAAGCGCCGTATTAATTTAAATAAGCGCCTTTGCTTGCTTTTCCTCGGAGAGGCGGATTTCCATTAACGCCATATTAATTGTATAGCCTAATATAATAACTTCGGTACCCTCTATATCCTTTAAGTTATTTTAAGAGACTCCTAATTTGTCTATAACTTTAATATATGCCCGCGAAGCCCTACTGCACGCGTCCACGTCGCCGCGGGTGGAAACATTATCAGGAAATCGTTCCTCATAATAGCCAAGTGCAGAGGCGATGGTAGGGAGCCGTCACAGCGCGTGCAGCGCGCTGTCGTTACGGCTCTGTAGTATTGAGCCCGCGACGCGTACAATACATCGCCCTCAACAATACCAGGAGCCCTACTGCCCCCGCTAAGGCTCCTGTCCTACTATCTAGGGGGGCAATTAATTAAGGGAAACTGGGATATAAAAACCACCCAACGTATAACTACCTAGCTCGTAGCTAGGGCCAAAACTGGCCTTATTAAGCTAGCAGATGCGGACGCGTCCTAGGCGTATAACAGGACACCCTTGGGCTTGCACTAGCTCTGAGACCGAGAGGATATAGCAAGGGCATAGGGAACCTCTTTTTATAAGAACTTGTTAAAATTAACGCATCACAGATACTTTGTACAAAACTTATTAAGGCCCTAAGGCCACCACGAAGAACTTATTAAGGCCCTACCTAGAGAACTTATTAAGGCCCCTCCAAGGGCCTATCTAGTATCCAGTACACCCAGGTAACTCAAAAGAGGGTCTTAATAGGCGTAGTATACACGACCTAGTCGACAGCGATATAATAGCGACGCGACGGCGACCAGATAGCTTAATAAGGTAGAAATACAGGCAAAGCTCTAGGCAGCGGAAATATAGGCCAGCTTTAACGGCCCTATAGCATTAAAAGGTGACTTATAGGAGGGTCTTAATAGGCGTAGTGCACGCAACCTAATGCATATATATGGGGGAGGCTGCAGGGGAAACACAGGCCAGTTAGACAAAGACTTAACAGTTAAAGACACAGGCCAGCTTATAGAAAGGGGGGACACAAGCTTAGTTAGTAGGAGAGGGGGGAGTAGGTTGCCTAGCACAGAACCTAGCGTCTCTACGGCCCCCTCCTATAAGACACGGTCGGCCTATTATAAGGAGACTCCTATAGGCAACGCGAAACAGGAACTAGCAGCAGTATAGGGTATTACGCCCCTATACTACTACTAGTCTCCTGCAGGGCGTAGTATATAGCAGCCACTACTGGCTTTAAGGTTCTTACCCTTTAGCTAGGCTCTAACCCTTAGTGCACTTAGTAAGCAGGTAAGATCACGTCCTAGCCAAAGAGACTGCTACGTAGCTTAAGAGAACGGATACGCGTATTAGTATATTAATAGACGGGACTGTTCGCCTCTAGGGCGGTACGCTAGTAAGATATACTTAAGAAGCAAACAGGAGTTACTTAGGCGGGAGAGGTTTTAGCCTAGCCTTAACCGTAGAAGGTAGTAACGCCTAAGGGTAGAAATTGTGACGGCTCGCACAAATGCCTCTGAACCGAAGCTTGTGGATTGCTATCTAATGAAGATACTAAGCTAAGGAGAAGAAAGGAAGGGGGTCGCCAGGACCATAGTAAACATATATAAAAGGGCAGCCGCCAAGGCGCTAGCGGTAAGCGAGCCAATCGTAGGTTGGCAGAATATGGCAGCAGCATGGCAGAATTTGGCAGGTGACGCGCTCTAGCACCGTCACATCACCCCCCCCTCCTAAAAAAGCCTGCCCTCAGGCGTTGTCCAAGCTCCCTATTGTCGTCCAAATTGTCGTAATTATCTAACCCTTCTTCCCAGCATTTAATCTAGTTGTCTAATTTACGTGGTGGTCCAGGGAGATTAGGGTAGGCTAGGTGGAAATCTCGTAGCTTATAGGGGGAGTACTTAAAATTAGATGCGGGGTACCACTCTAGGTCGTCGTCATGGCCTACCTAGCTTGCACGGTATTTTAAGACATTACGGACCTTTTTTACTACTAGGATTTCTTTAACTTCCCATTCTTCGTCCTTAGCAATTTGGATTGGCGGCAGGGGGTCGTTATACTGTCTAGGTAGTGGATTATCCGCAGCCTTTTATAGCTGGTCCAGGGAGAAAACGGGGTGGATCCTTATTAACTCTAATAGCTTAACCTCAAAAGAGTGTCCTACCTTTTAAAGAGTCTCGTATGGGCCAGCCATTTAGTGGTCTAACTTGCGGCTCGGCCTCTAGGTTTTCTAGTTCTTTATTAACACCCATACCTTATCTCCTACTTGGAAGTCTTCCTCACAATAATATTGGTTTATATCAGACTCCTTTTTTTCTTACACCTTTCTTATAATTGTTTAAGCAGTCTTTTAGGCTCCATACATTCTCTTAGCAAATACCCGGGCCTCCTCATAGCTGAGGCGTTCGCGGGCCATAGTGGGTTCAGTAGGCCTATCCCAATTAAAGGACATTCGTGGTGTATACCCATAGAGCAGTTCAAATGGGGACATCCCTATACTATTATAAGGGAGTATAAGCTGCGCGTAGTCTATTATAGGTAGTAATTCCAACCAGTTGTCCTGATAGTAGTCTATAAAGGGCCATAGTTACTAGTTGAGGTACTGGTTTATAATCTTAGTTTGGCCATCAGTCTAAAGGTGGAATACAGTAGAGAGCTTAATCTTAATCCCAAGGATATAGTAGAGTTTATTCCAGAAATCTAATATAAACTAGGGGCCACGGTCAGAGACAATTAATTCGGGGGCGCCGTAGAATTAATAGATATTATTAACGTAGAGGCGGGCCATATCCTTTACAGTCGTGGTCTTAAAACAAGGGAGGGAGACGGATTGCTTATATAGTCGGTCAACCACTACAAAGGCTGCATCGTGGCCGTAGGCGTCCTTTAGAAATAACTTGAAGTCTATAGTGATATATTGCCAAGGGCATTCTAGAACTGGCAGTGGTTGTAGCCACCCAGGAGTTCAATCCCTAGGGGCATTTGCGCGTCTATAGGCGTAGCAGTTTCTAACAAATCAATCCACATCAGATAGAAGTCCTCGCCAGTAATAATAGGGCGCTAGTAGTTAGTGGGTCTTATTGCGACCAAAATATACCATAGAGACTTAACAGTAGGCTTCGCGGATTAACTCTGTCCATAGGTTGTCAATATCTGGAACTATAAGCCATCCTTAGTATAAAAGCAGTCCTTCTTCCATTTCCAAATTAGGGTCCTCCTTCGCGGCTTAGTCGCGGAGGGCTTTTAGGGAGTTAGCCATACGGTTTATAGTTAGGATGCAGTTAACTAGCCCTATTAGTTCATCCAAGACTGCTCCCTCTAGGGGTGCTAGCTTATTCCGTTTAGAGTTTAGTTCTTTAAGAATTTGCGGGTTAAGCTGTTTGGGATAAAAAAGGGCGCGCGTCCGGTATTAAGTCTTTAGCTTATTCTAGAGTCCTATATCTTGTTCCCTTTAGGTTAGTGCATCAGTTTTAGTATTTTGCTTGCCAGAACAATATATAATCGTAAAGAAGAATTCAGAGAGTATTTTGGCCCAGCGGGCTTATCGTCCAGTAAGCTGCTTTATAGTTATAAAGTACTCTAGGGCTTTATAATCCGTATATATCTTAATCCAGGAGTTTGTGCCTTTAAGCTCTGCGCGCTATTAGGACAGCGATTGGATAATAGCTAGCATTTCTTTATCATATACTTTGTAGTTACACTCAGCTGGGTCCATTATTTTTAAAAAAAAAGGCAATAGGGTACTATTCGCCGTCTAGATATAACTATAATAGGATTCCCGCTATAACTCCATTAGAAGCGTCCGTCTCTAGCATTAATTTAAGGTCCGGGTCATAGTAATAAAGGATTAAAGAAGAGATAAGCCGATCTTTTAACTCTCCGAAGGCTTCTATATAGTTATTATTAAAGACAAAAGGCGTGTCTTTCCAGGTAAGTCATATAAGAGGCGTTGCCACAACTCTGTAGTCACGGATAAATCGGTAGTAGAAATTATAAAAACCCAGGAAGAACTGGATCCCCTTTATAGTATAAGGGGGCTTCCAGTTATAGATTACGTTAACCTTCTTAGGGTTAACTTTAATCCTATCTATACTTACTATAAACCTAAGGTACTTTATGCGTTTTACCCCAAATTTACATTTTTTAATATTAACTTGTAAACCTATATTCCATAATCTCTCTAGAACCTTCTTAACGTAAACTTAGTGCTCAAGTTCATCATCTAAGTATATAAGGATGTCGTCTAGGTATACCATGCAGAATTCATTAAGGTAATTAAAAAGAACGTTATTCATATACCTTTAGTACGTAGCCGGTCCGTTTATTAGTTTAAAAGGAAGAACTTTATATTTATAGGACCCGTAACAGGTACGGAACGTTATTAAATCTTTAGATACAGGGTCTATCCTAATTTAGTAGAAAGCTTAGCGGATATCAAGTTTAGTAAAGATCTTTGCCTAGCTTAGACATGCGAGGGTTTCGTTAATTAACGGAATAAAATACTAATCCTTTTAAGTAATAGCATTTAGCTTCCAATAGTCGATACAAAAACAGAGGCCTCCACTAGCCTTTTTTATAAATAGAATAGGGGAAGTAAAAGGGGCTTAACTTAGCTTAATAAACCCTTTATCTAGGTTATCAATTAAGTACTACTTTATTACTTTTAGCTTGTCTATTAATTGTTAGTAGAGGGGGCTATAGCCTAGCGAGTTATTGGCTTCTAATTAAATCTTATAATTGTATGTCTGGTAAGGGGGTAACTTATCCAAAGCCACCCTTAAGAACGCGTCCTTATACTTAGCATAGACAGTAGGAAGGAGACGTTTAACTAGTTCCTTATTAGTTTCCTTAATTAGCTTTTCTTCCCTCTTATTAATAATCCAGTTAATCTTGTATAGGCTCGTTATAAAGACCTTATTTTCCTTCCAGTATATATTAAAGTGGAACACTATAGCGCTAATTGCGGCAATATCTACTGCAGGGGGGTTGCAGGATAATGGGGGCGTGCATAACCTTAGGGCCCTCTGGGGTATTAGCGTTATTATTACTCCTTTTAGCTCCTATCGCATTTTTTAGAGGTCATCCCTTATATCTTATCGGTACGTTCTTTTCCATACCAGTCAGATCTACGCGATTTAGACGCTGTCCATATCACTATCTGTCCCGCTTCCGTACATAGAGTCCTCCTCAAACATAGCGCTTCGGGAGAGTATCTTTATTAGTACGGAGTTCTTTCTAGCTTCGCGGCGGGCGTCTTCTTAGGCAAAGGCTAGGTTACAGGCCCGGACATCCTACTAATATATAGGGTCAGACTTCACGGCTAGTGTCTTGCAGTCAGTTCGGATTTCTCTAATAAAGGAGGGTAATTTTGGTCTATCCTCCGGCTAGATAAACTGTCTTTATCATACGTTCAGCCAAATATTAAAGTAGGACATCCATTTTCGGCTAAGAATTATATCATGGGACCCTAGGTCTAAGATGCAGAAAGGGATGCCGTATTAACATCATCTATTAAGGGAGATATATAACTTCAGGACATAGGTAACCGGCTTACTAGCTTGGCCGTTATAGCCTTTTACCTAGACAGGCTTCTCTAGTAGGGTGGCTTTTATATTTAGAAATTTAGCAACGTTAATCATATAGGCAGTATTTATAAAGGCAAAGCTATTTGCTCTAGTGTTAATAAGGGCAGTTAAGTTAACTCCATATCCATTTTAAGATACTGTACATGGAACTATAAAGTGTTTTCCACCTATTAACTAACTTAGATTAATCTCTTTAAGATTAATAGGATACCCTAGGGGGGAGTCTTTCCCTAGGGTTCTTCTTTTCCTAACTTGTTAGATGTTTCTCCTTCCTCTATCTCCTTAATATCCCCTAGTTCTGGGTAAGACGAGGCAAAGTAACCCTCCTTATCACAGTTGTAGCACGTGGCCGAGGCGGGGTCAATTAGGGTATTGCGACAAGTACTAGTCAAGGGCGTAGTACATGGCTAGTCAGGCAAGGCTCGCTAGTGTATAGTTATGACCGCTTTTAGTATAAGAGCAGATATAGCTTATCTTCCTACTCCAGCTCCTATAGGTGTGGCTAGCGAGTTGCGATCACTATATAGTCGCTTCTGCCAATTAGGGCGGGCGTCAATCTGCTTTAGTTCTGCGTCTAAAGATAAGCAACGAGCTGCGAGTTTTTCATAAGTTAGTAGGTTATTTAAGGTTACAGCAATCTTCTCTTATAGCCAGATTATTAGCTTATCATATAAGTCCAAACAGTAGTTCTTAAGGGGAACCTAGCCTTCTCCCGCAAGGTATAGGAATTGAGTCTGGAATTCGGCAAAGGGTTAATTTGGTTTTATTATTAGGCGATTATAGTTATACCAGGCATCCCATACTTTGTTTGGGTTAACGTAGATAGTAGCCAGGTGCCGTATTATCTTGTTAACAGATATAAATCAGACAGGGGAATCGTCCTCAAACTTAGCTTAAAGGTGCCATTAGGCATCCCCTATAGTTTAACCAAAGAGGTAGAGCATTTTGGCTTCTTTAGAAAGGAAATAGTTATAGTTAACGCGGAGCTTTCCTTATACTTAAATCCTCTAATTCTCAAAGGTAGGGTCTATCCCATTAGACAGTAGTTGGGGGTCAGGGAGCTTAACGGACTTTAATTATTTTATTATCATGTCCGTACTCCCTAGTGTGTTACATTTAGTTAAGTAAATAGGACGACTAGGACTTCTAGAAGGGGGGGCTAAGCTTTATAGGGCCACAAGGCTATCTAGAATCTCTTACAGGGTCTCCTGTGTACTTTAAGCTTGGAGACGGTCGGCTTCCTAATTGGCCGTCAGGGCACGAATCTGTTTATATACGTCCATACTATTATCGTTATCCTTAATTTTAGATCCCAATTGAATCTCATGTTCTTCTTAGGTTGGGGCAGCTCTTTTAAATAAGCTCGCTTTAGGTGCCATTGTTGGCTTCCTAGGGTTCATTAGAATCGTACAATTCAGTTTTAATTCCGGGGGTACAGGTCCAATCCTATCTAGTTTATAGGGTGGGGTATTATTAAGGCCTTCCCAGGCAATGTAGAGTTATTTTAGTGTCTAAGTATAGCGCATTAACGCGTCATTACAGACAAAGTTTCTTGTGGGGTAGGATATTATTAAGGCCTTCCCAGGCAGTATATAGAGAGCTTAGTATAATGTAACGGCTTGTATAAATGCCTCTAAACCGAAGCTTGTGGATTGCTATCTAATAAAGATACTAAGCTAAGGAGAAGAAAGAAAGGGGGTCGCTAGGACCATAGTAAACATATATAAAAGGGCAGCCGCCAAGGCGCTAGCGGTAAGCGAGCCAATCGTAGGTTGGCAGAATATGGCAGCAGCATAGCAGAATTTGGCAGGTGACGCGCTCTAGCACCGTCACAGAAATAAGCCACTAGAAAACTAGGGTAGAGGCCTAAATAAGCAGGCATGTTAAACTCTACTATATTATAGTTAATATATAACTACCTGCCTATAAGCGCCTCCTATATATCTTTAGGGTAAAGGGCTTCCCAGAATAGATTATATAATTTATTTAAGGGTTTATAGGCCAGAAAGAGATATTACTAGTCTTTAGCAGATACCAGAGCCCCCCCATTGCAGTTATAATAGGTATACCATAAGGATCACCTCTTTTGCCTATACTCTTCCTTTTCTTTATAAGCAGCTTACTTAACACTTTTAAGGAAGGGGCAACCTAGAGGATAGGCTTTATTAATAATATAAACCTAATTATATACAGCCAACAGCCGTAGAGAACTATAGAATACTAGAGAAAGCCTATAACACCTATATAAAATGGGCAAGACGATATAGAGTCTAATTCTTACCAGAGAAATACCAGCTAATCCATTTTATAAGAAAATATAACCAATCTGCAGATCTCTAGTATATAATCCATATCTAAGGCTTTAGGGGTTAACCAGTTTAGGGCCTAAGGGTATTAGGAGTATAGGTAGACAGCAAGCTCTAGTAGAGCGTATATACGGTATAAGTAGCCCGTAAGGGCTAAGCACAGTATATTATATTATCCAGGATTGTTAATTCTATATAGGGTCTATGCTTCTAGAGGTCACGCCTACTATATATAGCAGTTATCCGGCTAACTATAATATATAGATCCAGTGTTTAGGCCATTAGAGAAACTAAAAAGGGCCCCCTAAATCACTCCTTAAACTACTCTAAAAGGTCCAAACAGCCTGCCTCTAGAGTATAATAGGTGGGTATAAGCAAACGGCTATAGTACTGCTTAAGAAGAAAGCTAATATTCCCCCCCCTATAACTATATATTAAAGCCGCTGCAATATAAAGGGCATAAAGTAAACGCAACTCTAATGTTATAAAGTATATTAAGACACGCCTAAATAAACTATAGAGGGACCCTAGGGCGCCTTATAGGAGAACAAACTAATAACCCTAAAGTAGGGAAGAGATATTAGAGAAACAGGTAAAGAAAGTAGAAGAAAAATAGTACTGCATTAGGGCCCAGGCCTATATAGAGGAGAAAGGGAGACGCGTAAAAGGCTAGCAAAGATAACAGTAAGAAAGAGAAAGGAGCTAAAGTAGAGTATAAAAGAATGCTAGGAAACCATCTACCGCAATATAATACTGGTTGGACCGACGCTGGAGAGACGAATGGGAGTTAAAGGTACAGAGGTAAACTTAGGCAAGGGGAACCTAAGCCGTAGCATGGGTAATGCTATAGGGGGTAAATACCTAAGGGCTCTAAGAAGGCCTAACAAAGGCAGAAAATATAATGGCAACACTATTAAGAACAGGGATAATAGGACTAAAAGATTAGCTCTACTAGGTAGGTGTCCTAATAGGCAGTCTAAGATGCAAATATAGCTGGCTAAGACAGACACTAAAACACATAATACTATTATGCCCCCTATGCACCAACTAAGAAGCTATGCTCTTAGTAGCTAACATAGAAAACTATAACACACTACTCTTAATATAAAAAGGTCTTAAGGCGGTTACCTAGTAGCTTATTAGCTAAAATATACTAGACCAGTTTCGGGTTGCAAAGGAAATAATAATAGAAGGCAAAGGGGCGAGCAATAGGCGCCCCCTAATAACTCTACAGTAGTAGAGCAAAGTTTGCGATACTAGCGCGTCCGTAGGCTTGTTACGGCAGCAGTAGTTCCCAAAGAGGTTAAAAAGTAAGGTAGTAGAGCACTATAGGTAACTCGTAGGCGCCTTATAGGCGAGTCCTAAAAGGCGGGGAGACGGATTACGGGGTTTTCTCAAAAGAGTTTTCTCCCTATATATATATAAGGAGTAGTCCGCGTGGGCCTAATAGGGATCCGAATCGGACGTTAAGCAATGAATAATATATAATAAAGATAAAATTATTAAGATAGTATTTAATTAAGAAGGGTAGTTTAGTAGTAAGTATCTAATATAAACCTTCTGCAAATAAATTAAATAGGAGGGGCACTGTCTAAAGACTAAATAATAAGCAGTATTCCTTATATATAATACCCCTCCAGTAGAAGCCCATTAGGCGACGTAATTAAATTAAAAGGGGTATATTCTAAAAGGCATCCTTTAAGTCTCTCTTAATTAATATATAGCCGCGGCCGGCCTTACGTATATATTTAAGAATAGCGCTAAACTTAGGTGGGATGTAACAGTTAGCTAAGTCTCCTATAGGGGAAGAGAGATTATATATACGCCACTATCCGCTATTGCTTTTAGGTACTAGACCTAGAGGGGAAGTAATAATAGGAGATAAGGCGACTTAAATATAGCTAAGTACTAGGTCTTTGGCTATCTTTTAAGAAATAATACTAGGGTCTTTAAAACAAGAGATCTGGTTTTTATAATTATGTACTTATAGGGAGAGATTGGAGCCAATCTTATACCTAAAAGTAAGGATACCAACTAGGATTAAAGGGAGGTGCCCTAGGTAGTCCTCTAGAAGCGTGGCCTAGGCCTAAATCCATAGTAGAGATAGCAAGTTAATAAGAGGGTTCGCCTAGATAAAGGGCATAAATTAAGGTGTTGTATTAGGGCGCGGAAGTTAAATCTTAGAGGCCGTTAATAGTTAGCTATAGCCTGTAAAAACACTATAAATTACTAGGATATTGTCTAAATCCTCTACTTTAGGACTTAGGGATTGCTATAGAGCACACTTCCTACTAGAGGCTGAATGCTAGCTACCGCATTTGCTGTACCTATGCTTGAATTTACATGGATCTTTTAGGCAAGGCGTATCCTTATTAAAGTTATTACAAGTATTTAATATAAGAGGCGGCGAGGTACAAGTGTCGGTCCTAGGTCTTTTTCTAGCAGCGCCTTAAATAGTAAGTCCTTTCTTAAGCATTATAAAAGGCGTAGTAAAAGTGTATTAAAATGAATTAGGTATAATCCAATTAGTAGGCTCTAATTAACTATAATTTATAATAACCTAATGGTACGCTAAGGCTAAATTAAGTACTACCCCTTTCTATATATAGAAACCTAAAGGAGATTAAATCTTATTTATAAAATGTAGTATAGCGATATATAGGCCTAGGGGGCATTGGCAAAGTAATAAGACGATAATAATATAATTGGTAAAGCATTTAAAATAGATCTTAGAAGAATATAGTAATTTTAAGTTAGCTTTTAGCAGGCTAGTCTCTAGCTAACCATCTTCTAGTGTAGTAATATTACCGCAGTGTTAGTGGTATGTATAGGACCGTAGTCTAGCAATATTATTAGTGTTAAAAGAGCCTTTCTATATAGCAAGAAGATCTTTTTTGTAAAGACCTAGGATCTAGAGGGCAAGGTCTTGTATAGCTAGAGGGAGTTTAATAAACCTACCTTTGGGCGCCTTAGGTTCACCTTAGCCTATAATAGAAGCATTTAATCTAGCTATTATAGCCGCATAAACTTCTGCCTATCTTTTTATTTAAAAATAATGTGCCTTTGCCTTGCAAGCATCCTTATTTGCTAAGCCTTTAATCTATACTGCAATAAGAAGCGCGTTTGGGTCTTCTATAAGTGTATAACGGGCTAGTAGGTTGTGGCGAGGGGCTAGAGGAAACGGGGTAGGTATTATATCTTTAGTAGCTATAGCTTCGGAGTCGCTGCGAAGTAATTAATATAGTAAGATTAATAACTAACGATGTTAAGATTGGGTAGAAACCCTAGGGCGCTGCGTATTCAGAACACGCGTAGACATTAAAAAAGATTAGCACGCTATTGGCATAAGATTGAGCTATCTTAATTAATAAATAGGCCAATATTACGTTGTGTGCGAGATAATAATAATACAGCCGAGTAAACAATCTATTTAATAGAAGATACTTCGTGCTAAGCGATATATAGACACGTAACAAATAAAAATAGGAAAAAAGAGAGACCCAGTAGTTTAAATTATAACTTTTATCTATTCCTTATTCTCCAGTTCCATAATCTAATCCTTACCCTCTAGTGCTCCTACTGCCGCTGCTATAGGCTAAGAATTTTTATTATATAACAAATATTAACCCCTATAATCTTACCACTTGTAATTTCTATAGCATCTATTATAGAACCTTAGGAGACTCCAACACTTAGTAAAGGGGCAAGGGCCTACTGGATGATGCCATACAAGCCTTATAGGGCTAGCGTTAATTAGCTCTCTGCTTTATATAAGTAATATAGGTTACTTATAATTGTATTTAGAGATCCACAGCTCTAAATTAGAATTATATTTATATATAAGGGCCTCCCCATCTACACCTACCTCTTTAATACCCCCCCTACCTAAGCCTCTATATTAATTGCTAGCAAAGCTTTTACCCTCTTCTGCTTATTTTAGAAGTAGTTAGTTATATAGGTATGTTATATAGAGAGGAGAGTTACTTATAGTATGGCAATATTGCTAGATAATCTCTTATATAATAGGACGAGAAGTATACCAGATAATTATATTTCCTAATTCTTAATAAAGGACGATATTGGTAGGATTTAAACTTATAATCTATTTAGTTTAAAGTTAGTATATATTTACCTAAAGGTATTCTATTTATATATCCTATACCTTTTAGTGCTTAGTGTTATATAATATATGCCCTTCCTTATATAACTCTCTAGCTACTATATATAAAAAAAACTATAAGAGAATACTTAGAATCTTATAAGCTGCCTAGTCCTTTGCACACTCTAATACCTTAAGTATTTATAGAGTAGTTCTTATATAATCCCATAGAACGCGATATTGAGAACCTAAAAATACTCTCTTTAGCTTATTACTTATTCTAGGTATTAAGAGAACTTTAATTATAAGCTATAAGAGTTGTGGAAATTTTGTACGCTAAAGAGGCTAATTCTACTATTAAATAGCTGTTATACGGCTATTAGGCGGAATTGGATTCTTGTTAATGTAGCTATTAAACTTATCTAAACTTTATGGACAAGTATGCTTTAAATAATACTAAAGACAAGCCTTATAGAAGGTAGAGAGGTTTTCTTTAGACTCTAAAGGCAACTTTTAAGTTTTCTTAGTTATATATAATATAGTTAAACCTAAAAGTTTTGCTTTCTTGCGGAATCTCTCCTAGAGCTTTTATATTATTATTCATTGCTTAACGTCCGATTCGGATCCCTATTAGGCCCACGCAGACTACTCCTTATATATATATGGGGAGAAAACTCTTTTGAGAAAACCCCATAATCCGTCTCCTCGCCTTTTAGGACTCGCCTATAAGGCGCCTATAAGTTACCTATAATACTCTACTACCTTACTTTTTGACCTCCTTAGGAACTACTACTGCCGTAACAAGCCTATAGACGCGCTAGTATTGTAAACTTTGCTCTACTACTATAGAGTTATTTAGGGGCGCCTATTACTTGCCCCTTTACCTTCTATTACCATTTCCTTTATAACCCAAAACTGGTCTAGTATATTTTGGCTAATAAGCCACTGGGTAACCGCCTTAAGACCTTTTTATATTAAGAGTAGTATATTATAGTTCTCTATACCAGCTACTAAGAGTATAGCTTCTTAGTTAGTGTATAGGGGGTATAATAGTATTATATATTTTAGTGTCTGTCTTAGCTAGCCATATTTATATCTTAGGCTACCTATTAGGACACCTACCTAGTAGAGCTAATCTTTTAGTCCTATTATCCCTATTTTTAAGAGTGTTGCTATTATATTTTCTACCTTTGTTAGGCCTTCTTAGATCTCTTAAGTGTTTACCCCCTATAGTATTAACTATGCTATGGCTTAGGTTTCTCTTGCCTAAGTTAGCCTCTATACCTTTAACTCCTATACGCCTCTCCAGCGTTGGTCTAACTAGTATTATATTACGGAAGATAGTTTCCTAGCGTTCTTTTATACTCTACTTTAGCTTCTTTTTCTTTCTTACTATTGTTTTTACTGGCCTTTTACACGTCTCCCTTTCTCCTTTATATAGGCCTAGGCCCTAATGTAGCACTATTTTTCTTCTGCTTTCTTTACCTGTTTCTCTAATATCTCTTCCCTACTTTGGGGTTGTTGGTTTGTTCTCTTATAAGGCGCCCTAAGGTCCCTCTATAGTTTATTTAGGCGTGTTTTAATATACTTTATAATATTAGAGTTGCGTTTATTTTGCACCCTTTACATTACAGTGGCTTTAATATATAGTTATAGGGGGGGAATATTGGCTTCCTTCTTAAGTAGTGCTGTGGCCGTTCGCTTATACCCACCTATTATACTCCAGAGGCAGGCTATTTAGACCTTTTAGAGTGGTTTAAGGAGTAATTTAGGGGGGCCCTTCTTAGTTTTTCTAATAGCCCAAATACTAGATCTATATATTATAGTTAGCCAGATAACTGCTATGTATAGTAGGCGTAACCTCTAGAAGTATAGATCCTATATAGAATTAACGATCCTGGATAATATAATGTACTATACTTAGCCCTTACGGGCCGCTTATACCGCATATGCGCTCTACTAAAGCTTACTATTTACCTATACTCCTAATACCCTTAGGCCCTAAACTGGTTAACCCCTAAAGCCTTAAATATAGATTATATGCTAGAGATCTACAGATTAGTTACATTTTTTTATAAAATAGATTAGCTGGTATTTCTCTAGTAAAAATTAGACTCTATATTATCTTACCCATTCTATATAGGTGTTATAGGCTTTCTCTAGTGTTTTGTAATTCTCTATAGCTGTTGGCCTATATATAATTAGGTTTGTATCATTAATAAAGCCTATCCCCTAGGTTGCCCCTTACTTAAAGGTGTCAAGCAGGTTACTTACAAAGAAGAGAAAGAGTATAGGCAATAGAGGTAATCCTTATGGTATTCCTATTATAACTGTAATAGGGGGGCTCTAGTATCCGCTAAAGACTAGTAATATTTCTTTCTGGCCTATAAATCCTTAAATAAATTAAATGATCCATTCTGGGAAGCCCTTTGCCCTAAGGATGTATAGGAGACGCTTATAGGGTATATTATTATAGGCGCCGCTAATATCTAGGCTAAGCATTAATACTATAAAGTCCTTTCGTATAGCCCATGCAGTTTTAATGGTAGCAGTAAGTAGTGTAAGTGCTAATAGTATTAAGCGATTCTTTCTTACCCCTATTTAGCTTTATAGTAGTAGGGTATATTCCTCTACTATATCTATTATATGGTCCGCTATAACCTTTTCTAAGATCTTACTTAGGGTGTTTTCTAAGGCAATAGGGCGGTAGCTTCCTAGGATTAAGTAGTTTACTTTGCCTTCTTTTTATAAGATAACCGTTGTTATAGATCTTCCGAGTTACGGGTAGTAGCCTATTATAAAGCATACTCTAGCTATATCTATAAGCTAAGGTGCTATAAGTAAACCATAGGTCTTTAAGGCTTTATTTAGGATCCTATTTAGTTCTGGTGCTGTATTATTTAAAAGGTAACTAATAGTTTTAGCCATTTCTTTAGTTATTATGTCGCCCAACACTAGAGAGGCGCATGGGAGTCAAAGGTATAGAGGCTGACTTAGGCAAGAGAAACCTAAGCCGTGGCATGGTTAACGCCATAGGGGGTAAACACTTAAGAGCTCCAAGAAGGCCTAACAAAGGCAGAAAATATAATGGCAACACTCTTAAGAACAGGGATAATAGGACTAAAAGATTGGCTCTACTAGGTAGGTGTCCTAGTAGGCAGCCTAAGATGTAAATATAGCTAGCTAAGACAGACACCAAAATACGTAATACTGTTATACCCCCTACGCACTAACTGAGAAGCTATGCTCTTCTTAGTAGCTGGCATAGAGAACTATAACACACTACTCTTAATATAAAAAGGTCTTAAGGCGGTTACCCAGTGGCTTATTAGCTAAAATATACTAGACCAGTTTTGGGTTATAAAGGAAATAGTAATAAAAGGCAAAGGGGCGAGCAATAGGCGCCCCCTAATAACTCTACAGTAGTAGAGCAAAGTTTGCGATACTAGCGCGTCTGTAGGCTTATTACGGCAGCAATAGTTCCCAAGGAGGTTAAAAAGTAAGGTAGTAGAGTATTATAGGTGACTTATAGGCGCCTTATAGGCGAGTCCTAAAAGGCGGGGAGACGGATTACGGGGTTTTCTTAAAAGAGTTTTCTCCCTATATGTATATAAGGAGTAGTCCGCGTGGGCCCAATAGGGATCCGAATCGGACGTTAAGCAATAAATAATAATAGTTATTATGTCGCTGTTAACCCTTAGGCAAGTTACTAGTATTTTGCTAGTAATATTACTAAGGTCTGCTAGAGCTGGTTAGGGGAAAAATCTTTCTATAAGGATCTTCGCCTTCTTATTATTATTGCTTGTAGCCTATAGTTCGCCTACTCTTTATAGGGGTGGTAGGTATAGGTCTTCTACTAAATATCCCGCCTTTTTTTTTACCTATCTTGCTATGGTCCAAAGGCCCTTATTATAGGGGATGCTTAGGTTAGTAGTATATTTATTTATAAACCGTCTCTAGTTATTTCTTACTTCTTTTTTTAGGGTATTCCTTAGCTAGTTTCTTATGTCTTTATATTATCTCTTATCTTTAGGGTTATAGCTGCTTGTATATTTCCTCCTTGCTTATTATTAGCTAGCCATAAGAACTGCGTATTATGCGGACTATGCGTATTGCGCGTAGGGGCCCAATTTTAAGACTAGGTAATGCTCTTCTAGCCTATTTTTAATTGCTGCCTAGATCCTTTCTAGTCTTTAGTTAATTTCCTTAGGGGTGGCTAATAAGCCTTACTTATTTAGTATTAGTAGTAACTCTTTAATTAACGTCTGATACGGATCCTACTGGCCTACGCAGACTACTCCGCACGGGGGGGGGGAAACTTATGTATTTATAGGAAGAAAACCCCTGTAGTTAGGGGAGGAAAAACCCTATAAGCAGCCTTAGTAGGATGAAAAACCCCGATTTGCTATATTTGCACGTAGCTACGGCCCTGTGGGCCTACAGCACGTCCTCCTCCTTAGATGTTTTGAACTCCTTAGGAACTACTACTTCCTTTTTTAGCTTATCTAAAGCTAGGGTTTACTACGTCCTAGCTAGGCCTTGCCAATTAATTGCTGTGTATTTATTGCTGCCTCTCCTATATCTTAACCATCCCCTATATGCTATCTCTTGTTAACCATTGCTATATATGCCTTGCCTCCCCCCCCCTAGAGCCATCGAAGGCGTAAGGGGGATTTATCCGTTCTACTATCCTAATACTAAAAGATAAAAGCGGGATGTATGTACCTAGGTATTTTTTATGTCTAGGCCCTAGTCACTAGGCCCTCTCTAAGGGCACCACTCCGTTAAGAGAAGACAAGGAAAACCATACGGGGTTATCCGGCTGACGGTTTTAGTAGTATTACGGCAGTACGGCGAGTGACCGTATACTCCGCGGGCGACCGCCCTGGGGGTTAGGAGGGGCCGTATATTTACTTGTATATTTGTTTGTTTGCGCGTTTACTTATTTATTAATATAAGGTCGTCGATGCTTTTAATTTAGGGGTTAGGGGATGTTATTAAGTACTGTCCATCTATATTGGATTATATGGGTGCCCTAGATAGGAGAACAGTAGTAGTTATTATATTATAGAGGGCTAACAGTGGTGGTTTTTAAGATCTCACCATCTAAAAATTTTTTACCACTGCCCTTAACGCCTACAACCACCACCAGGTCCTGTCCGCATGCTATACAACGTCTCTGCATTGGCTCTGGATCTGAGCTTTAAAGACCTAGGTTCGTAGCCATTACCACATATAGGTACAGAGTCCGATTTCAACGGCCACTTATTTAGTATTAAGTAGATTTCTTCTAGGTTTTAAAGTTGTTATTTAACTATATTAAGAAAACTGTCTATCTTAAGTTTCCTTATTATATATCTTTTACTATTTAGTTACGCCTTAACATCTAAATCTAGCTATATCTAGATAGGGATATGGTCTAAGGTAAATACCAATTTTTTTTTTAGGGATGCACCTTTTAAGTCTCTGGTATAGGCTATTGTCTATAAATATAGGGTTAATTGTACTTCTAGCAGTGCCTTATTGCCATATAATTGCTCCTAAGGGAGTGGCTAGCTTAAGGCCCCAGATATCTATAGCTCTTAGTAGGCACTCTATCTATTATTTAGCAGCGATATAGATACCTCCCTACCGTAGGTAGTAGAGGTTTATATCTCCTAATAGGATAGATTTTATGCCTTTGGTTTCTAGTAAGCTTATTACTAATATAATATTCTCTTCCGCCCGATATACGACTACCTGGCTCACAGCTAGGCCCGAAACTGGCCTTATCCAGCCAGTTAACGTAGACGCGTCCTAGGCCTATAATAGGACACCCTTAGGCTTGCACTAGCTCTAAGATCGCGAAATATACGCAACAAGGGCGTAGGGATCCTCCTTTTATAAGAACTTGTTAAGGTTAACGCGTTATAGATACTTTATATAAAACTTATTAAGGCCCCAAGGCCATCGCAAAGAACTTATTAAGGCCCCTCTATAAGGGCCTATCTGGTATCCAGTACACTTAGGTAACTCAGAAGAGGGTCTTAATAGGCGTAGTACACACGACCTAGTACAGCGACAGCAATATAATGGCGACGCGACGGCGACCAGATGGCTCAACAAGGTAGAAACACGGGCAAAGCTCTAAGCAGCGGAAACACAGGCCAGCTTCAACGGCCTTATAGCGTTCGACTTACAGTCAACTCATAGTCAACCTATAGTTAACTTATAGGCGACTTACAGAAGGGTCTTAATAGGCGTAGTACACGCAACCTAATACGCATATACATAAGGCGACTTATAGGAGGGTCTTAATAGGCATAGTGCTCGCAACCTGATGCATATATATAGGGGAGGCTATAGGGGAAATATAGGCCAGTCGGATAAGGACTCAACAGTTAGAGACATAGGCCAGCTTATAAAAGGGGGGGACACAAGCTTAGTTAGTAGGAGAGGGGAGAGTAGGTTATTTAGTATAGGACCTAGTATCTCTACGGCCCCTCTTCTATAAGACACGGTCGGCCTATTATAAGGAGACTCTTATAGGCAACGCAAAACGGGAACTAGCAGCAGTATAAGGTGTTACGCCCCTATATTACTACTAGCCTCCCGCGGGGCGTAGTGCGTAGTAGCTACTGCTGGCTTTAAGGACCTTACCCCTTAGCTAGGCCCTAACCCTTAGTGCACCTAGTAGGCAGGTAGGATTACGTCCTAGCTAAAGAGACTACTATATAGCTCAAGAAAACGGATGCGCGTATCAGTATACTAATAGACGGAACCGTTCGCCTCTAGGGCGGTACGCTAGTAAGGTATACTTAAGGAGCAAACAGGAGTTACTTAGGCAAAGAAGGCTTTTAGTCTAGGCCTTAACTATAGAAGGTACCTAAGGCTTCCATATTATAGGATGCAGCCACGACGCCCTTATAGGATTACGCCAGTAGGTATATAAAAAGGGAGTTACAACCCCTAGAAGCGGCAGCTTATGCCTATACTAGCGGAAACAATAAAGAAAGGCGTAAAACTAGAGGCTATAAAAGGCTCCTAAGCCGTGCAAAAGTATACCAACTTTAGGAGGAGATTCTTATATAGACTGCTAGGGGGCGGTCTAGTACTTAGGTTAACCCCATTATAAAATATCTAAAAGAATGGTAAAACCCCCCATTAATTAGTAGTGGCAGCCAACTACTTATAAAAAGCCCCCTAGGCCTTTAGGCCTAGGTAACTAGAACTAAATACTAGAAAACTGGGGTAGAGGCCTAGATAAGTAGGTATATTAAACTCTACTATATAACTACCTGCCGCCTAATATACAACCACCTGGCTCGCAGCCAGGCCCAAAACTGGCCTTATTTAGCTAGTCAACGTGGACGCGTCCTAGGCGTATAACAGGACACCCTTAGGCTTGCACTAGCTCTAAAATCGCGAAGTATACACAATAGGGGCGTAGGGATCCTCCTTTTATAAGAACTTGTTAAGGTTAACACATTACAGATACTTTATACAAAACTTATTAAGGCCCTAAGGCCACTATAAAGAACTTATTAAGGCCCTGCCTAAAGAACTCATTAAGGCCCCTCTATAAGGGCCTATCTAGTATCTAGTACACTTAGGTAACTTAAAAGAGGGTCTTAATAGGCATAGTGCGCGCGACCTAGTATAGCGACAGCAACGCAATAGCGACGCGACGGCGACCAGACGGCTCAATAAGGTAGAAACACAGGCAAAGCTCTAGGCAGCGGAAACATAGGCCAGCTTCAACAGCCCTATAGCGTTTAACTTATAGTCGACTTACAGTCAACCTACAGTCGACTTACAGGCGACTCACAGGAGGGTCTTAATAGGCGTAGTATACGCAACCTAATGCGCATATATATAAGGCGACTTATAGGAGGGTCTTAATAGGCGTAGTGCTTGCAACCTAATGCATATATATAGGGGAGGCTATAGGGGAAACACAGGCCAGTTAGACAAGGACTTAATAGTTAAAGACACAGGCTAGCTTATAAAAGGGGGGGATACAAGCTTAATTAGTAGGAGAGGGAAAAGTAGGTTATCTAGTATAGAACCTAGTGTCTTTACAGCCCCTCTCCTACAAGACACAGTTGGCCTGTTATAAGAAGACTCTTATAGGCAACGCGAAACAGGAACTGGTAGTAGTATAGGGTATTACGCCCCTATATTACTACTAGCCTCCTACAGGGCGTAGTACGTAGTAACTACTGCTAGCTCTAAGGACTTTACCCCTTAGCTAGGCCCTAACCCTTAGTGCACCTAATAGGCAGGTAGGATTACGTCCTGGCCAGAAAGACTACTATATGGCTTAAGAGAACAGATGCGCGTATTGGTATACTAATAGACGGAACCGTTCGCCTCTAGGGCGGTATACTAGTAAGGTATACTTAAGGAGCAAATAGGAGTTACTTAGGCAGGGGAGGCTTTTAGTCTGGGCCTTAACTATAGAAGGTACCCAAGGCTTCTATATTACAGGATGCAGCCACGACGCCCTTATAGGATTACGCCAGTAGGCATATAAGAAGGGAGTTGCGACCCCTAGAAGCGGCAGCTTATGCCTATACCGGCGGAAATAATAAAGAAAGGCGTAAAACTAGAGGCTATAGAAGGCTCCTAAGCCGTGCAAAAGCATACTAACTCTAAAAGGAGATTCTTATATAGACCGCTAGGGGGCGGTCTAGTACTTAGGTTAACCCTATTATAAGATATCCAAAAGAATGGTAAAAACCCCTATTAATTAGTAGTGGCAGCTAACTGCTTATAGAAAGCCCCCTAGGCCTTTAGGCCTAGGTAACTAGGACTAAATACTAGAAAACTGGGGTAGAGGCCTAGATAAGCAGGCATATT
>Ga0307507_10004718_pt1 | contig 23590 bp, 29 predicted proteins | sample 7_EM_MG_FD_207223 | JGI IMG/M metagenome (GOLD analysis project Ga0307507, IMG submission 207223) | Populus trichocarpa ectomycorrhiza microbial communities from riparian zone in the Pacific Northwest, United States - 7_EM | ecosystem: Host-associated > Plants > Roots > Unclassified | place...
CCCCTCCCCCCCCCCCCCCCCCCCCCCCCCCCCCCCCCCCCCCCCCAAGCAACCGCTCCAGAACTCGCTGACAAAGGTTCCCGACGCCGAAAGGTATTATAAGTTATGTAATTATGAAAATCATCAATGCCAAGCCTCGCCCAGCCCTCTGCAATGTTAGCCAAGATGCAAATATCAGTATTGGCATCGACAGAGAGAACCTAAATAATATATCTAGTATTATAAAGCTGGTTTTGAGCACGAAATACTTGGAAAGAAGACATTGTGGAGAAGGAGGATGCGAGGGTTTCTTCTACAAGGAATTAAGCAAGAGCTTGAAAGTGGTGGAGCCGCTATTGAATATAACACAAATCTATGGGGTATGTAGGAAGGGGTCACACTTAGACCTTGTGAAGAGCTATAATAGAAGAAAGAAGAAAAAGCTTTGGAGCCAGCTTCTGGCAGGTATTTGATCTTTGATATCGTCGCTTCTAGAATTCTATCCATATTATAAATCTATGCGGTTATTCTCACGGGTCAACACTGTATTGCAGTGCGAAACCCAGGGAGTTCAGAGCAATTCAGACAACCTGGGGGGTCCTAGGAACACTCGCTCAATAACCCGGAGAGTTCCTCACCGTAGGCTAGAGATTCAAGAGTTGTCCAGTAAGGTCACTAGCGTATGCAAGGGGTCACCGTCGACATACACGCAATCCAGTCAGATCAGCTCCAGATCTGAGTATGGCACTTTCCGAGCCTTTATTAATTCCATGCCTTCCCATCCCTGACTCAACACCATGAGAGTGTACTGGTATAAGCTCTGCGCTAGCCCCACCCCAGCTACCGAAACCACCCGTCACCATCCCGGCAAAAATCACCGGGTGTCATGACCCAGTCAACACACACACACGCACAGTGCCACTACCACCAGTTCAATAGAAGGAGACACTTGGGGCTTGACCCGGGAGACAGACTCGCCCACATTCACACACGCTAGCTAGCACGCTCCGGGATGCTGGTGGTTTACTGTATGTTGGGTGCATAGCCTAATTTGTGTTGAAGCGGTCCGATATTGGTAACTTACGAGTACAACGAATCCATTCCGAATGACTATTATTTTCCTTAAGAGCTGCGGAGACAGCATTATAGGCTCATGGAACTAAGAAAATTGCGGCTACTGCTTCTAGCGGGAGAGAGGTGTTAGCTCTATTCGCAAATTTTGGAGTCGTCGGTGGGGGTCACAGAGCAGGTTTGTTGGCATCACAATCAATCACTCGGTCCTAGAACGACTTTCCCGTTGCCTATCTTGGCTCTGAGAGGCGTCGCGAGGGCAGAGACCTAAGCGAGCAGACATTGGGTTGAGGTTTAGGTGTTTGATGTTGAAAGAGAGAAACAGCTAAGAAGAGAAGAGAAGAAGAAGGAGAGAAAGGAAGCGATGCCCCGAGATAGGCTACGACAGAAGTGGATGACGCAAGCAGTCACAGAGTGTCACTCGGGACGGCAGTAATTAGGGGAGGGTAAGGACAATTTCCAACACTTGGATAGCCGACTCTAACACTAATGGGCAGATGGGGGCCTTGACATGATTTTAAAATTATAGCTCAAACCACGCAATCGCCCATTTCGCTGGGGTTTAGTGCTGAGAGGAGAGTGGTAAGGGAGCCATCTTTTAGCCTTTATGGTTGTTCGCTTCCGGCTCTCGGTCTACAATGCCTGGTCGCCTGTCCTTCCTTCCCACCATTCGCCGACACTCCACCAAAGCCGAAACATAAACCGATGGCAATAATAAGTCTTAAGATTTAAACTAATTGGCATTTCCACAACAAAGATGACCGTGCTCCAACGCAATCCCAAACACCAAAACAGGGGATACATACAGAGTGAGTAAAAGAATAAGAGAGAGGAAATGGGGTGGAGGAGGCGGGCAGCTATATACATTCCAGGTATCTTCACCAGATCGCCCACTTGAGCCCAAAGAGGAGAAACTATGCACAGTTTGTGGTGTGGTGGTGGTGGCGGTGAACAGAGCCTACGGGGCCGGATATCGGCGGGTGATCTATAGACCCAGCCCGCCGGGCAAAGGCGCCCCCGACATGGGAGTGGTACTGGATCAGGCTTCGTGCTTCTTACTTATCGGTGGTGGGAACCTTAATCTGAATCGTTTATCTATGGATCCCCGAACCATTCAGGCATCAGTTACTCGAGCACATTCCGAAATGGAAGAAATAGGCCGGGAAATAGATGAAATCAGGAAAAGACATACCCTGATTTTTGACCGAATACAAAAAGTTCACGATAACGTCATTCTCCTGAATCGGCTGCGCATTGAAGTTTTTCCGAACCGCCGTGGCCAGCGCCTCTCTTCCGATGCGGACTCTCGCTCTCGCCGGCGACCTTCGTCCGATGCCGGTGGACAGCACAGTGTTGTTAAAGCCCCCACTAGAACTTGGTACAGAAAGCCTGTAAGCGTAACGGTATTGATGGAGTGTTCGTATGCTGATGTCTGACCAGCCCATCTACTCCGTTTTACTCGTTTGTTCATCAATACCTTGATACGCTTGGAGATGGAGAGAGAGGGCTTGAGAAGCAACAGGGGGAAGGGGGAAGGAAGGTGAACTCACTCCTTCGATACCTTCATGGGCATGGGTACCGTTGGCATTCGTGCTGGCTCCGCCTCCCCCAACCCCGCTCACGCTGGCGCCGCCGTTCAAGGGCTTTTCTTGAGAGCTTGGAGGAGGAGGGGCATTTTGTTGCCGGCGTTTGTCGATAGACTTCTCACGGTCAAGTTTGCTGACGGAGGTTTCGGAGCGGGAGTCATCATGGGGGTTGGGACGGGGACGGGTTGGTGGCATGATGGACGTGGGCAAGAGGTAGTGTTCCAGTTGATTGTGGGAGGAGGAAAGGAGTGGGGGAAAAATGGAGGGAACTAAGACAGGGGAATAAGGGCTGGTGATGAGTGTGGTGGTGGGAGTGCGACGATGAGTGGAGGTACCGGTAGGTAAAAGTGGGAAGATATCGTACTGTGCGAGGATCTGGGAGTTCTAATTAAAGCAGGGCCTAGTGGAAGGTTGGAAGAAGAAATCTGGATGAGGGGGGATCTGGTGAGAGTATAGAATATTCACGAGAGAAAAGACTTGTGCTCAAGGACCGGGAGACTAGTTAGAGAAGGATAGACACGAACTTGGAACAGCTTATCTCAGAAAATTTAATAATAGACTATATTATTTCCATCCACGAAACCAAAAGCAGATTCCGCCCTAATTGGTGAAGGTGGGGAAACGCGAATATTTTCTCCAGCGCGTGTTACATAATCGGTCTTACAGAGCCTCAAACGCGTGACATAACGCGTAGTCTGTCTCAGCGATAGCCCTGGCCCGTGGAAACAAAGTGTCGGTATTCTGCTCTCAATTTGAATCAAAGTCTACAATTCAACGGGCTATCTGCTTGAGTACGGTGCGGTACGGCGGATAGCTTCTATTTTATCCATTTGCGGTATGCCCAGAGAAAGACTTTGAGCCTAATTGCATTGGACATATTGCTGAAAAGGGAGAGAGATCTATCTTCGTTGGAAGAAAAACCTTCATCCGAACTAACCTAATATTACCACCCCAGTGCACGGGTAACTTCGCTCTCCAAAAGAAAATTTTTTAATGAATAAATAAAAAGAGAGAATTGGAACAGAATTTCACAATATAGATCAATTAGTATAGTGAGGGCAAAGCCCGTGTGCAATGCGCGCTCTATCACTATTGGCTTCTTTTCTCAACCTTCTCTAATAATGACCTTCGAATTCCAGCGTTTGCGACTCCTCCAAACCCAAAACTACAAACACAATATTAGAGGATAAACCGTTATTGAGTTAGGAGTGGGGATGGGTGGCCGTAGGTAAACGTACGCTGGAATGATCCTGCACATCCTAGCAATGGCCGATGGTGCCCAATTCTTTTTGACTGCCTCCCAACGACTCTTAATAGTAGCCTTGTCTTGTCGATTGTAGATATCAAGACCTGTGAGGTGCAGTGGGGTGGAAAGTATTTGGCAAGCTATTTTGACGTATTCAGCAATGATATCACTAAGGTGTGAGAAGTTGGAAAGATGTACCAGCGGGCGCCAAAAACTGTGCAAAACTCTCGGGCCTGACACCCATACTCTGCGGCATATAAGGCGCAAGTAAAGGCGGAACATTGAACGAAGAAAATATCGTCATGGCGTCCCTTGTCGAAAAGAGAATGAATGTTGGCAATGGGACGGGTCTGGGAGAACCAGTACCAAACATTCTGGCAAAATTGCGGTCTTTGACGAGGCTTAAGCCCATATTCATGCTATGGACTGGTATTAGATCAGTGAGGAGTGGGGGGGGGGGGGTTGGCGGGGGGGACCTACCCGGATGTCGCAACAAACTTTTCTGTGCCGGCAGTGACAGTCTTTAGATCCGTGCCACTTCGTAGTGACGATGCCGTATCAATTGAATTCGCGGTAAGGTAGGTTCCAAAGTACGTCATCTATCTACCGTAAGTTTGAGCATCTCACGAGGAGGAATTCATGGGTGTCACTCACATAGATAAGTGCGAAGGGCTTTGAAAAGAAAAATCTATGAGGAGTCTTGAATAGGGTTTTCAGCGACGCCGCAGCTGACGAAAGCACAGATGATGACCGGCCAGAGGCATTCTCAATGATACTCCTGTAGATGAGTGTTCGTGGTCAGAATTGCTGTAGCAGATGCAATCAAACTGAGAATTAGCGTCCGCTAGGATCTCACCGATCGATCAAACATATGACTATGGAGGGGGAGGGGAGTAAGTGACAAAGCCATAAGGGGAAAATGAAGATAGTGAATAAAAGAGTGTACACACCAGGGGAAACAAGAACCGTGGCAGTACCAGCAGAGAGGATGTCAGATAAAATCCGTTCGGCGACCAACGACGATTTTCCAAGACTGGAATCAGCTTCCTTTGCCTTGTCCGCCATGATTTCGGAAGCTGGATTTAGCGGTATTGCGGTCGTAGGAGAGGGTACCGGCATGTCCGTCTGTCTGTCTATGATGAACTGCAGGAATTTCTAAGAGGTTTATTTGGAGGGAAGAAACGGAGGAGGAGCACACTGTAAGTGCGCTATGATTGCACACATGTCGCTGTCAAAATTTTATTGTGAGCATGCCGTAGTGGGCGAGCTCCCGCCATGCAGCCTTCGGATATCGTTGCCGATTTAGGAATAAAGTCGTGTGATATTGTGGGTCGAACCAGGCACCTTGTATCGGCCGTCTAGTTGAACAGAATGAATTAAAGTTACTGCATTATCATTACCGCTTTGCCGTTATCATTGGTGACGTTGGCTATTTCGTTTGGAACAACGTTCTACGATACTTGAGGTTCTGTCTCACCAAGTAAAATGAAGCTTGGCTACCGTTTGTTTAGTTCGTTTGACAAGCCCTATGGGAAGGAGCACATCTGCAAAAATTGAAGTACCAGAAATGAGCAAGATCTAAGGGCACTTTCTGCATTATGTATTTTTTTTGCCCGTTTCAGTTGTTTCCGCGCAAAGAGTGGGAGAGGAGCTGCATTTCCGAGATCCTAAGGGTAAAAAGACTACACCAAATCCGAACTAGACCCACCGTGCAATGAACGAAAAGGGAAAAAGGAATCAGAAATCCGCATATCGAAAACACCGTAGAAAGCTGTGAGAATACCCTCCCTTCCTAGTTGAAGCAAGAGGATGAAGAAATTCCACTAAATCAATGACTAACTGCGTATACCTAACAGTATCAACCACTCATGATACCCGGAGCTGCCCTATGGTCTAGAAATGTGTAATCGAGGACGTACTCCTTCTGTTAAGCATTAAAACGTTAGGGACCTGGTTAGCTTTGGTCGTGATCATGCTCCGAAGGGGAACATACTCTTACTCTCTCCCACGCATTAGGGTCGAAGAAAACGTATATCCCCTTTTCAGCATTTTCGGATATCTGCCTAATGTCGCTAGCGTTGTCCTTAGTTAACCACAGTTTGAGCGCTGTATGGTATCTCCAATTTCTCGAAGACCTTTGCTTAAAAAGGAAGAAGGTAAGAAGAAAAAACAGTATTAGCGGACAGGTCGTAGGATTTGGGGGGGGAGGCGGGGGGGGGGGGGGGTTTTACAGCTCTGCTGCGACCACTTCTTGCATTATATCCCTCGGCATTGTGTAGAAGATATAAAATAACGTTTCGTCAGAGAAGCTGGAGACCTTGGTGCCAAGTGATTGCACGTTTTGTACAGTGTAACAAGGGGGCAGTTGGTATTCAGGTTCAACGGGTTTGGAATCAACATCAGCCCAAGGCGACGCAAAAGATGGGTATAGAGGCGCTTCAGGCTGATTCAGGTCGAGTCCCAATTGTGTCAGATCCTGCCCTAACGCCAACATTGAATAATCACCGCTCTCTCCTCTTATCAAGCTTAGAAGCCCGCCAAGACCAAACCGATCGGTTTCCCCCATCCCAGAAGTTTGCATAGAATTTGGCTGATTGCCCCCGAAGTCAACACCACTCAAACCAGAGGGTAGTTTTGATTGTTGAACCTGTTGTTGCTGCGCCCCTAAGGAATGACCGACAGGATTCTGCATGCCAGGTGCTGGTGAAGAATGTTGAGCCTGCTGTGATATAGGTCGCGAGATATTTGATAAGGAGATATTACTTGGTGGGCCCGGGGTTCCGTTCGTTACCATTGAGGAAAGATTTGTCTTCATTAGATTCTAAGGGGATTGTCAACACATCCCTTCTAACCAAACAGCTCTTGGGTTTTCGCTACCTTTTTCTCAAGATCAGAGATCTGGACATTCCCGGTCTGTTGAATTACGGTGTCTAATAGTCGGCTAGATTGAGAACCACCGCCCATTACAAGCCCGGATCTTCCGGCGCTGAGACTCCCTTGTCGTACGCCAAATTGCGCAGTACCGCCCAGACCCGCCAATGACATGAATCCTCGATCTTCAATACCATCACCGTTTCCTTGAGTCCTAGGCAGTGCTGGGAAATCGTCTAAGCTATTCGGCTGCATTGCTTGCCTTGCCTGTGCTTGGGTTCCGACACCACCAACACCACCAACACCACTCATTCTGTATCCGTCCATGTTGGCAAAAATGTCTTCCGGCTGAGGTGGCCGATTTTGTGCCGAAGGGGACTGGGTGTTTAATCTATTCCATGGTTGAACGTTCGGATTCTGGGGTTGACCTCCTAGAGCAGGAAAATCGCTGCAAAACCAAACCAAAACCTGTCAACTCACGTTTGCGACCGGAGACGAGAGAAATGGGAACGATGAACCAATTGGGACTAACTTCATATCCAGAGGGGTACCGGGCTGACTCGAGAGCACGCTTTGCGAGAATGTTAAGCCTGAGCCTGGCCTGCTTCCTGGGGGGTTGGGTACTCCGGGTGGTCCACCTTGCCATCCACTACCACCTGCAACCCTCACCAGACTAGGGTCAGCTATCCGCTCCTGGCTCAGAAGAGAGCGCCGTGAATAGTTTTCGCAGATATATCGATGCGCACGAACCTAATTTACCATTCGGCATACCGCCGACAGATCTTGAAGCAGAGGCAGAGGAAGCTTGGGGGAAGCCCCCCAATCTCATTTGGGGTCCGGGGCCTGATAACGTATGAGTTGCCGGAGCAAATCGACACAGAATTGTTAGCCTATCGCTCGATCGCTGGTAGTATTAACAGTGGAATGGAGAAGAGCAATGAGTGTAGAACCTTGTCGATTCATGGCGAAATAAGCTGTAGCGCAAAATGTCTTTTGAGTTATGAGATACGGGATGAGGGAGGATGTGGACGCGCGACGAACAGCGAAAGGAGGGAAGCGAGGAGGTAGAAGTAGATGCGATGTGGTGTGTTGGCTTGTAGGAGAGAAAGGCGATTGAGAGAAAGCGAAGCTGTGCGATGCAGGTAGTGTACTGGTAAAGTGTAGACGGGACAATGCGGTTGAGTTTTGGGTCTGGGGTGAGGCTGATGCAAAGACCCGCCACCATTATGCTGAATTGTACGCAGACGCGTATGTTTTGTTGGTCCGAGGGGATAATGTTTTCAAGGGCTTCAGCAAGGTACCGGTATCGGGCAGCAGATAGAGGCTCGGGCCCCCACCCGCAAACACAGTGGCAGAAGTGAACTTGACATCCTTGAACCTGCGCAGAAGATAAAAAAGGGGGGGTTGCCCAAATATAATGCCATTAAGTTTCGCATAATCAAAAGTATGTACTATACGCCAAAATTTGCGAGGCCATTGAGATGCCAAAATGCCATCTCTGGTGACTTGTTGTCCATGGCATACCGGTATCTGTTAGGATAGAAACAATTTAGTCAAAAGAAGACACATTGGGCCTACAACTACTAGGAGGATAGAATCGTTTACATCTAGGCAATGCACGACAAGGGGGTATTGGATTTTTTTCGTTTTTGTTTTTTTGCCGAGTTCTCGGATTTGTTCGTAAAATACCGGTACCGCATTAGCCAGAAAACTGTAGGGGTAAGACTTAATTATAGTACCAGGTACTATTAAGAATGCTAATAAGGCTCTAGATAGAGTACAAGTCAAAGGTTATATGGTTGGTAAAGTTCTTGCTACTCAGAATCAAATACTTTCTCATGGTTGCCAATATCTTTATTTTCCAGAGTGTCTACAACCAGTCATTTGACTAACCGGAGCCTCCTTTCTTCAAACTCTACCTCTCCCTCACTACTAGTACTATCATTCCTATCATTTTCACAGTTTCACCTTCAGGTTTGTTTTTAACCATATCCGCGCAGGTTTTTTTCCTCATTATTTCAAGTATTTAACCATCCCTTCAATTTTAGCTGGAAAATCTTAGTTACACCATGATTGTCATAATCATTGCTAACCTGGCTCTTTCCTGCTACAGTCATGCCTGCCACATCCACTCACCTACCATAACCTACACTTAGCGCCTGTGCTTGAAAACGGTTTAAGGAATCAATGTTTACCTCCATGTTTTCGGCTTCCGGCGTTTTTCTTGGCAAAGGCGCGCGCGAGCACACAAATTGCGAATGCCGGTATCACATCTACAGTTGGAAGAGTTTCTAGCATTTCCGATTTGCACAACGAGGTATGGGAGGAAAAGTAGGGGTTGTTAGAATCCCGTTGCTTTTTTTTTTTGACTGTATATTACGCCTATACCATGATCATGAGTAAACCTCATCCTGTCATCACCAAACCCTGGGTGTCCGCATCGTTGGTGGCAGTGCTTAGCCTAGCACAGAGTCCTAACAGTACCACTGTTTCTGTAGCGGCGTAGTAATTGAGGGCATCTAGCAATATCTTGAGGTGCCTGGAAAAGTTCTCCTCGTATTTAGACAGGTTGTCGCTAAGTTTGTCTAGTCTAGCTTGGTCAAAGGCAGCATCTTCGTTACCCATATACTTGGCAGATGGAGAAGCAAGGTCTGGATCGGCGGTAATGAGAGCCTTAGACAGATGAGAGGTATAAGAGGCAAACATCGTGCAGGTCATCATTATTTTTGCATGTATCTAGATAATCAAGTTAGACAGAATCATGCGAGTAGTATTGGAGGCGGAGTGGGCGGGGCTGGGTGAAAATGTCACATACCTTGAGTAGTTTGGAATTCGTCAACATACACTCTTTCAAACATGTATCAAGAAAATCCACGTGGTCTTGCATGAGTTCATCAACGGTCCGGACCTCCCCTAGACGCTTCATGAGTCCATTCCAATTTGGTTCAACAACCTCGCTTGTGCAGAAGTAGAGTAATTGTTGGACAAATACTAGCATCCTAGCCCTGAGTGTCCAAGCCCTGCGTTTCCACAGCTCTACTTGGGGATACTTGGATTTATGCTTCCAAGTGTACAATGTGTTATGGTCTTGCCAAGCCTGGACTAGGAGGGTCTCAAGGTGACGAAGAGAGAGTAGATAGCGAAATAAGAGCTGATAGCGAAGAACGGTCTTGCGGGATATGACAAGAGACAAGGGGAAAGGCACGCTATAATCGAGCTCTAGGGCATTGAAGCCGATGACCGACTTATCATCCTCGATGGAAGAAATCGCTGGGGCCCGATGTGACTCCTCAAAAGTCGTTGCGCCCTCATCGATCCCACTCACGGAAACCACTCGCATGAGCCATTTCGTGAGCCCAACTTCATTCATCTGAACCTTTACATCCTCCTTAAAGGGATCGCTGGCAGCGATAGAACCCGGTTGGCGAAGAGCGAGGTCCAGCAGTGACTGGAGTTTTCCTACATTAACTTTTTTCGCCTGTTTCTGAAGTTCGGTAGCACCGAGTTCTAAAAAATACGAAAAAAAGTCCGATCGATCCAAGAAAAAGTAGTGTTTTAAGGAGCGCAGCCGGGCAGGCAGGGCGTGTGTTGTCAGCAGCAAGTTGAGCAAAGATTCATTGGCATGTGCGTATGCCGAGTTCACATTGTCTAGAAATCTAAGGCGCGCGGAAAGTCAATTGAAAGCCTTGTGTATGATAGGAATGGTATACGGACCGGATGTCTTCGAAGCTTTTAGGGACATCCCCAACGTCTTTACTTACGTCTACCCCCCCACATTCCCTGACCACGTTGAGGTATTTACCAGCCAGTAAGACCTTCTCCTTGACACCTTCAAGCTGTGGGGGAACATCGCCATCCCTGATCGTATACCTCTTCTCCCAATACTCATCTGTATAGTCTTCTTCGAGCCTCTCGCGTCGTATGCTTTTTTGCTCCTTGATTAGGAATTCAGCATGCGGATCTCTGATCATTCCATGATGAAGCCATTCATTGAGCATGTTCATATACGGCCTGGAGGCCTCACGGAGAAGTAAACTTAGAAGCGACCTCGCAGCAGGATCCCCGGCCATAGAGGCCAACCGGAGTGTCAGGAGCCCCAGTACAGAACCGCCTTTACAGATCTTCGAGCCAGGAACCCCTCCACTACCAACAACGTCACCCCCTTCTCGCAGCGATTCGAGTATATTTTCCATATCATCAAGATCGTCTGCTGAATCTTCAAGATCGTCTTCCAGCATTGAATTGCGCCGAAGCATCTCGCGGGCAAGGGTGTATAATTGGAACATCATGTGGCTTGTCGGTAACGTACGTAGGTGCAAAACATGTAGTGTGAACGAAGGGCTGGTGAGGAACTGATGTTCAAGCTGGGCAATTAAGACTAGGTATTCCTTCAAGAGCCTGCGGATAGAGGAACAGAGTGCATGATTTACGGCACCAAACTCTTCACGAGAGTGAACTTCCACGAAAGCTTCCACTGCACCATAATGAGTGGCCATTTCTAGCATTGTGTTGGCGAGGTCTCGTAAAGAGGGATCCAATCCAGGCAGAATCTTGAATTGCGGCCCAGCGAGCCGATCACTTTCAGAGGCTGGATTATAGTCACCACGGAATCTGATGTATTGACCTTCGTAACCCTGGTTAGTCGTTAGCAGGGGATCTAGTGGTATGTTTGGGACTGCGCTCACCATAAAGACAAACAACAGATCCTCGAGAATTGAAGCTTCCTGGAGGCCAAGGGTCATATCATCTAAAGCGGGGGGGGAACAGGAGGTAGGAAGTTGGGATGCTAGAGGGGCGACAGAAATGCGAGATGCGAGCGGCGCAGTAGTGGGGGGGATCAGAGTAGCCTCCGGGTTCCACGGAGCTGAAGTGGTTATTAATGTCTACCGTAAGCTTTTCATCAATCATCTGAGGAGCTGCATTGGAACTAAGGACATTCAATTGCGTACTAGGAGAATTAATACGGTTGAGAGCTGCCCCGGCTCCAGCAGAAAATGAACCGGGTTTCGAGCCGGCCTTCTCATCGCGGTTAGGAGACCTCGTACGAATACCGCGAGAGGTAGTCTCTGTCACATGAGATCTCTCGGTTATCCGTTTATCACCGACAACAGTAGAGGTGAAGCTTCCTCGGGTTACAGGTCTTCGCGCGCTTGCCGACGGCGGCGGTGAGTTAGTTTCGGCTGCTCTCTCCCTTGCACGGGCCCTGGAGCTGCCATCATTACGATGGCCCCGCTTTGCCGATTCTGTAGAGGTATGATAGGCGCGCGAGGACGACGAGGATGCCATTGCCGGATCAAGGGAGAAGTAAAAGAAAGAACGAGGTAGCGAAAATCATAAAAGAGAACTTCTAGTCAGTAATGATTGGGAATCATGAAGGAGTGTCTGGTGTGACAGAGGAATGTTACCCGGATAAGGGTGATGATAAGAGTGTGGCGAGATAAGCCGCCAAGGCAATGGCGGGGGATAGGGAAAGCCAAGCAGAGGGACAACCATGCCAAGGGGCTGCTTGGGGAGATGTAACCTATTTATTAATTGTGGGATATCGGATAAGGGGGATTTTGTCCTAGTAGTCTTAGGAATTATTAAGTTTTGGCATACTGCTCTAGCAGAAAAGAAAAGAGGGGAAAAAATAAAAATAAAAAAACGGAGTCAACGAGTGATAGTTGATGTCATTGTCAAGTATCCGTATTAAATTTAGAAATCAGAGGGTGCAAGCGGGATAATATTATTATAAGTAAAATTAATGGCTGAAGCTGTCGGCTGGTAGGTAAGGGTCCGGGATGGAAGACTGTGACTACCTAGACCAGTAAAACATTGAAAATTTTGCAAGAAATCCTACTACTCTTATAATTTCTTGTTTTAAGTTCTTTGGGAACTCAGATTATGGTGTTGTGATCTTACAAAATATACAGCGTGCAAATGCCAGGACTGCTGAATGTATTTATTTTCAGAAATGTAATAGTAATTTTATTTTAGCTTCTAAGCTATTTCAAGAAATACTGTGGTATGATATTCCCAAAAATTTAATGATATCATACATGCCGAATAGGGTCCTAAATGAGAAAAATGGCATTTTTGTTGCATGCCAAACAAAAAAAAAAGATAGATAGATCTCCTACCCTAAAGTAAAGCACGCATCCGTGCTATCATTCGAGCCCCTAGGCTGGTCGTCACTGTCGTGCTTTCTACTCCTTGTTCTCGTCAGAGTCCTTAATCATGTCTCATTTTTCCATTGCGCCGAATTGTACCTTCCGAAGCTAGACCTACAGCATCATCCTCTCTCACTCGCTCCACTTGCCCCCGACTTTTGTTTGAAATGTCCGCACCCGTTGGCCACAGTACGCGTATGCACCGGGGGGGGGGGCACGCAAATCTGAAAAATTTTCCCTTATCAGATTTCCTTCCTTCTTGGTCTTTCCTTTGCTTCTTTCTTTCCTTTCTGCACACTCAACTCAACCAATCCATCTTAAACACTTTATAATAATTTCTTTAAGTTCACTTGAGCCCCTCTAGTCCACTGCGTAAAATCCGCTTCTCCGATCATTACCGCCGATTGCATTATTCTCAACAACTTTCACCAAAATATGGTCTCTCTTCTATCCTCGCGCTAACTACAGTAAAATCCCTCCCCACCTGTACTAAAATGCATATACCTTTCCAGCCTTCCCGACACCACTCACATGCAGATACCTGTCAAGGAGGGTATTTGGTGTACTGGACATTACGCCGCCAAACGACTACCCTAGGCCCAACCACACGCGCGCTAGAAAGATAAGTTATAAAGGTGTCATATATTTCTCTCTAGGCTCATTCAACAACCAAGCGATGATGAGCCAATCAATCGATCCATCTACCCCCCTCCCACTTTTCTACCCGGCCGTTCGCATAAAGCAAAGGCCACCACTCACCCTTGCTGACAAAAATCCTCATGCACATACCCTGACAACAATATTGCCTACCTCCCCTCCGGGTTCTGGAAAACCCGCTCTCAGAAATACCGATATCTGTAAACCCACCCTTTTAATACCTGGCTCGGATGTTATCCTCCAAAAAGCACAACAACGTGGTCACTCCCAAAGTCTAGGAACCGCAGACAAACGACTAAAAAAGCAGTTTGACCCTCCGCCGTGCTCAGAAAGGCCCAGCTATGCAAAGGCTCCAAGCCGCAGTATGATACCATGCTTCATTCCCCCGAACGGGAGCGCAACAGGCTCATCTAACAGCAGGCTAGGCCCCAGCCTGCAATTCAAGGGCAAATCTCAAATGTGCACAAAACCTTACCAGTATCGCGGTGCGGCAGGCGTCGATCGCCTTTGCTGGGGCCTAGCCGTTTTCCACTGCGCATTATTTCGGATGCGGTAAAATCTGTAATAATCGAACAACGTGCTATGAAGCCCAGGTGCAAAAAAAGATCTGCTCAGCCCCTCAAGACATACAAAAGCAAAAACAAATACTAGACCTTACCAAAGGAGGCAAGCCCAACGACATAGCACATTATTCGATTATTACAGTTTTTTGCGGTAGGTCTTTGGTTCATACGAGGCCTACCATCAGTCATTTAGTGGCAGCAGCCCGGAAGGAAAATGCACAAACAGTAGCTGTCTTCTCATTTCTAACTCCACTTCCGCCTCAGCCTATCTAACTTCGTGTCCATCCGTCGCTTCATTCTCGCCACTGATACAAGCTGTCGTAACTAACCAAAGAACCAATACCACCAGCCCCAGCCCTAAATTCTTGAATACAGAAAAACGAAATTCCACAGAAAAGACGCAACGCCGTAAATGTGATACTTAGCATCTCGACATCCTCGAGAGATAGAATAGAACAAGGATGCATAGGGAAAAAGGAAGATTTTGGTGTTGGCTGGCTAGCCTAAGCTAGAATTCGATCTAAGATGCGGTCCAAGTCTGCATCTATGAGTTCTGGCCAAGATAGTTTGACACCTGTTGTCGTTGTGTGCTGATGTCAGTCACTGTAGATCACTTATGAAAGTGGGGGGGGGGGGTTGCGCGAAGAACGGAGGAAATCACCCTTCCTAGACCTAGAAGCCCGAGCATCTCTTTTCTTGTATTTCCATCCTTCAGGCTTTTTAAACTTTCGGAAATACTCTGCTTCCGCCTTCTCTGCTGCGCGATCGATCGCTGCTGCTTCATCTTCCTGCACGTATAGATCACAGCGGTCGCATTCGTCGCATGGTGTCCCCGGGACTTGTCGGAAGTGTTGACAGAAATGTTTGTAGCTCTCACTACCTATCTCTGCTCGACAAACGTAGCTGTAGCTGTGGATCAGCATGATGATCTTGGTGTTCGAGCGAACAGGCGCGTTTTATAACAATGTAAAGACCTAGAGAAAAACATACCACATAACATAGCCACATGGACAAGTGAGTTTATTACAGCCATCAGATTTCACAAACGAGATATGGCAAATTGGGCACTATACAACGTTAGCACTTAATCCACGACAGGCTCATACGCATCCAATTCATCCCTCGTGGGAAGCGAAGCCGGATAAAAGGTATCAATACCGTTCGCTTGATAGCATCTGCCATGGCCTTTTCTACATATATCCTCACACTATCCTCCTCTTTCTCGTAGCATTTATGGAACGGGGCCCACTCGCTCCCGCACTCCAGACAACTATCCCTAGCGCACCGAACACTTCCGCATCTAAAGAAGTTACCTCGCCGTTTCCGCTGGATCCTACCAATCGATTTTTCAACACGTTCTCGGAAGCCAGTTAACGAGAGGATCCACTGGATGGAGTATGATGTTTCTCTAGGCAGGGAAGGTGAGCGCAGCGTGAGCATCATTGTAAGGAGGAGGGTAAGGAAAGCCACCAATGATAGTGGAACAATGGAGAACAATACTAGAACGGAAACAAGTAAAGCTACTTTGGCATTGCGTTTTATTCGGTACTCTTCCAAAGCAACTACTTCTGCATACGGGCAGAACGGGCACCTGGCCAAATCCAAACCAGATCTCTCCAAACTTTCCGCCGCCGTCTTGTCCTCGAGTGAGTGTAGAATATCGGGTGGCAGGATAGCCAATAACAATTCATGGGGCACGAAGGCCGAACATGGCGGGGAAGCGGAACAAGACAAACACCGCACAGAGCACACCTCTCCTAAGAGATTTCTCCCCTGCCCGTATAAACCCTCCTGGACACTCCGGAGCAGACACTGGTGGCAGAAGAAATGGCCATCTGAACACGATGCTATCTCGGTCCACGGATAGTCTCCAAAACAGCATTCACACTCCACCATCTCTGATGAAGCAGCATGTTCGGTCTCATTCAGGAGCTTTGCCACCTTCAAATCCTCATCCACCTGTCTGTCTCGGGTAGGCTTGCCCAAAGCAAAAATTTCATCGTCCAATTCTTCACATCCTGTAGCAGTAACAGTTGGCTCGGGAGGTATTGGAGACCGCGCCCCACGAAAGAAACTAGTGAAAGAGAACCGCCAAGATTTGCCAGCAATATCCGTAAGAGTCAGTCGGGAGCGGGCGTAGTCAAAGTTGTTTTCAGCCATTACAGCCCGAATCGTTGAGTGAGCTAAGCCTTTGAACTCCTTATAACTACTCGAGACAAATATTAGCAGACGCCTGTGATAGAGGTGTTGGTAAGAAAAAAAAGAAAGAAAAAAGAGAGGGAAAAATAGATAGAAAGTATCAAACAGAACAGCAAGCGGACAGCTCACAGCAAATTCTTCGCAGCAACTCTATATGCCTCGGACCTAAACTTCTCCCATGGTTCCACAACTCGTTTCTGAACCCTCCCATCCTTCGGCCTTTTTAACAGCGCCTCCGTAATAACATGTAATCGCGATTCTTCAGAAAAGGTAGAGAGCATGTGGCGGAACTCATCAACGTCAACGTTCGGAAACAACTCATTCAAAATTTCGATAGCTCGATTCAGAGAGGCCACCCTAGCTTGATCTGCAGTCTCTTCAGGATCCAGAGAAGTAGATAAAGTCCCCCGACCACCGCGTGGACCCTTGCCCTTCGAAGAAGAGAGTAGAGAAAGCATGATACATATCGTGCGCACAGCAGTAGAGGGGGGGAGAGCAGAAGAGCAAAGGCCTAAAGGAGAAGGTCAGGGTGGGAGTCAGAAGAGGAGGCTCTGCGAGTCGACTTGGAATGACACGGCGTTCAGTTGTAATCTAGCCGAATCAACTGCAGAGGGGAAAGAGGTCCAGATTTGGCTTCAGTGGGGCCGGATCTTTAGGACATTATTTGGCTCAAGATCGCTGCTCGCTCGCTCGGGCTGCTGCAGCTGTTCGTTTAGTTCATTTGCCGAACCAGGGTCTGGTGGCTTGCGGGAGCCGAGAAAAGCCGGGTAATACTATATTATTAGATTGTAGCGTTTCCGAGGGTTGCTATAGGATGAGGCCCACGGCTTCGGCAGCGAGGGACTGGTAAAGTATCAGGCCAATACCGGCACAAGAAAATGCCAAACAGTATTGTCTTTATAGCCTACCATTTATATCATGCTCCAGGGTGTCGACATGCGTGCAACTTTACCATGGCTCGAGACTGGTGCAGCGGCGTGTGTGGTGAGGTCATAGAGTAGCCGGGTAACTCTCAATCCTAGGCCTCCAAGTATCATAATGCCTTATCCTTACAGCTCCCACTTCTACCGCCCCTCAGCCCCCGCCTAAACTTCATTCAGCCAACTCCTACATATCATACCCATACACCTGCGCCTTCTCCAATCCTCAATATGCGGAAGGGTGTTGGGCTCGGAGCCCTTACCAGAAACACTCAGTCCTCACAACAATACGCTTCTCATGGCCAACTACTTCAAAAATCTCACATCGATGAACTCACGACACAGCTTTCCGTTTTTCAGGCATCCCTCTCTCAGTTCTCCCGAACTCATGCGAAAGACATCCGCTCAAACCCTGCTTTTCGGGCAGAGTTTGCAAGAATGTGCACGGCAATCGGCGTCGATCCCCTTGCCAGCTCTTCAAACAGAGGGGGTAGCTTCTGGGCTGAAATGTTAGGAACTTCAGTCAACGACTTTTATTTCGAGTTGGCTGTGAGAGTTGTAGAAGTTTGCAGAAGAACAAGGCAGGAAAATGGAGGGTTGATTGCTGTTGCGGAGGTACGGGAACGGATCATGAGGCAGGACGAGAGTATAGGCGGGAGCAGCGATGTCAGCGAAGATGATATCCTCCGGGCCGTTGATGCTCTGAAACCACTTAGCTCAGGCTTTGCTGTGATCGATCTTGGTCGGCGGCAGATGATCAGATCCGTGCCCAAGGAGCTCAACACAGATCAATCTACGGTGCTCGAAGCTATTCAGGTACTCGGGTTCATAACCCACTCGATGTTGAGAGTCAACCTGGGTTGGGATGGAGCCCGTGTACAAACTGTTATAGACGACCTGCTATCAGATTCTTTGGTCTGGCTCGATGCCCAGGCAGATGAAAGGGAGTACTGGGCGCCTAGCTTTTTCAAAAAGTCAAGTTGAGCAATTTGTGTTGATAGCCCGGCGGTTGAAGATCGTCAATTTACACTTATCTCACGAAATGGGCGCAGGGCCAACAACAGATCCCTAGTGTACTATAGCGAAAGTGTTGATAGATAGATCTAGTATAATTCTGCGGGCGAGACCCGGAAGGTGCCTGTTCTATCCCAATAGTGATTTGTGTAGAATAGTGCAGTCAAATCCGGGAGCTCTGGGGCGAAGCCTGAAAGGCAGAATGAATATCAAGTGTCGGCAGGAAACATAGTTGCGCACATGGTGGATTCAATAAACTCTAAATTCTAGCCCTTTTATACACACTGAGCACCATCGTCAGCCCCGCCTTTAATTATAAATGCGAGGTTACCCTGTGCCTGGCAACGAACTGTCAGCCTGCCGAAGAAGGAAGAAAACAGGCACAATCGACCGATAAGAATCGTTCAGAATGGCTACCAATCAAACAGATGTTAGTCGGTCTAAGCGAACACAGACATATAGGAGGGATATTGAAGGGACTTACGTTGTCCGATGCAGGCTTCTCTCGTCCAGTCCAGTAGCTCCCAATCAAGGGCAGTTTCTGTGCATCGAGCCAGTAAGCACCCTTCACCGCCAAAAACAGCAAAGAGAGAATCCCAACCTGCAAGATGTCATATTGAACGCGGGGAACTCCTTCAAGGATGAAGAGAACAGTGCCTCCAGCAACAACTGCAAAACCTGCAGCACTAATACCACTGTCCGATGAAATGTGTCAGCAGTGGACAGGGCGAAATGAATCTGAACAGGGTGTACGAACATAGGCCGGAGGTTCTTGATTGGGTATCCCATAATGTTGAAGGTAGGCTTCAATCTATAAGCCGCGAGACCAGTATTAGTCATTCACTTTTTCCTGGCCGGCTGAGTTCTCGAATAGAGGACAACTCACTTTGGGCCATAGGAAGAAACATAGCGAACCTGCAGGGTGTCATCAGCAAGCTGGCTCTTTGAAGGGAGTCATTATAAGGGGATGCAGTTGTATGTACCATTGCGATATTCCTGAAGGCGCAGAGGCTATGATCGCGAGTGTAGAAGTATGCTGCTACCGAAGTTAGAGGAGAAGAGGGGGGGGGGCTGTATGATGAAGTGATTGTTGGATCGAAGTTGAAATGCGGAATGCCGAGCAAAGATTTCTTGAAGAGGCTTACAGCGCTAGGCACAAAAAGGAAGACAGCGGGGTTCAAAAATGAACAGTCAAATCCAACGTCAACCCAAATATATAGAGAAAATCTTCAAGTCGCAGGAACTGACTTGTACGCAATTGAGACACATACCTTTCATCTACTCTTTATCAATCGTTTCACTCCAGATTTTCACCAATTTTCTGGCGCAAGACCGGGGCCCAGAAGTAGATTTAAATAAAAGATCTTCATCTGTGCCAGGACCGGCACCGTATTATGGAGCCGCGAACCAATCAAACAAGCGCTAATCCTAATTTATTTATTTTTTGAAATTTTCAGTTGCCCCACGATTTTCCCGACCGCTGACGCCTGCGTTTCACAAGGCATGCAAAACCACAGTACGATATCGCGCAGAACAGTAACAGTATGATACCTACACCGACCGCCATATCATACCTAGTCGCTTGCCAGTTCAACATATCATCCACACACCCCACACAAGGAGCAAAATTTCTCTGCTGCAGACTTTGTTTCTTGCTATCATACTTCAATCCACCCTCTTCCTCCCTCCCTCCGTCCTGTCGAACTCTAGAGACTTGCCTTTTCTAACTGCCCACCTACCGCTCGAGGCCAAGTAAAGAAAGGAAAAATTCACGGATAATTTACCCTTGTTCCCGGCTTTGTTTAGGCCTCATAATTGTGCCATTTGCATTGCCTAAGACAAGGGAGAGGAAAAAAAAGAAGAAGGGAAAAAAAAGTGCCCTTTTCACTCCATTCCTCAGTACTTTTTCTCGTATCTCGCCTACCTAGAAGTCGACACCGGATTTCTGAAGTGTTTGTCGGCTCCACGTTGCAACTGTTACATCTGGACGCAGAGTCACAATTTGAACAAACCCAAACTTCCGATACCGGTATCCCGTTTTCCCCCGATCTTCGTCTATACAGTACAACAGCCGCGCTAGACCACACACACACTCCACTCTTTCGCCTACCTTCCTCTCGCTACTGTCACCCCTCCACCTCATATCTGCCCCATCTTCGCAACTCGGCATCTTTCACTTACTACAGGCACCCCCGAGCCTAATATTACCACCCTCTCAGAATCAATAGCACAGCCGGAAACGACATCGGGTGAATAGGGCGTGTCTCCGTGCATTTAAGCAAAAATACACTGGGAACTGGGAAGGAAGGAAGGACGGAAGGAAGAATAGAAGGAAGTCAGACATTCGAGTCAAGGAGCTATGCCCACCAACAGACCCTTTCTAGCAAATCTGTTGGTAGCGTTCCGAGCACACAACGCTACGGCAAAGGGTTCTTCCAACAATCCGTCATCGTCCTCACCCTCATCAAAACCCGCTGCGGGACCTAAAACTCAATCGGCCGCCGCAAGTAGTTCAACACCCGCCTCTTCGTCAACCGCTGCTATGGCTGCCGCCACTGTCCACGCGAATAGCAGTCAACAGCAACAACCTACTAGCTTCACCTCTCCAAGACAACGAAGGAGTTCATCAAGCTCAACTGAGGGTTTTGTTGAGCCTCCTTCTGGCGAGAAGTGGTGGATAGGTGGGCGGAATTCGGATGGCCAAGAACGGTTTTACCGATTACAACCAGTGTACGTTAGCCTCCCTTCCCGGTATAAGATATTTAGGACTCACGGGTTTGCTCGACAGGCGGAGGCAGAGATCTTCTGACCGGTTATCGTTGGATCGTTTATCGATTTAGATATTCCTTTCCACATTTATTATCCGACGACGGCTACATATCGCCGGGGTTCTACTTTAGCAGCATTCGATGCCTCGAGGGTTCGTCGACTATAAAAAAGGGTTGACATGAGATCTACGACGAGCATAGGCATGCGAGAGATCGTGTTGCTTTTTAGTTGCTGGCTACGTTTTTCCTCCCGGTTTCATTGCTATTGAGCTCCTTCTTTTGGCCCTCCGGCCTCTGTCTATAACTCTTACTATTCTGCTGTACTTTGGTTCTTTTATTATCATTATTCCTGTTTGAGCGCTTCATTTCTGGCATGTTGGGAATCGGGTTGGGTGCACAGAAGAGATTTGGGTTGGGACATATCATACTTGAACTTTATTTGATCAGGTCTTGAGATTATTGTGACGAGCTAGATAAACCCACAAAACAATATATTTCATACGCCCGATTATTAAACCTATTATACGGAACATCAATATAGAACAGCAATCACTTCTTACAGCACGAGTACACACTTCGAGCGCCCGAAGAATTTCCCCAACCTCCCCCAGCCTTTTTTTAGTTTTCATCCTTACGGTATATTTTATCAAGCGCATTCGTAAAAATAAAAGATGAAAACAAAAAAAAAAAGAACCGGACGACAAGTTCAAAGGTGCCTCCGGAGGCTGTGATGATTGTAATACAGTAGGAGGCTTGGAGCGGGGAAAGGCTCTTACAGTACTAGTACAGCAATGACGATGGGTGAGGTGTTTCCCCACTTTTGAGAGTGAGTGTAGGCTGCGATCCGTTTTTTTTTTGTAAGCTACCAAGAGAGATTCCAGTGGCTTCTTTCTTCGAAGAACCCGCTTGGGAAGTCATAAGCCATTCGGCATGCGACAGGAAGGGGAGAAAAGATATGTAGATATCGCAAGGTTGGAAAGTGAAATCCTGAGCAATGGAGATCGACAATAGTGCTTGAAGGTAAACCAACCTTTACGGCTAATTTTTCACTTTAACGGCAGCCTAGTGGATAGAAGAGTGACTGCGCGACCCATTCGCGCGTTGTCCCTTGCCATTGTCTTGCATATTAGAGCACCGCTATTTGCGGCATCGGAATTGTTGTGCAGTACGGTCCCGTAAGTTGCGGCACGGGAGAGGGGAGGGGGGGGAGATGAGGGGTGTTTGTGTGCAGCATAAGCTTTGGAGCTTCTGGTCAGTAGCCTTTAGAATAGAGAAAAAGATCCCTGGACTAGAAAACGTTGTATTGTACCTTAGATGATGATTTGATAGACCAAGAAAACATCAGTATTGGTACAGCATGGTACGATATCGGATTGTCCCCAAAGGGAAAAAATGGTGGAACTCGGGGAAAGGGTTAGATGTCGGGGATGTCTGCGTATGCATCAATAATCCGAGTTTTTTTTTTTTTTTTTTTTTGGCGGAGTTGAGGGTTTATGGGGGGGTCGAACGATGGAGGTGCTTTCTTCTCCAGTGTCCGTTCCTGGCGGCCGAAACTTGCAGTTGCGGAAACACCGTCATTTATCAGCAATCTCGCTAAGAGGAAACGGTGGGAATTCCACATATCATACCGGCATCATATCGTGGGATATCTTACCAAACAAGCCAATGGAGCAAAATACTGGTATGGCTTCATGTCTTTCCCATAAAACTTAAAAATACGACCACTTTGGATATCTGATTATGTATACCGCTCAAAGGTATTGCCATCCTCCCAAGATAGGCCTCTCCTGCGGAGAATTTATTATTATTATTATTATTATTATTCAGTTAATAAGAGTGAGCGATTGAAGCCCTCCGCTCCGCACCACACCAGAGTTCCTGAGTTCTCAATAACTTAAGTTAGGCGTGGAGATTGTCGCCCGTTTTACGCGCTTTGTTCATATTGTTTTCGCCCTCTTTTTTTTTTGCCGGGACCAACCATCAGCCCTCTCAACGTTTCTTCGGCTCAATACCGGTATTGAGGGGATCTCTTCAAACCGACCTTGACCTCTTCTTGTCTGGTTTCCGCGCTGTTGTTGCTGCTGCTGCTGCTGCTGCTGCTGACTGTTGGTAAACCTTTCTCTCTCTCTTTTCATCACCACCACCACCACCACCACCATCATCATTATCTTCTCCCTCTCCTTCCCCATCAACACCAAGGCATGACCCAACCGAACTAGTCTCCGGCCTTCATCTTCCCACCACCACCCCTTCACCCTCCCTCCCTCCAAGGTGGCTCATCCGCCTTTAGACTTTACTGTTACCCTCTAACATACCTTCTCTCTCTCTCTTTTCTATTCTCTTGATTACTACCATATTTCCCCCCTTCCCCCATACTATCATCTCCCTTCTTCCTCCACCTCTTTTCCCTCCTTTCTTGATCTTCTTCACGTTTGTTCTGCCAACCTCTGACATCCACCATCGACCCACATAGCAAGCGAGCCCATAATCCGGCTGCTTCTTGTATTTCCCCCCCCCTCCGCAACAACACTAACTACCGTCAGCCCCGATAACCTCGCTTTTTTTTT
>Ga0307507_10004719_pt1 | contig 23588 bp, 4 predicted proteins | sample 7_EM_MG_FD_207223 | JGI IMG/M metagenome (GOLD analysis project Ga0307507, IMG submission 207223) | Populus trichocarpa ectomycorrhiza microbial communities from riparian zone in the Pacific Northwest, United States - 7_EM | ecosystem: Host-associated > Plants > Roots > Unclassified | place...
CAAAGGCGTAAGGGGGATTTATCTGTTCTACTATCCTAATACCGAAAGACGAAAGCGGGATGTATATATATGTACCTGGGTATTTTTTATGCCTAGGCCCTAGTCACTAGGCCCTCTCTAAGGGCACTACTCTATTAAGAAGAGACAAGGAAAACCATATGGAGTTATCCGGCTGACGGTTTCAGTAGTATTACGGCAGTACGGCGAGTGACCGCATGCTCCGCGGGCGATCGCCCTAGGGATTAGGAGGGGCCGTATATTTGCTCATTCGTTTGTTCGTTCGCGTTTGCTTGTTTATTAATATCAAGTCGTTAATGCTTTTAACTGGAGGTCGGGGGATGTTATCAAATACTATGCATCCATGTTGGATTGTATAGGTGCCCTAGATAGAACAGTGTAGTAGTTGTCGTACTATAGAGGGCCAACAGTAGTGGTTTTTAAGATCTCACCATCTGAAATTTTTTTACTACCGCCCTTAACGCCTATAACCACCACCAGGTCCTGTCTGCACGCTATGCGACGTCTCTACGTTGGCTCTGGATTTGAACTTCAAAGACTAGGTTCGTAGCCGTCACTATATATAGGTGCAGAGTCCGATTTTGACGGCCTATAAAGATAGATCTAAGATAGGTATACTATTAAATTAGGATTAAGAAAGGAGATAAGTAGAAGGCAGCTTTTAGGTTAAAGAAAGGGCTATGTAAACCATTAGTTATACAGTTTAGGCTTATAAATATACCAGTAATATTTTAGAAATGAATTAATAGTATATTAAGAGAACACCTTAATAAGTTTATTATAATGTATTTTAATATTATTATTATCTACTTAATAAGTAAGCAGGAATATAGAGAATATATTAAGTGGGTTTTAAAGAGACTATAAGAAGAAAAGATGCTAGTAGCAATTAAGAAATGCGAGTTCTTTATAAGGAAGACTAATTTTATAGGATTTATTATTAAACTAGGAAAGATTAGTATAGACCTAAAGAAAGTAGAAGCTATAGTAAGTTGGCAGAAACTAGAGAACATTATATAGTTAAGATTATTTCTAGGGTTTTATAACTACTATAAGAGGTTTATTATTGTCGGTATCACTTCCAGTGATACGTAATGCTATTGCAATAGTATAGGTAGTAACTGATTTTAATTGATGCTTCTCCAATTCTCCTATTCTATAGGTAGAATTTGGTGGATTTCCTAAGCTCGCTTAGCTCACGTAATCAACCCCTTTTAACTCGCGTTTACAGGCAAGTTGCCGCAAGTTACCCTAGATTGCCGTCACGTAATAGTAAGTTGCGGTCACATAACTAGAAAGACGCAACTTTAATTAAACACTAGGAGTATTTAGTTTTTAATATACTTAAGGACGCCACCTGCCAAATTCTACTACTTTCCACCTATTAAATTGCACTATTTTCCACCTATTAAATTCCACCAAATTCCGCCAAATTCTGCCAGGTAGTTAAAGTAACTAATTATAATTTTCCATCCCCAGGATAGAAAATTACTATTGGCTTGCTTAGTACTAGCGCCTTAGCGGCTAGTCTTGTATCTTTATACTCTCTATTCCTACTTTAACGTCTTCTCCTCTCTCTACCCACTTGGTAACCTATAGCTTAATTATATTCATATTAGTTAGGTCCTTTAACACCTAATAAGGCTTTAATTTTATTATAGCGTCTATAGGGTTACTGCCTCCATCAATCTATTTAATCTCTACTATCTCTCTTCTTTCATATAATTGTTATAAACATATTAGGTCAACTATAAGTCGTTTCTCTTATATTATCCCAAGTTTAACTAAGTAATTATATAAAGATTTTAAATCGGTATAAAGAATAAGCGGTAGTTATTTAAGTTATAGGATCTTCTTAATAGTTACTTTAATTATAGCTCCAGTATTAAATCCATAGGCCATTTTATATAATTTAAATGCTAGAACACTTTATATAACCCGCTTATATTTAATAGATAACCAGTAGAGGATATTGGCCTTATTATCTTTATCCACAAGTATAATAACAAAGCCAATTTTGTAACGGAACCTTGTAGCAGGAACTACGGTGGGTCCTATTATTAGGCTAGATATGTAGGTAAGAACAGTATTAACAACGTAATAATAACTGGTAGAGTGGTTACCTAATAGATTAACTCCAATTGTATTCTAAGATTCACTACGAAGAGAGAACTATCTGGGTAGGGACTGTGGTCCTTTAAATACACAACCATACGCCTAAGAAATCCCTTTGCTCCGTAAGGTATGTGTGCTCTATACGCTCTATATAGATTACACAGATTACATAGATTATATAGATTACATTATGTAACCTTAGCTACTATTCCTCGTTATATAGTTCTACTAGATCCATCCTAGACTGTGCCTATATTAACTAACTAGCTTCCTCCGACTTTTCTCCAAGTAGTTGTAATATCATACTTAAGCTGTCTATAATACTATCTCCCTTCTCTTTATCTTCGTCCTTAAAGATTCCTAACATCTCCAAGTTGTCTACTAGAGGTGTAATGTCCGTTTAATTAATTTAGTTAATATCCTTACTTATTATACCTAAAGCTTCTTCTTCTTCTTTAACCCTTTGTTGTGCGCGTACGGTTTCCTCTATACTATTACTAGGTAAGATAATGCCGTTTCCGTATTCTCGTTGTGCGAAAGAGGGGTTAGTTTATATTACGCTAGCGAGTTCTTCTGCCTAACAACCGTCCTCTTGTTTAGAGTGCACTAAAGCGAACATTTAATCGTCCTATGATATTTGTTCTGTTTCTAACGCTAAGTATACGTGTCTTATAACTCTTAACAGTCTTTAAGTTCCCTAAGTGACTTATTATAGGGTCTCGTGTTTAATCTGCTGCTATAAAGCTTAATAATAAACTCTCGGCCTCCCTTGCTAAGCTTTAGCGTACTCATACTGCTTATAAGGCGTACTTATCTGCCTTAGCACATCTTCTTTATCTTAAAAAGGTTCGTGAGAAGGTCTATTTTAAGAAGTGGAAACTTGTTTGACAAAGTCTATAGGAACTTAGTAATAAAAGAATAGTTTCTCTTCTAACTAAGAGGGAAACAACTCTAAATAGCTTAGTAGGTGCTCCTCTTAGGTCCCCTTTAGGTGACTTATTCTTTGGTAATCCTTTTTTATTAATACTACCTAACCCTTTCTCTTCTAATACTCCTGTACCTTTCCTATAGCATTCTCTAGGTTACTTAATGGTTTCTAAGTAGTCTTACTGTAGCCTATCTATTTTACTTTATACTATATTTTATTATCTACGTCCTCGTAACTGATAATCTTTAAAACTTACTATTTGTCTTCCTCTTGTCCTTTATACGTGTCTGCCTTATAAACTTGTAGCTTAATATCTCTGTATGCTGGTTCTAGCATTGCAATATATTATATAGGGTAGATCTTTATTTTAGCTAGTAGGTTTAACTTATATATAACTAATAAAATTCTTTACTTTACTTTAAAAGGTCCTAGTCTAATATGGTCTAACTTCTTACTTAGTTGTTAACTTTTAAAATTTTTATATAGTAGCCACACTTTATCTCCCTCCTTTAGATCTGGTCCCTTAGATCTTTTAGTATTATAGTACCTTTTTATTTATTCTTATACTAGTTTAGCTATTTCCGTAAGGTTTATATAAAGATTTATTAATGTCTCTATTCTTTACTTAGCTGTGCTACTCGTCTTCTTTACTTAATATGGTAATAACGATGTTTTTAGTTTATACCCATAGTTCGCCTTAAATGGTAATATCCCCATTTCTTCTTATAGTGTTGTATTGTACGTAAACTATATAACTGGTAATAACAATACCTAATTGTTCTGTATATAATTAATATAATGCCTTAGATACTATTCTAGTGTCTAGTTTAGTCTTTCTGTTTGTCCGTCCGTCTGCGGATAATATACTATAGAAGTTGCTGCGCGAACCCCCTATTCTGCTAAAAATACTTCCTAAAATACTACTATAAATCTTAGATCTCTATCTAATATGATTTTATCTAGTGCTCTATATCTTATAAACACTTCCTTTATATAGATTCTAGCGATATCCTCTACTAATATCTCTTTAGTGCATACTATAAAGTATCCCTACTTTGTAAGCTTATTTACTATTATTAAGATTATGTTATAATCTTGTCCTATAATAGGATCTTTTAACTTTGGCAACTTAATAATAAAGTTCTATAATATAACCTCCTACGGTCTTCCTAGTGTCTTAATAGGTTGTAACCCTCCATACAGCTTATACCTTGTTGGTTTGTTTCTTTAGCAATTTAAATACTCTTTTATAACTTGTTTTACTATTCCCCAGATTCCTTATATAATGTATTCCTTTTAAAGTCTTAATACTAAGCCTATAGCTCTATTATATCCTTGCATTATTCCCTTATAGAATTCCTTAATAAACTCTTCTGTGATAGACTTAGGCATATACATTACTTCTCTATTTTTGTATTACTTTAAGTCTAAATCCTCTGTTTATACTTCTTAGATCTTTTATATCTAATTACTCTTTAGTAATTTATGGATCTAACTTTCCTTAGTTACTGTAATTTTTAGGTAATTATACCTAATTAATCCGTCTTAATCTTTTTGTAATAAAGCTCCTAATAGCTTTTTATTATTTTATAGTTTAGTTTTTCTACTTAAAGCGTCTGCTTGTGCATTACCTATACCCTTAGTATGCTAAATTTTAAAATGGTATTTTATAAGCATTTCCGCCTATCTAACCTGTCTTTAGTTAAGTTCCTTTATTATTAGGAAACTTATAAGGTTCTTATAGTCTATCTTAACTATAAATAGTTTCTTTATACCTTATAAGAATGCTCTCTATTCCTTAAGTACTATAACTATACCTAACAACTCCTTATTATAGATGTTGTAGTTTAACTCTAGTAGTGTTATCTTCTAACTATAGTATATTACTGGATGCTATGCGTCCTGGTGCTTCTATAGTAAGTATACTCCTAGTGTAAAGTCTAATACGTCTATCTTAATAACCGTTTCTAACTTTAGTTAATAGATCTTAAGGACTGGCTCTTAGGTAAATAACTCTTTAAGTTCCTAGAACAGCTTCTTCTACTTATTACCCTAAACCCACAGTTCCTCTTTCTTTATTAGCCTTGTAAATGGCTTGATACTCTTTAACCACTATACTATAAACCTCCTATAGTAGTTACAAAACCCTAGAAACGACCTTAACTGCGTAATGTTCTCTAGTTCTTACCAACTTACTATAGCCTTAACTTTCTTTAGGTCTATGCTGATTTTTCCTAGTTTGATAATAAATCCTATAAAATTGGTCTTTCTTATACAGAACTTGTATTTTTTAATTACTATTGGTATCTGTTCCTCCTGTAGTCTCTTTAAGACCCATTTAATATATTCTCTATGTTCTTCCTTATTTATTAAGTAGATGATAATATTATTAAGATATACTATAATAAACTTATCTAGGTGTTCTCTTAACACACTATTAATTTGCTTCTAGAATGTTGCTAGTATATTTATAAGTCCAAATTGTATAACTAATGGCTTATATAGTCCTTTCTTTAACCTAAAGGCTGCCTTTTATTTGTTGCCTTCCTTAATCCTAATCTAATGGTACGCCTACCTTAGATCTATCTTTGTAAAGATCTTTGCGTTGCCTATCCTGTCTTAGATTTCGCTAATTAAGGGTAAAAGATACCTATCCTTCTTGGTAATGCTGTTTAACTATCTATAGTCTATACACATCCTAAGTTTTCCGTTTTTCTTTAGGATAAATAACACTAGATATTTTGCTAATAACTATAATGGTCTAATATATCCCTTTTGTAAGTTTTTCTAGACAAACTCCTTAAGTGCTACTATCTCTGTTTTAGTAAGCTTGTAGATTAGAAAGAACTTTAAACTTATTCCCTCTTTTAATTCTATCTTATAGTCCTATGCTGTATGCTTTAACAGCTTTTCACTTTCTAGTAACTATAACTTTTTACTGTACTTATGGTATCTCTTTAGTATATAACTTAAGCTTCGCTTAGTCTCTTTATATGTCGCTCTGACCTAGTACTATACCAACTTAGTCTACTATCGTACTTTATATTGTTAAATATCCTTAATATTAACCTAACCTATAACCTAATTAATCTTTAGATTGTACTCCTATAACTAAGGCATTCCTAGTATTGCCTTATCCTGTCCTAATAGTAGGATATTAAAAAACATTCTAACTGGTCTCCCTTTAATAGTTAACTAAATAGGTTCTGTTTTAAGATTAATAATGCCTCCTCTATAGGCTATCTAATCTCCTAAAATTGTTATAAGTGGATATAGGTGTTCCTTTTATCTATATAGTAACCCTATTCTTTCCACTACCTTTAGTAATACGTGGTTTCTTATTACTCTACTATCTACTAATGCTTTGAACTGCTGACCTTGCTATTTAACTTATAAATTTAGGTGTTGTTCTTAAATTTCTTTAAGGGTTTAAGGCTCTAATACTGGTTTCCTCTAGTCCTATACGCCTTTCCTTTTCCTAACTGTTGACTGCTAGATTCTATTTATACTTGGTCTAATTTAGGCTAATACTTAGTTTATTTCTTTTCCTCTATATGCTATAGATAAGTATTCTCTAGGCACTCCCACTACTATTATCCGTCTAGGTATTCTTCCGTAAGAAATCTTCCTGGTTAAAGTATTAAGTCCCCTTGGCTTTACACTTTTACTGGGTGCCATCTATGTATATACTTAGCATCCCTAAACCGCCTTTCCTTAGGTGCCTAATATATCCTTATTAAGTACTTCTAGTTCTTATCTTTTAGTGCTCTATGCATATTGCAGGTGTTATCTATATAAGCTATCTACGATAGTATATAATGTGCTATATGTTTTAGGTTAACTCTTGGTTTGTTTTTATTTTTAAGTTTAAACCTATACCTAGTTAACGTAACTACTAGTATCTCTACTATAGGTACTAAGATTTATTATTTACTTCTTTAGTCCCTAGATCCTTCTTCTAGGTTCCTTAATATTATAATTAACGCCCCTTTGATATAACTTATGTGTTTTTCCGTAATGGGTTGGTTTTAGATAACTTTTTCGTCTAACTACATATAGAAGTCTTCCTATTTGTCGTTATGTCATTGTGTTATGGGACACCCCCGTGACACCTTATACACGTCTACCTGTTTCCACTGACTGAATAACCGGAGATTAACTACGAGACGGCAATTTGATAGCAATCTGCCGTATTCCGCCACAATCTGCTGTCTCTACTGTCGGAGTTGCTAATTGGCAACTTTAAGGACCTCTAACTGCTGAATTTTGCTAAGTTCTACTAGAACTGCCACCTAAGCTCTACCCTGCCTATGTGTAGTATAGTACCCGTTAACCTAGCAACTAAGCGAATGTTATGTACCCTTTTTCCCCTGTTTCCTACTTTCCTTTCCTTACGCAACGTCTTGACTTTATTATGCAGTTTATGTATATAGCTTAATAATATCTACTTCACTATATATTATTACTGCTTATGCTCGCTCCGTAACACTACGTTATATTAACCTTATATACTACCCTCCAAAATACAGAACGACCCTAAAGCCCCCATAATAGCCGCTGGCATTATGTCCGCACTCTAAGAACAATTGGCAGAGATACAGAAGTCCTTTATAGACGCCCTTGCACAGAACCAAGCCACTTTAACTTAATAATAAGCCGAACAAGAAGTACAACACCTATAAATAATTAAGGACCTTTAAGAAGAAGTCCGCACCCTTAAGATGCCTATACTAGGGCCTTAAGACTAAACGCCTTCTCTAGAGACGAACACGCGAAACAAGAGTCCCGAACCTACAGTAGCTATTTACCCCAAACTAACTACCGCACCATAATAATCTGAACGACTACTAGACCCTCCAATATTTACTAGTAAATAATAAGAACTCCAATTATTTCTAAGCTAGCTTAAAAATAAGCTAACTAGTAATGCTGACCGCTACCTAACTAAAGCTAACCGACTCTACTACGCCCTAAGTTGACTAGGAGGAGATGTAGCTAACCTTATTAAACCCCTTTAACTAAATTTAGTATAAAGTCTAGTTGTACTTCTTAAAGCTATATACAGTAACCCAAACCGCCAAGCTACTGCTTAGAGAAAGATAAACCATATAACTTAAGGAACGAAAAGCTTTCTAGTATACTTTTCCGAATTCAACCGTTACGCAAAGGAAATAGGCTGGAACGACTCCATACTGGTTAATAGCCTTATTAAATCCCTAAGTCCTAAACTAAAAATCTTTCTAATAGGTGTAGACCTACCGGGAGCCCTCAACGCCTGCGCAAACGTTATTAATAAATAATATAATAATATACTACGCCTAACACTGAAGTCTACTCCTTAATACAATACGACAGCTCCGTAAATAACCACTAAGTTATTATCTTAGCTTAAGCACCCTAACGCCATAGACATTGACTCTAGAACCTTAGAGTATACCCTACTAGGGTCCCCTAAATAAGAACAACGCATTAAGCTAGGCCTTTGCTTTAAATGCGGAAGTAAGGCTTATATCTTAAGATACTACTCTGTCCCTATACCCTAACACAATTTACAAACGGCTAACACTAGCAACCGTTTACCGTATCAATTCTTTAGTCACCGTCCCTAATCTTTATATAGCTCCAGCCCTGTATCTAGTAAGCACCACTTATAAGGACGAAGTTACAGCTAACGTTCTATAGGAACCCCACCCCAGTCGCCTCTAAAAGGAAGGTCTTGGAGCTAAGTCGCTCTCCAGGACGGCGCTGCCTTAGGATCTCGTTAAATGCTCTAAATATCACGAATTCTAACTCTTAGGATCGCAGTATAACTATTAACTGTTGTCTTTGGCAGAATAATTAATAGGCTAATACTCAAGTCCTAATTAACACAGGAGCTAGTGGTATAGGATTTATTAATAAGATCTTCGCGTAAGATAATAGTTTTACCCTAACCCCCCTTAACCGGCATATTAACGTATTTGGATTTAATAGCAAACGCACTGTCTTAGGCCGTATTACCTATATAGTATTCCTAACACTCTAATACCTAAACCACAAAGAACTAATTAGGCTTTTCGTTACCACCCTAGGTTACTTAGTAATACTTAAATAACCTTAGATAAAGCTATATAAGGTAACCATTAATTGGGATAACCTTAAGCTTCTATTTACCGCCTCCTATTATAAGCAGAAGTGCCTTATAACTCGCTGCTTAGACCCTAAACCAAAATCTAAAAAATCCACTAGGATCTATTAGTCTAAAATTTCTACTAATATCCACCTTATACCTAAAAAGTCCACCTGATTCCACTAAGAACCCAAAAATCACACTAAACTACACAAATTGACCCTAACTACTATACCACCCCGAACCAAGCAGAAGCCTAAACTTAAGCTTAATATATAAAAGTACCAGAAGAACTAGTATTCTACTATAAAAAGGATACTTAAAGAATCTAAACCTAAATCTAACACTGACTCCGTACCTAACACTAAACCTAAAGTTAAATAAGAAACAGTAGATAATTAAAAGGAAGTTACTAGCTAGCAACTCGCCCCCCTTTTTACAGATATCTATATAATTAGAGCTACCCCGTTAGCACAACTCGCCAGGAAACCTAAATATACGATCTTCGCAGTTACAATGGCTAATATTAAAAAGGCCCTAGCACTAAAGAAGCACACTAACCCTGCTATAAAAGTACCAGTATGCCATTATAAGCATCTAGAAGTATTTTCATGAAAGAAAGCTAATAAGTTAGCGGAGCACTAACTATACAACCACAAGATTATACTTAAAGAAGGAAAACAACCAGGATTTAGACCCTTATATAGAATGTCCTAAAACAAACTCCAAGTATTGCGGAAGTACTTGGACGAATACCTAAGTAAAGAATTTATTAGAGCAAGCTCTTCGCCTATAGCTATACCTGTAATCTTTGTTAAGAAACCTAACAGCGGTCTATACTTCTGTGTGGACTACTAAGCTCTTAGCGCTATTATTATTAAGAATTAGTACCTACTCCCATTAATTTAAAAGACACTAAACTAATTAAGTAAGGCTCGCTACTATACAAAACTTAACCTTATCTACGTATTTAACCGCCTCCGTATTGCAAAAGGAGATAAATGGCTTATAGCATTCCATACTAGATACGGACTATTTAAATACTTAGTAACGCCGTTTGGCCTTATAAATGCCCTAAGTTTATTCTAATACTTTATAAATAATACCTTACGACCTTACCTGGACGTTTTCTGTACTGCTTATATTAATGACATTCTGGTATATAGCAATAACCTAGCTAAATATAAGAAACACGTTAACCTTATCTTAGAAGCCCTACATAGAGCTAAACTATAATTAGATATAGATAAATGCGAGTTCTATAAAATAGAAGTTCTATACCTTGGACTTATTATCTCTATAGATGGTATATAAATGGACCTAAAGAAGATTGAAGTAATTGTAAACTAGCAAAAACCTAAGAACGTTAAGGATATAAGAGCCTTTATAGGATTTGCTAATTTCTATTAATGGTTTATTAATAACTTCTCCGCCCTAGTTTTACCTCTTATAGCTCTAACCTAAAAGGATAAAGCCTTTATCTTTAATAAGGAATATAAGAAGGCCTTTACCTATCTAAAAGTTATATTTACTACCGCACCCATACTCTAACACTTTAACCCAAACTAAAAGAGTATTATAGAAGCTAACTTATCTAACTACGTTACTAGAGGCATTCTGTCTCAGTATAATAAAGAAGGGGTACTATACCCCGTAGCATACTTCTTAAAACGACTAAGTCCAGTTAAATGTAACTACAAGATCTATAATAAAGAATTGTTAGCCATTATTAGATATTTTAAATAATGGCAACCTAAACTAGAAGGCGCTGGATTTCTAATTAAGGTCCTTAATGACTATAAAAATCTATAGTACTTTACAACTATAAAACAGCTAAGTTATTATTAAGCCCACTAGTTAGAATATCTGTCTCGTTTCTAATTCTTAATTACGTACCGCCTAGGCGTTTAAGATTAAAAACCTAATACCCTAACTTGACGTTTACAAGACATAATAGTATAGGAAGAAGCGCGCACCTACCGTAAACAAACCCTACTTTATCCTGAATTATTTAATCCCCTAGCTAAAGACCTTATAGTACACATCCTTAAAATAACTGATTGATTAATTAAATAGATTATAATTAATAAATACCTAAATAACGAGTTTATCTAAGAGACACTTAAGCTAATTTAAGATGGCGTTAGACGCTCTAAAAAGATCTCTTTAAGTGAATATAAAGTTCGTGGAGACTACTTATACTACTAGAACCGCCTAGTTGTCCCTAATTACAATAAACTTAAGCTTAAGCTCCTTAAACATATATACAACCTACCAGTAGCCAGCCACCCAGGCTAAAAAAAAACCCTAGAGCTACTCTAATGGGAGTACTACTAGCCAAACATATATAATATAACACGAAGGTACGTCTCTAGCTGCCATACCTACTAACGAGCCAAAGCTTTGTATAAGATATACAACGGCTTTTTAAAGCCACTGCCTATTCCAGACCAAAGATAGAAGGATATCTTAATTAACTTCATTGTTGATCTCCCTAAAAGTAAAGGCTATACGAATATTATGGTAGTTATAGACTAACTATTTAAGATAAGACACTTAATCGCCTACCCTAATATATTAGTACCTGCTATTACCTAACTATTCCTGGATCATGTATAGAAACTCTATAGACTTCCTAAAATAATCATCTCTAATAGAGGCTGCTAGTTTGTCTTGGTGTTTTAGAAAGAACTAACTACCTAACTTTACATTAAAGCACTATTGTCTATAGCATATTACCCGGAAACGGATGGTTAAACGGAATATGTAAATGCTATAATAGAACAGTATATTTGGATATACACGTCGTATCTATAGGATGACTAGATAGACTGGCTTATATTTACCGAGTTTACTACAAATAACTCTGTTTTAGAAACTATAAAGGTCTCCCCATTCCTGGCTAATTATAGCTAGCACTTATAAATGGGTTTTAAACCCTTTAGTAATATTCCTCGTCCAGCTTATTAGGCCTTATAAGTTACAGAAGCAAACGAATTTATAAAGAAGATGGAAGAACTATAGGAGTTCCTTACTAATAAAATGACATAGGCCCAGTTTGTCTATAAAGCTGTAGTAAATAAGAACCAAACCCTAGCACTAGCTTACTAAATTAGTAACTTTGTCTGGCTAGATATAAGAAATCTAAACACGAAATAACCTACTAAGAAACTTAATTGGAAGAACGCTGGCCCTTATAAGGTTAAAAAAGTTGTCTTTTCTTATGCCTACTAACTAAAGCTTCTTAATACGGTTAAAATCCACCCTATATTCCACACGTCAGTTCTCCGCCCTGCCGCCCCTATATTAGACGCCCTGCCTAGACAGATCCAAGACCCTCCCCCACTAGTTAAAGTGGATAGTAAGGATAAGTACCTCGTTAAAAGAGTTAATAATATTAAGTACAATAAATAGAAACGTAAATATATATACCTTATAAAATGGAGAGGTTTTACTAAACCCTTATGGGAACCTACCAACTCTGTAGGACTTATATAAGCCGCAGAAAACTTTTACAAACTCTACCTAGAACTACCACAGCCCCATCTTGCAGATGCTCGAGTTTAAAGGGGGGGGTACTATTATGGGACACCCCTATAACACCTTACACACGTCCACCTATTTCTACTAACTGAATAACCGGAGACCAACTACGAGACGGCAATCTGACAGTAATCTGCCGTATTTTGCCGCAATCTGCCGTCTCTACTGTTGGAGTTGCTAACTGGCAACTTTAAGGACCTCTAACTGCCGAATTCTGCCAAGTTCTACTAGAACCGCCACCTAAGCTCTACCCTGCCTATGTGTAGCATAGTACCCGTTAACCTAGCAACTAAGTGAACGTTATATACCCTTTTTCCCTTGTTTCCTACTTTCCTTTCCTTATGTAACGTCTTGACTTTATTACGCAGTTTATATACATAGCTTAATAATATCTACTTCGCTATATATTATTACCGCTTGTGCTCGCTCCGTGATATATTGCCTATACTACTTTCCATATAACTGGTTTAGTGTGTATGGTCTATCTATTAGAAAGTACCTTATTATTGCTGCATTATGATATCCTTTAGTATGTCTTTTTTTGAACCTGGTTAAAATATCTAGATTCTTCTCTTATTTTAGTTTATCTAACTACTTTACCCTAGGTATCCCTGCACTTGGCCTATTAGTAACTCTTTATACGGGTGCTCTGTCCCTTATATAACCTAGCATAGCTAACCTCTTGTCTAGCTTTTACTCTTGCTATATAATGATTCTTGTCCTAAACTTATCTATAGTTTCTTATTTTCTGCGTCTTGCAGCTAGATCTTTATAGTTACCTTACTTTTTGATCCTAGTATTAACTATTTGATCTTTAGGCTAAACACTACATTTACCTAGGATTGCTAATGTTCTTATTTGTTCCCTAAACTTATAGTTCTTAAACTTGCGTCCTATACTTATTTGTTTGTCTATAAACTAAGTAGCTACCCTTTCCCATTGGTTTTTGTCTGTTATAGGTCCTTAGGTGTGTTTTATCTCGTCTTAAAAATCTTAAGCTTCTTATATCTCGTCTTAAGAATCTTAAGCCTATGGCCTTTTGCCTTTATTAAGTAATAAGCTAGCACTAGCAGTTGTTTACTTACTTGGTTTCTTTTAAACGTTGCTCCTATTATCTTATAAAGCGATGGAAATTATATCTAATGGTGTTATAATACCCATTACTAAACCTTATTCTATAATAGTCTTAGTCTCTACTTCTATTTTAACTTCTCTAAGGTTTGTATACTTTTAGTAAGCTGCCTTTATTGCCTTATTATTGGTAAATGCTTCGCCTATATTAAACTTATCGTCTTTAATATCTGATCTATGAGCTAGTTTGTTAGTTCCTTTAAACTTAAATAATAATGGCTCTTATAGCTAATAGCTTGCGCCGTACTTAGCGTCCTTAATCTTTATTAACTGGTCTATTAACTCCCTTAGAGTATCCGCATCTTCTATTAGAATAATTGCATTCTAGACTTTAGCCTTAAGTCCTTGCTTATACTATGCTATAAGCGCCCTGTTATTCCACTTAACCTATATAGCTAGTGTTTAAAACTGCGTTATATACTTAATTGCTAAAGTGCGTTGTACTAAGTTCTAAAGTTTTCGTTCTGCTATTGTTGTTGCTTTAGGGTCTCTAAATATTTATGTTAACCATTCTATAAATCCGTTTTAACTTATAAACACATACTATACGTCTGGGTTAGTAGTTGTTACTCCGTTTGCTTATATCTCTATAAGGTAAGACTTAAACCACTCTAAAGCTCTTCCTAATAAAAACAGTCCTGTGTATACTACCTAGTCTATAGGTGTTACTAACTTCGCTTCTTCCTATATAACCTTAAAATGCATCTGCGTAAGAAACCCTTTAAGCTTAAACTTCTCCCCTAAGAATTATTTAATTAAAGGTAACTTAACCTTTTCTACTCTAATTCTATTAATATGTTCTTTAAGTAGCCTGCTATTATCCTATAAGCGATTAACTATTTCCTATAACTAACCTCGCGTAACTACTTAAAAATCTATATCCGCTATACTGGTATCTCCTAACCCTAAGGTCGTGGCTGCCGTCAACGTCGTCATAACTAGTGCTTTAGGTGGCATGTTATTTAACCTTATTTAATACCGTAACCTTGGTAGTAAATGTATAACGGAACCTTATAGCAGGAACTACGGTAGGTCCTATTATTAGGCTAGGTATATAGGTAAGAACAGTGTTAATAATATAATAATAACTAGTGGAGTAGTTGCCTAATAGATTAACTCTAATTGTATTCTAAGATTTACTACGAAGAGAGAACTATCTGGGTAGGGACTATGGTCCTTTAAATACATAACTATACGCCTAAGAAATCCCTTTACTCCGTGAGGTATATATACTCTATACGCTCCGTAGAGATTACATAGATTACACAGATTATATAGATTACATTATGTAACCTCGGCTACTATTTCTTGTCATATAGTTCCACCGGATCCATCTTAAACTGTGCCTATATTAACTAACTAGCTTCCTCCGACTCTTCTCCAAGTAGTTATAATATTGTACTTAAGCTGTCCGTAACAAATTTGGGATAAGAGGTTGTAGTTGTTGGCAAAGGACAAGTCCATAAATACTATTAGTTTAAGAGTACTTATATTAAGTTATACAAAACAAAGTCCTTAAAAGTGATTATCAATTTGCCATTATAGCCGCTTATTAAGCTACTTCACATATTCTTCCTTTAGGTTAACAACTTATACTATAAAGGAAAGATTAAAGGCAGCTTCTAGTTAATAGACTATAGCAATATAGGCTCCTCTTACTCTCTAAGTAATATACTAGTCCTTTAGTGTAACTGCCTTACGGACTTCCCCTCTAGAGCTAGTTAGGTCTATAGCCTTTATAGTAACCAGCTTTAGGTTCTGGCATTAACGTTTCTAGGTAAAGGCTATTAAATCTTTTTCTTGCTTAATATAGGCTCCATTAAACTTAATTAGGGTAGTCTAGGTAAGGTTCTCTCTCTCTTTTACTAGGAACTTTACCTCCTAAAGTCTAGCTTCTTTAGCCTTTATAAAGGTTTCGTTAGTAAGGAACAGTATATTATTAGTCTACAATCCTATAATTCCAAAGCCATTACTGTTTATGTATAACAAGTAGAGGTTATATATTAACTAGTTTATCTATAGCTTATTAAAGTGGTAATAGTAGTATATATTAAACTAATAGTTACCAGCTTCCGGGATACCGTATAGTAGTTTAATAACTCTTAGGATTAATCCATCCTTTAGTCCAAGTTCTAGTAGCGGGCGTACAAAGAAGTCTCTGTTTAAGTAGGTACTGGACTATATATAAGCTTATAAGATGTCGCGCAGGTATAAGGAAGCTGGTCTTCTTTTATTTCCCTATAGGGTTGCTATAAGTACTAGAATAATTCTTTAGCTAACACGTTAAATAATTAGTGACTATATTAGAACCAGGTCTTTGCCGTAGTTATTATAGGCTTATATAACTAGTCTAGACTTCTTAAAAGCCTTATCTATTCTAGCGTTCTTAATCTTATTAATAAATTAGGAGTTAAAGATTCTAACTCCTTTTAAAACGTCTGCTGTATTAATAAACTTAAAGACGCCTTTCTTAAGTAAACTGTTTATCTCCTTACGTTAAGACTCTATAAATAACGGCAAGGTATACTCAACGGTTATAGTATCAGGTTTTGTTAGGCTGTCATTAATAAATATTAATACATCTACGATGTTTTGCTAGGACTTTATTAGCAATTATTATATCCGTTTCAATCTTTAGGGGGGTGCACTAGCTACCAGTTTCTTAGTTAGTTCCTTAGTTAGTTCCTCAGTTAATTCCTTAATTAGTTCCTCAGTCAGTTCCTTAGTCAGTTCCTTAGTCAGTTCCTTAGTTAGCTCCTTAGTTAGTTCCTTAATTAGTTCTTCCAGTTTGGGTTATAGGTATAGCTTTACTACTATAGTCCTAAAATTAGTAGGTCTACTAGGGAGTTATATCTTACATATCTCTCCATTAATTCCAAGCAGTTTAAATGGGCTAGTCCATCTACCGCTATATAAGTACTTCTAAGTTAAGGGGGAGGTTATAAATTATAGTAACAGATAGACCGTTTTGTTAATTTAGTACATTATTAACTTATTTCTTTACCCTAATCCTTACAATCTCCTCTATTGCCTTATTTATAGCTACCGCTTGCTATATAATAGAGGGTGCTAGTAGGTCAAGTTTGCTTATTTAAGGATAGGCACTAAAGACAAGAAGTGTTGGGACTAAGCCATCTAGGCTAGCTATGTTATTAGCGGCCTTTACCACCATTTATAAAGCTAATTCCTTAGTTATTCCTAAGTCCTATAGCTCCTCTATAATTATATAGTATGCTTAATATAGTATTAGATAAGCTCTTTCTACTATTCCAATAGACCAGTAAGCTTCCACTAGGACACTCTTAGTTAATATAGCTATTACTATAGCATGCTGTTAAAACTCCTTACTTATAAAGTTCTTTCCAGCATTATAGGTAATATAGTTAGGTGGTCTAATATAGGTATCAATCTAACATAATTGTAGGATATCCCAGGTATGCTTCGCAGAAATATTATATAGCTATCTTACTGCTTAAAATCTAGTAGCTTTATTAATTATATAGAGGATAGGGCTTCCATTAATATACATAATATTAATAAAGATAGAGTAGTTAAAATCAGAATCTTAGTCTTCTTATAATATAAACTTAAACCATCTAGGGGATTTGCTATATTTCTAATAGTGTGAGCAGTACTTAGTAAGATAGTTAATAACCTACTTATTAATATTATCATGGCCAGGGCGTTCTAGTACCTTATATAGCTTATCTGCCAATAGATATCTAAAGCAACAATAGAGTTAGCGAAGTTTAGTGGTGGTTAAATAGTAAGGGTTTTAATCAAATAAGTGGGTTATAAATAACTATAGTAACTCTTCCTATAATAGAAAGGGGTGGCCAAATCAGCGAACTACTAGTACTAATTTTATTAGGGTAACTAGGACGTTCTTAAGGTTATTATAGTAGACCTTTAATATATCTATATCTGCAAAATATAGTAGAAAGGATATATTGGTCTTTATAATATAAAACTCAATATTACTAACTAGTATATTAACTATAACAGAGCCAATAGAAGGGGTAGAGCCAATGCTAAACTAGACATTAATAGCGCCGGCCTTTAAGGTATTAATAATAGTATTATAGGTCTTCCTATATATAAGGTATTATCTATAACCTACTATTAATTTCTTTAAGGCTCCTATATTAATTATTACTCTATAGAACTTATTAGAGGTATATTAGCTAGTAGCAACGTAGGCAAATAGGTCTAAGTTATTATAGTAAGTAGTTAGGTTAGCGCTAGTAATTATATAGGTAAAGAATTAGTCCGCTAAGTCGGTTACAGTATTAATGGCTCCTTTGTGCTATATTATTCCAAAAAAGGTAAAAAATAATTTAGTCTGTTCCTAAGTTAGAGATAGTAGTAGTAACTTAATATTAATTATAAGAGCTTCCATTGCGTTATTAATAGATTCTAAATTAAGTTTATCATTATAATCTGTTCCCTTATACTTAGCAATATATTATTAGGCATGTCTATTAAAGCGGCGGCTAAATCTATCCTTAAACTTCTTCTTTAATTTATTATATTCTTTTTTTAAATATTTAGATAACTAGTAACCTTCCTTATAATAGACAAAGCCGCGCTTCTTTAATAATACATATCGGCCAGATAAGGATAATTGTATTCTATAAGGTAATTAGGGGTGTTATCTATAGTAGCGGCAGTCAGTAAAGAAGGCTTAGGGGTTCTCACTATTTAACTTTTTAAATGTTATAATGGAGGATTATAAGTCGTTAATTAAACCAGTTAAGCTATTAGAAGGTTTAAAGCAGGTATATTAACACGCTAGTAACTCCTAGCAGGCGTTAATAAGCTTATTATAAAGGAACTTATCTATATATAAATCTAGGTCAAGATTATACTAAAGGTGTCTTAGTTCTTTAATAAGCAACTATAGGCAGTCTAGGGTTAATTTTCCAGTATTCTCGCCTTTGCTTATTATAGACCTTAAGATTATCAAGTTCCATTACCCTAGTATACCACACCTATACTTAGGTCCCTTAAAGTAATTACATGTGGCGTTACAGATTTAGTTAAATAAAAGGGTTAGGGTAACGTTCTTAAGGTTAGTATAGTAGTGGTTAAGTACTAAGCCGCATAACATTATAGGGTAGGCTTTAACCTTAGCTTCTTAGGGTACGTCAGCTCTGCTGCAAAGGTTATAGAAAATAGTAAGTTTAAAGTCAAAATTGTCATCTTCTCCGCTGTACTTATTGTCTTCCATATACATCTTCGCAAGGTTTGTTAACTCCTTACTAAAACCCTAGGTTTAACTCTATCCCCTAGGTGGTTCTAGTAGTAGGGTTAAGTTAATATAATTAGACTCCCATTATAGGGGCAGTATAGGGGTAGGTTAAGGTGTAGGTGGTATTGTAGGTAGGACTGGGTTTATGGGTGGTATTATAAGTAGAGTGGGGTTTATAGTTAGTGAGGTTAAGATTAGGGTTTTAATAGTACTGGTGCTAGTAAAGTTGTTCTTAAGGAGGTATTTAATTTATCCTAAATTAAACTCTCCTCTAGTTGCCATATATTCCCTTATTTTAAGCTTAGTCTATTCTATAGGGTCTTTTTCTTACAAGATGTTAAATAGTAATTTAGGGACTGTGGCATTCCTATACTTCCTTACCCATACACCATTAGTCCGTAGGAACGTTTAAAGTTTTTAGATACCATACTGGTTACAATCCCTAAGGGTTTATAGTATAAAATTATTAAAATCTTCCTTATAGACCTCCTATAGTTTATCATCTTTAAAATTATAGGCTTTATATTTTAGGATCTTAAACTTTACAAATTTATTAATATCCTCTGTAGTGGTTTTATCGGATTATAGATTAATACCTTTACCCCATTTCTTCCATCCTGCATTAACTTATGCCCTAATATCTAACATATTAATTCTTATCTTATAACCCTTATTAAGTTCAATTTTAGGTTTTAAATAATAGATACATATAATAGACGCAAGCTGATTAAAATACGTAATAGACGCGAACCAAGGGCCTATTAGATAGGGGTTGGTTCTTTAAGTACCTAAGGGCCGTGTATAAAGAATTAAGGGCCTATTAGATAGGGGTTAACTTTTTAAATATACGTCAACTAATGCTCCTTAACGTAATCTGGGTAGTACAAAATACGTAATAGACGCGAACTAAGGGCCTATTAAAAGGGGTCAGTTGTTACGGACAGCTTAAGTACAATGTTACGACTACTTGGAGAAGAGTTAGAGGAAGCTAGTTGGTTAATACAGGCACGGTCCAGGATGGAGCCAGTGGAACCATGTAACAAGGAATAGTAACCGAGGTTATATAGTTGATCTGTGATCTATAGGATTAGAGGAACATGGGATCTATAAGCAGATCAACAGATTAACGGATTAACAGATTAACAAAGCAAAGGGATTTCTTAGGAGTATGGTTGTGTATTTAAAGGACTATAGTCCCTACCCAGATAGTTCTCTCTTTGTAGTGAATCTTAGAATATAATTAGAGTTAATCTGTTGGGCAACTACTCCACTAGTTATTATTATATTGTTGATTTATTCTTACCTATATACCTAGCCTAATAATAGGACCCACCGTAGTTCCTACTATAAGGTTCCGTTACACATTTACTACTAAGGTTATAGTATTAAACAAGATCGAATAATATGCCACTTAAAGTACTAGTTATAACAACGTCAATGGTAGCCACAACCTCAGGGTTAGGAGATACCGGTATAGCAGATACAGATTCTTAAGTAGTTATATAAGGTTAGTTATAGGAAATGGTTAATCGCTTATAGAATAATAGTAGGCTACTTAAAGAACGTATTAATGGAATTAGAGCAGCAAAGGTTAAGTTACCTTTAATTAAACAATTCTTAGGGGAGAAGTTAAAGCTTAAAGGGTTTCTTACGCAGATGCATTTTAAGGTTATACAGGAAGGAGCGAAGTTAGTAATACCTATAGACTAGGTAGCGTACGCAGGACTATTCTTATTAGGAAGAGCTTTAGAGTGGTTTAAGCCTTACCTTATAGAGATATAAGTAAACAGAGTAACAACTACTAACCTAGATGTACGGTATATGTTTGCAAGTTAGAATGGATTCGCAGAATAGTTAACATAAATATTTAGAGACCCTAAAGTAACTATAATAGCAGAACAAAAACTTCAGAACTTAGTATAACGCACTTTAGCAATTAAGTATACAACGCAGTTTTAAACACTAGCTATATAGGTTAAGTGGAATGACAGGGCGCTTATAGCACAGTATAAGTAAGGACTTAAGGCTAAAGTCCAAAACGTAATTATTCTAATAGAAGATGCGGATACTCTAAGAGAGTTAATAAACCAGTTAATAAAGATTAATAACAGGATCTATTAAAGGGAATAAGCCAAGAAAGGGTAAAATAGAGTTCTATAGTTATATAAGGCGCAGAGTACGCAACAACAGACATAGAGTTAAAAACCATGGAATAGCGCAGAGCTAATAGACTTAAGTAGTACTAAAGAAACCTAAAGGTGGGAAAAGAAACTATAGAAACCTAGAGGTTAAGAATCTAGTAATTAAAGGACCTAAAAGTAGAGGCTAAACTAGGGATCTTAATAGCAGAAGACGTTTAGGCGGACTCCATAATAAGAAAAATAGTTTAAAGATAGGGCTTATATAAATTGCGGAAAATAGGGTCATTTCGCCAGAGACTATAGAGGTGGTTAGAGTAACTATGCGGTAAAGGGAATAAGACTAGTAGATGGTATATATATATAAAGGGATAACAGTGCACTATAAGGAATAAAAAAGTGTTTAATTAACAGTTTTATGTTTTATTATAACAACGTATACCAAATTTATAAGGACGCTAAGTACGGCGTAAGCTATTGACTATAAGAGCTATTATTATCTAAGTTTAAAGGAACTAATAAACCAGCTTATAGATTGGACATTAAAGATAATAAGTTTAACATAGGTAAAGCATTTACTGATAATAAGGCAATAAAGGTAGCTTACTAGGAGCATACAGACCTTAGAGAAGTTAAAATAGAAGTAGAAACTAAAACTATCACCAAATAAGGTTTAGTAACGGATGTAATAACACCATTAGATATAATTTCTATCGCTTTATAAGATAATAGGAGCAACGTTTAAAAGAAATTAAGCAAGCAGATAACTGCTAGTGCTAGCTTATTACTTAATAAAGGCAAAAGGCCATAGGCTTAAGATTCTTAAGACAAGATATAAGAAGTTTAAGATTCTTAAGATAAGATAAAACACACCTAAGAACCCACAATGGACGAAAACTGATAGGAAAGGGCAGCTACTCAGTTTACAGACAAATGAATAAGTATAGGACGCAAGTTCAAGAACTATAAGTTTAGGGAATAAATAAGAACGTCAGCAATTTTAGGTAAATATAGTATTTAGCCTAAAGATTAAACAGTTAATACTAGGATTAAAAAGCAAGATGACTATAAGAATCCAGCTGTAAGACGTAGAAAATAAGAAACTATAGATAAGTTTAGGACAAGAATTATTGCATAGCAAGAGCAAAAGCTAGACAGGAGGTTAGCTATGCCAGGTTATATAAGGGATAGAGCACCTATACGAAGAATTACTAATAGGCCAAGTACAGGGACACTTAGGGTAAAATAGTTAAATAAACTGGAATAAAAAGAGGATCTAGATATCCTAACTAGGTTTAAAGAAAGATATACTAAAGAATATTATAATATAGCGATAATAAGGTACTTTCTAATAGACAAACCATATACACTAAACCAGTTGTATAGAAAGTGGTATAGGTAATAACATAATAATAAATAGGAAGACTTTTATATGTAGCTAGATAAAAAAGTTGTTTAAGACTAACCTATTATAGAGAAACATATAAGTTATATTAAAGGAGTATTAATTATGGTGTTAAGGAACCTAGAAGAAGGATCTAGGGACTAGAGAAGTAAATAATAAATCTTAGTACCTATAATAGAGATACCAGTGGTTAGGTTAACTAGGTATAGGTTTAAACTTAAGGATAAAGATAAACTAAAAGTTAACCCAAAACACCTAGTATATTATACACTATTATAGATAGCTTGTATGGATAACACCTGCAACATATATAGAGCACTAAAAGATAAGAACTGGAAGTACCTAATAAGGATATATTAGGCACCCAAGGAAAGGCGGTTTAGAAATGCTAAGTATATATATAGATAGCACCTAGTAGAAGTACAAAGCTAAGGGGACTTAATACTTTAACTAGAAAGATTCCTTACGGGAGAATACCTAGATAGATAATAGTAGTGGGAGTGCCTAGAGAACACTTATCTATAGCACATAAAGGAAAAGAAATAAACTAAGTATTAGCCTAAGTTAGACTAAGTATAAGTAGGATCTAGCAGCCAATAGTTAGGAAAAGGGGAGGCGTATAGGACTAGAGGGAACTAGTATTAGAGCCTTAAACCCTTAAAGGAATTTAAGAATAATACCTAAATTTAAGAGTTAAATGGCAAGATTAGTAGTTTAAAGCGTTGGTAGATAGTAGAGTAATTAGGAACTACATATTACTAAAAGCAGTAGAAAGGATAGGGTTACTATACAGACAGAAGAAACACTTATATCCACTTATAACAATTTTAGGAGATTAGATAGCCTATAGAGGAGGTATTATTAATCTTAAAATAGGACCTATTTAGTTAACTATTAAAGGGAGACTAGTTAGAATGTCTTTTAATATCCTACTATTAGGACAGGATAAG
>Ga0307507_10004720_pt1 | contig 23582 bp, 24 predicted proteins | sample 7_EM_MG_FD_207223 | JGI IMG/M metagenome (GOLD analysis project Ga0307507, IMG submission 207223) | Populus trichocarpa ectomycorrhiza microbial communities from riparian zone in the Pacific Northwest, United States - 7_EM | ecosystem: Host-associated > Plants > Roots > Unclassified | place...
CCCCTGCCGGCCGGGCTAGATCTGCTCTTAGCATCTGCTATGTCGGCACAGGTGGTGCATGTATTATATACCTTAAAGAGAATTCATTCAGTAAGTGAGGGTTTTTTGATATTGTAAATGAGCGTGACACGAAAATGCGGGGAGGAGGGTTCACGGGTTGTGTTACCTTTGCGTGTGGGTGGGTTCGGAATGGGGGTATGGGAGGAAGGAGGGGTAGTCTAAATTGGGGTGATGGATGGTGTTTAAATGGTCTTGAAGTCCTCTTAAATTTGGGGGTTTTCTATTAGTTTATTGCGTCAGGGTGTTGTCGATAAACTACTGCAATTATCGGCGTCTGCAACGAACGAATTGATCGCACGAGGATTTTGTTTCTATTTCTGATATTGATAATTGAATTATGAGGTTTGGATAACTTAGCTTAACTCATGCGTTCTCTTTCGCCGTTAGCATGCTAGCATCCCCTGCCTGGATCCCTGCAGATCCCCCCGCAATTGACCTTTATATATAAGTTAAGGTTCCCAGGAACACAGCTAACCTTCATCTAACAGTTGCGGCCACGCTCACCACTCCCACAATCTTCCTCAAGAAGAAACGCTATCAACAGCAATTATGGGCGGCGGAAACCCCTTCTCAAATGCCCCACCTGGCACCTCTAGTTACCCGCAACTAAACTTCACCCCGAAGGGCCGACAGATCCGCGATATCTACCAAGACCGCCTGAGACAGTTCACTGCGCAGGGGCAATATGAGAGCAAGAACCTCCGCTCAATGTTCGTCAATGACCGCGAGGACTCTAGCGAGTACGTCAAGCTGCAAGTACACTCCGTCCCGGACCTGAAGCGCATTCCGTTCGACGAGGCCGTCAAGGGCGAGTTCAAGAAAACCTCCAAGGGCCAGAGTTTCGGACCGTCGTGGTCGACGCATTGGTTCAAGGTCAGGATCACCGTGCCCACGAGGATGCTGAAGCAGGAGAGGTTGGAGTTTCACTGGGATGGGAATTGTGAGGGGTTAGTGTGGACGAAGGAGGGTGAGCCTGTGCAGGGGCTTACCGGTGGTGGGGAGAGGGTTGAGTATCAGATTCCGGAGCGGTGGAGGGATGGTAAGGAGCATTTGCTCTATATTGAGTTGGCGTGTAATGGCATGTTTGGGAACGCTGCTGGTGGGGACAGTATCCAGCCGCCGGATCCGAATCGATAGTAGGTCTTTCCTCCCACAGCGCTTGAGTAGATTTATAGTAACAGTGGTTTGGTGGGTGGTGTACGGTAGCTTCCAATTGACAAAGGCAGATATTGTCGCGCCGAATTTGCAAGCTCAGGGGTTATACATTGACTTCTGGATACTGGGGGACGCATCGCGGGAGTTTCCTGAGGATTCGTGGGTATGTGTTTTGTCCTTGCCTGTCCGCCTACCTGCGTGGCTAATGCTGCTATAGGAAGCGCATACGGCTACCCAAGTTGCCAATGATATCGTCAACACTTTCGTTCCTGGATCTCAGGCGTCTATCCTGCAATGCCGGAAGATTGCCACAAGGTATCTTGGTGGCAATGTTGATTCTGCAAAGGTTTACGATTCGGATCTTGAACCGATTGTATATGGAATCGGGCATTGTCATATCGATACTTGCTGGCTTTGGCCATTTGATGAGACGAAACGTATTGTTACTTTTTCACTTTTTTCTTTCTTGCTTGTGTCAGATCATAATTGGGTATAATACTAAGTAATTGATTAGGCAAGGTGGCACGTTCGTGGTCTTCTCAGTGCAATCTCCTGGACAGGTATCCGGAGCATAGATTCACGGCTTCCTCCGCGCAGCAGTACAAATGGCTTGAGCAGTACTATCCGAAGCTCTTCGAGAGAGTTCGAAATCATGTCAAGAAAGGGACGTTTCAGCATATCGGTGGGAGTTGGGTCGAACATGACACAAATATGCCGAGTGGGGAGAGCTTGGTTAGGCAGTTTATCCTTGGACAGCGCTACTTCCAGAGCAGATTCGGGGAGAGGTGCACCACCTTTTGGTTGCCGGGTGAGTTTGACATTTGAGACAAACGAGAATAAGAGCGAGAACTGATGAAGAAAAAGACACTTTCGGGTATAGTGCGCAATTGCCGCAGCTCTGCAGGCTCGCGGGAATGACTAGATTCTTGACGCAGAAGCTCTCATGGTATGATATTTTTTTCGTAACGGATATTTTGTCTCGACAGTTAATTTATATAAATAGGAATAATATCAACAAGTTCCCGCACACGACTTTCAACTGGATTGCCCTTGATGGGTCTCAGGTCCTGTGTCACATGCCCCCTAGCGAGACGTATACTGCTCAGGCACACTTTGGCGATGTTAAACGGTCAGTTACTCAGCATAAGTCTATGGATGAGGATACTACGTCGCTGCTTGTCTTTGGCTATGGAGATGGCGGAGGTGGGCCTACCGCCGAGCACATTGAGAAGCTTCGTCGCTGCCGTGGTATGAGCGACACGATTGGTCTCCTTCCTCGTATTAAGATGGGTGACAGTGTCGACGATTTCTTCTCCCGGTTGGAGAAGAAGCAAGGGTCTGCAAAGAAGTTCGCGACTTGGTACGGAGAGTTGTACTTTGAGCTTCACAGAGGAACGTACACTACTCAAAGCAACAACAAGAAGAACAACCGTCGAGCCGAAGTGGCATTGAAGAACCTTGAACTGCTGGCTGCGTATGCCAGCTTGGGCACTAGCTATGGATACAAGTATCCCAAGAAGGACATTGATGAGCTATGGGAAATCATATGCTTGTATGGGTGTTTTCCTACCCTCGCGCATGCACATGCCGGTTGCTGACAACAACGTGCAGATGCCAATTTCACGACTGCCTTCCTGGGTCATCTATTGAGATGTGCTATCGGGATTCTGACAAGCTTTATGCCGAGCTTTTCCAGAGGTGTGGGGAACTCATCGAGGCAGCCAGTCTGACTCTTGGAATTAGGTCTGCTCCGGGTCCTGATACCAAGCCTTTTGCCGTGAATACCCTCCCTTGGGATCGCACGGAGCTTGTTAAGCTTCCGAAGGAGGTGGCTGGGGCTTCCCAGAAGGGGGCAGACGGTAGTGGATACGGGTTCTTGGGGACTGAAGGGCTTGTTCAAATTTCTGAGGACGGTCCGAAAGTTACTGGTGAGTTTTCCTCTGTTCGGGAGTGATGGCCGTGCTGACATGGAGGTATAGTTACGGAAACCGCAAAAGATGTTTACGTTCTTATGAACGATAAACTACAAGTCACGGTCCAAAATGGAGTAATCACCAGTCTGATTGACCGCGAGTTGGAACGTGAGATCATCCCAGAGGGTGCTAGGGCTAACCAGTTGGTTGTTATGGATGACAAGCCCTTGTACTGGCAAGCATGGGATGTCGAGGTTTATCACCTAGAGACCCGTAGGGAGTTGCCTGCGGGCAAAGTTTCCATTTATGAGATTGGGCCATACAGGGCTAGCGTCCTTGTCGAGACCCAGATCAGCGAGACCAGTTGGATCAAGACTATTATTAGTCTTCAAGCTGCAGCGAATAGCGCGGGTGGCTCTGTCGAATTCGACAGCGAGATCGAATGGAGGGAGGACATGAAGTTTTTGAAAGTTGAATTCCCCGTGGACGTTCACAACACAGAGGTATCCAATTCTGCCACCAATTTGAAAGATAGGGGTACATCACTAACTCCATAGGCTTCCTACGAAACCCAATACGGCATCGTCCGCCGGCCAACCCACTACAATACCTCCTGGGACATGGCCAAATTTGAAGTCTGCTGCCACAAATGGGCTGACCTGTCCGAACACGACTTTGGCGTGTCTATCCTCAACGACTGCAAGTACGGTTTCGCCACGGTCGGAAACGTTATGCGTCTCTCCCTAATCCGAGCTCCAAAGGCACCAGATGCACACGCAGACATGGGCCGTCACATATTCCGCTACGCAATCCTCCCGCACCACGGGCCTGTCGGGGAAACCACTGTTCGCATGGCTATAGCTTTCAACAACCCACTACAACCGGGCTATGTTCTCGCTAGCGAGATCGAGAGCGTGAGCGAGATAATGAAGACCATTAGTATCGAAGGCGGAAGTAAGAGCATAGTCCTGGACACTGTTAAGAGGGGGGAGGACGACGAGGACGTTTCCACTGATGGGATTCCAACGAGGAAGGGGCGGAGTCTGGTACTTAGGTTTTATGACAGTCTTGGGGGGAAGGGGTCTACTACTGTCCATACGTGTGTTTCCCATCTCCCTCTTTAATTACTGATTCGGGAATGTGGGAGTACTAATACCTCGTGGGTGTGGTAGGAAATTACCCGTCAAGGCGGTTTACAAGACTAATGTCCTCGAGGATGATATCTCGGAGGTTCCGCTGGCTCAAGCTGCTGCGGGACATAAGTGCTTTAAGATCACGCTAAGGCCGTTTGAGGTTGCGACGTATAGGTTGCAGCTTTAGGCGCTGGTTGTGTAATTGATGAAATGAACTAGTGTTCTTTCTTTTTTGTATCGTGCATATTCAATGATATCACACTGGCATTGCTTTATCTGGTGCTGTACTTGTAAAGTGATCGACTGCACTTCTACTCAACCCAAAGAGGACTAAACCCCACAATCAACAAACCTCCTATCCTTATCACTCACGCTAACGCCATCAACCTCATCCCATCCAACATCTAGTCTAATAGCAAACAAAACTACTCACCCGAGCAACAGGTGATCACGAACCAAGGCTTACCCCACCCCTCCGAATCAACCTAAAAAGCAAAAGAAAAATAATAATAATCCCCTACCTACCTACCTACCTATAGTACCTACACCAAACCCCCCCCCCCCCCGAGCAAACCTCACCACCCCATCACAACCCCTCACTCGCCCACCCCCGATAACAACCGGCCGGCCACCCACATGTTATCACAAACAATACAAACCCTCCAAAAACTGCACCTCACATCTGCCGACATGAAGCACCACATCCCCCGCCCGCGCAATCCCGGAAGTAACCAGGTTTGCCCTCCCTCCCTCCCTCCCTCCCTCCCTCCTTTCCTTCCTTCCTTCCTTACCATGCATGTGCATGTCTGGCTAATAATAATAATAATAATAATAATCTATGATATTCTCAAGTTTAAGTTTTTTTTTAAATTTTTAAGTTTAATTTTTTCTTCTTAAGGGTAGGCGGGAGGGAGGGAAGGAGAAAAAGGACTTTCGGGTATTTTCCTAGTTTTTTTTTTTTGTTTCTGTCTTTTTTGTTTTTGAACCGAAATCACTAGAACAATAAGAAAGTAAATATCGATAATAGCCCACCCAAGAAAACAAAAGTTACCGGTATCATATGTTTTGTTTGTTTGTTTGGCTTGGTTTGGCTTGGTTTTGGTGTGGGTGGTGGTATTATATCATAAGTTAAGGTGTGGTATGGGGGCAGAGTACAGTACTGGGAGTCTACTGTATGTATGTAAGTATGTATGTATGTGTGATACCGGTATTATGGTATTATAATAATAAATTTAGAAGTATAATGCTTGTTCCGGGCTTGCCTAACTTATTTGTTTTTTTTTTTTTTTTTTTAAGAGGAAAATCTTAAATAAGGGTATCGTACTATACCTACCGGTAGGGCAGAATGCGGTGCGGTCCATGGTATGGCAAGGGGGGGGGGGGGATGTGTGATAAAGAGATCCCGACGACTTCTCCCTTTCCGTCTTGGGTACAGTGTTTGTTTGAGGATTATGCACCGCGAGCACAAGTTTATTATACAGTACAGAACAAGGATTGCTCAAGGTAGGACCAGAAAGGAACAGGAAATGAAATAAAAAAAGATACTTGGCTAGAATACATTACTATACAAAAGTTTGACAAAAGAGATTCGTTTTCGTTTCATCGTTCGTTTATCATTCGTTTTTCGTTTTTTTCTTCTTTTTTCCTCGTTCGTTGGTGTGGGTACCGGTAGTTTGAAGGAAATTGAAAAGTAGAGTAAGAGTAAGAGTAAAGTAAAGTGGGTGAAGTGAAGTGAAATGAAGTTTGGTAAGGAAAGCTGGAGTAAAGTACGGTAAAAGTGATGGATTAACGCCGGGGTGTGATGGGAAAGGAAACTCGTTTGTCCATTGTGCTGGAGGGGCATGTGGGAGTTTTTTTTTCTCTTTCTCTTTTTTTTTTTTGACAACAGTGGTGGCGGTGATGATGGGAGCTGGAAGGACGCATTATCTGGCTAACAAATGTGTGCAAACCAGTTACTATCCCAATCATTTATTTGTGGGATTTCCCATGGAATCTTCGGCGCATCTAGAGACAAAAGAAGGTTAGTCACAATTCAACAACCAATGCACATGGCGAATACAAACCTTCGAAACACCCAAACTGGGCAAACATGTTCAACCTGATGGTTGAAACTCTAACCAATTCTTCCCCAATGCACCTGAAATCCAACGTGCTAGGCTTCTTATGTCTTCCTAAGAATCCTCCCCTAACCTCGACACCCACTCCGATAATTCCAATCCCCATTCCTCCACCCATAGCTCTTCCTCTTCCTCTTCCTTTTCTGATGTTTCCGGCCGCGAGTTCGAAAGGTGAAGATATCTTGTTCAAAAAATGTTTGCGCTGCGAGCTATTGCTGCCCGAAGAACTATTGCTGAAGAAGGATTTTAGCGACTTGAGGGAAGATGCAGCGGTCGATGTCGACGAAGACGATGTCGCGGATGATGTGAGTGGTGAGGGAGAGTAGCGGCGTGGAAGACGGCGGCGGCGTCGTTGGGTTTTTGTCGCTCGGGGAGCGGAACATGAGGGCATGGCGCAGAGTAATTGTTTTTCGTGAAAATAGTAAAGAATGATAATGAGTTGCAGTGCGGTGTGGGGGTGGGGGGGGGGGGGGTGGATGACGGAAGGACGGATGGGTGAGTATATAATCGTTTTGAAAAAGTGCCGGTTGGGATTGAGGAAATAATTCAAGGTCGGTGTTGATGCATTGACCGTTCTGTGTCTCGTTCTGCATCTGCGCACTCTATGGGGAAGAAAAGAGCAGAGCAGAAGAGCAGAAAAGCGCAACCTAGCTATCCATCACACACACACATGTGTAGAGAGTGAGAGGGAAAAAGTGGTATAGGTTAACTTCTCCTGCAAGTGTGTGCTGTACCGCAACGTATGGATCACTCTCCCCCTACCAAACAAACCACAGAATACACATGGCAGGTTTGTATGCTCCATTGAGATGATCTTCGCTTATGCTTCCTCCCTCCTCCTCCTTTCGCCCATCGTCTATTGTCCTCACTTCTCATAGGGAGTTGGAGTATTGCACTTTTGCCTAGATTGATTGGCAGTTAGGGTTGCTCGGTAAGTTGGTGAACCTGGTTTCGAAGTGGAGTTTGCAAGGATTAGAGCCTGCCCTATGGTTGATGGAAGGTGTGGTGGGAGGGAGGGGGGGACGGGATGTGCGTGACCTGTCAAAGTTGCGCGATCGGTTGTGAGTTTGGACTCCACCAGGGGTTTCACAAGTACTGTTGACTTACTATGGAGGCTATTCTTCGCTTTTGTTATATTGTAATAACTATTCTCTGGGAGGGGTTTATTCTCCGATTGGACTATGGCTGGTTTCGGTGGTGTTTTGTACCATTTGGCATTGTAGTACTGAGAACGATACGGTGCTGTCTTCCCAGGAGGATTGTCTGTTTGTGATTGATTTTGTTGGCTTGTTTGCTCCCTTCCTGTGGTTTCTTTGGTGGGTCTGATTTGGCGCTCTTGGGGTGATACGTTTGAGGGGACGCAGTACAGCATTGTGCCAGTACTGTACAGTACCGTAGTCTACCGGCCTTTCCACTCTGTCAATATTTTTCATGCGAATTCGGGGATCAACAGATTGAAATTCCCATCATTGGACTTTCTTTTTCCTCTTTCACGCTGTAATACGGTATCTGCACCAGAATCAAGTCAGGTACCGATTCCTGCCGGATGAGCCACCCGTAATTCCTTTTTTCCAGGAACACCGTGCTCATTCGTCGGTTTGATAGCCCTTTCCTTCCACCCATCCTTCATCCATCCCCATCACATATCACTTTCTCTACGGTGCTGCAGAACCCGAAATTTATTTTCCCTTTTGACTGCCGTAATCGAGTGAGAATATTCCATTCTACACTCAGGTGCTGGAATTTTCACATCATGATCTCTTTTTTCCGGGAACATCGCTTCGCTAGCAAATATTTCATTCAGGAGGCTTTACCGGTCCCACATATAAGGTACCGCTCATTCCATTAGACATCTATCTGGCTAGCGAAAAACCCGCACTGCATCTTTGTATTGATCTGGAAGGATTTCTTATATTGGGCCGATAAGAGTGCTGTATACAACTCATGAAGTGTGGCCTCTAACGGAGAGCCTTATTTGAAGTTATGGATGGGTGTATTGGAGGGCCCCGTGGAGGGAGTGGGGATAGGTGGTGTTTGGGAAGGGGCAGGAAATCCGACGAGTGATAGTGCGTGGAAAGCCCGTTTGGCGTTTGCTCCCAAGCGAGCAATGCTATGTAGAATTCTGACCGCCCGACGGAACCTTGATTCTCGTTGCAAACCTAAGCAACCGAAAGAAGAAGAATCATGCCATCCAATCCTCCCTGGAGTGGACCGTCTTCCTCCTCCTCGTAGTGCCATATTACAGACTAAATCCGCAATCGAATCGAGCACCTGTATGCAACTACCGTAACAAAAGTAATGATCGCTAATCGAAAGGAGGGTATAAATAACTCTGTAGTTTACCGTCTGTTTCATCCATTGGAGGCAAACCTGCTGATCTCGCGCGAGAGGTTTCACGTGCACCATCTGTCTATCCTGTGTTATAAAATCAACGGGTAGAGGTCATGGCGAGCTAATTGATCATTGGCCCGTCACTCTCTCCAAGTATGTCGGACACCCCAACGTAATATTATGATACTGTACTCGAACACCCAGGTTCATCGGAGAAAAAAAAGTCCTACCCTTCATACTATAAGACAGCGGGATAGGGGGTATGCGAGTGGCTCTCCCGTATCCAAGACAGAAAATCCGAACGGGAGTAGTCTATGGTCCAATGGTCTCACTTTGAATGAACTCTCGCTCCTCATCGTTGTAGGTGGCCATGACTTTGATGTAGAGTGCGTATTCACGGGTAATTCTAGCACCGCATATTTCTGCCGACCGATCTACATGCCTTTGCGTTATCTCGGCGACCTGCATCGAGTGAGGGTTCATGCTACAGATGTTTGGTAGGCTGAGTGTTGTTGGTGGAAAAGCACCCTTTTTAACTGTAGGATAACTTGCAACCCTTCCCCCAGCCATTCATTCATTCATCTCTTCGGCTAACCTGTGGTATTCATCTACTCATTTGTCGAGATTAAGGTATTGGACAACAGACAGCATTCCGCCATGTGGGTCTGGCCTTTCGTGGATAATGGATCAAAGGTGGGAGGCTCGGAGCTTACGAGGACAGGCATAACCCCACTGACGTGCAGTCCAGTCTGCGATTTTTAAGCAACTGACACTCGCTCAAAACTGAGGGTGAGAATCGTTTGATTTCCCGCCACCCGGGGGTTCGAGGCACTGCTAAAGTTCCGTAGTGAGGCGACCTGATAGCTAAAGTATCCTGGGGTACTGTAGTAGTAACAAGCAATCGAATCAGTCCTCATTCAACTATTCGCATTGACCTTAATGAAACACTAGAACCTGAGTCACTAACAACAGAAACGAGACAGAGAAGCGGAGCAACCGATGCACTGAAATGCCCAGATTTCATATACTCAATTTCATCGAGTAGGATAATTTCGGTATCCCGGATCAATTCGTTTGATCATCCCTTATCAGTGTGCCATAGCCCTCTAGGTGGTGTTTTGGATGGCTCTGGGGGGGAAAAAGCATTTCGTGGCAAAGGAGGCTGGAGGCAGATTGCTTGTCCAAGAAAAGGGGGGCATTCTGCTATCTATACTAAATGCCTTGCATAGCGAGTAACGAATCGTAAGACTACCTACGTATTAGCGCAGAACAAGATAGTCAGCCTCAAGGGACACCTGCCAGAGATTGCACAGTCATTACAACTTCTAATGCGGCTGGGCAGAAAGCCTCCAAATTTAGCGAGCCCTCGCAAGCATAATCTGATAGACCACGCAAACGGGGTATTCATGCTTCCCGCACCCAGCCCCCGACGCTCGGGAAGCCTGGTCCCTGAGCGGCATTCGACGCATCTTCCCCACTTTGTCTGTCCCACAGGATTGGGTATGTCTTCGAGTGATATGTGATGTATTCAGCTGCATTAATTCTAGGTCAGGGAGTCCTGAAGGAAAGACACCATCAGACCAAGGATTCTAAAGAGCTGTTTGAAAAATAAGCGGCGGGGATGTTTGTGGAGAATCCATGTCATGGAAAAGGATGGGAAGTCTTAACTTATGGTTCGTTGCCTTGACTATTTTGTGCGGGGTACGTCTATAGGCTGATAGGTTCGCGACTGGCCGGATGCAGGGTAGGCTGTTTCAGGATGTATGCATCGGTACGAGATGTGAGCTCTCTTGGTTTCAGCAGAGGGATAAAGATGGAGAACCTTGTTTACTTTAAAGTTTGGTGTGTTTACTACTTTATTGCATCAATCAAACATTGTATCTCTTTATCAAGCGGAGATGGATGAAACTACTCAGAAGCGAGAACCAAGAACACAGTCAGCGGCTCGATGCATAAACACTTAGAGTAGTTGCGGAGGGGTTACGTCTCTTGGGATAAAGGAGGGCTTAGAGAATTCATTGATAGGACCTGGCATCGAGTTCCGGGAATTGTTTTGAAGCTGGTTGGGGTTCACTTATCATAGCACGCCCAAGCCCCTATATGACGGAGCGTCCCGAGCCCACGAACTAGGCAACTTTTCATCCCGGATACATCTTGTTCCCCAAATGAGCTCGGCGGCCCGTGATCGTCTGGAATAGTTTAGTGTTGACGTCGGAAGAATAGCCCTTTACCCGATGCGTAAGTTCTGAGAAATCCTCCCCAACAGTTTTGGGCATCTCCAGTAAGAATACCCAGATATAGTGGGTCAAACTGTACCCAGAATCTGAATACGAGGACCGGGTTTTCTCATCCGTTACAAATATATTATGATGATTCCAGCCACCTTTTCTAAGTACACAAACTTCTGCATGCCGAGATCCACCTTGAGCGTGCTAATGTGGGGCAGTCAGTTGAGGTACGGAAGAAAGAAAACCCTTGAAAAATAACTCATGTCTTAGCTTCTTACGAGTTTAGAGTTGTCGATCTCTAAGGCCAATAGGTTTTAGAAACTTCAAATGGAAAGAGAGAAGGGGGCCTGAGTGGTAAAGTCCCTGTTAGGAATGCCGCGAGTGGGTATCATATCGTGAGTTTTCTCGTATTGTGGAAAACAATCGGTAGTACTAGGAGATACTGGATTTGTAATTTCAATTGTCTGGTCCATCAGGTAGGGAGCGCCTTAGCCCTTGAGAGGTCCAGATCTCGTATGAAACTATACCAGGCAATGCAGACATATTTTGCTCCTCTGAGAGTTTTAGGATACCATGATAACTCGAACAAAGAGACCTTGTTCTAGGTTGTTGGAGCTCTCTCAGGCTCTGATTAGGGTCTGGCATTTATCTCCGAAGCAGGGTTTTTGCTGGGGATTTCGCCCCTTTCTCACAAAGTTGGAATACCTAGGAAATAGCCCGTTTATTCGATATTTCCTAAGGAGTACCTGCTTGAGAGTACGAGCACTGTGAGAATACGTAGAGGTCGATGTCCTTAGCGGACAAATACGTTACGCCATAAAGATTTGGTCCGGTGAATCCCAATCTATTATAAACTTAATAGCAAATCAAAATAAGCAAAGGTCGTTTGATACCCCAAAAGCATATCATAGGCTATTTAACCTCCTTGGTCGACAAGAAATCATACAATCTCACTCGGTGCACTTACAAATCGGGGTATTGGGGAGTTAGTACAGAGTACCGTGAACTATCCTAACGTCTTACAAAAATATAGGAGCACTTATATAAATAGTCCTCGCTAATCGAAACCTTTTTTCAACCGCCAACGTACAAGGATAAATAGAAAATCAAAAAAATCAAAAACTGACCTTCCCCCCTGCCGAGAGCTAAATACCATTTTTTCCCCCGTGTCCTAGTGTTAACTTCAGCCCTACCATCTCACATCTCTAAAATAATGATAAAGGCATATCCCTGATCTCATCATCTAATTTACTCCTGGGGCACTGGTGCTGGCCTCCTGATCCTCCCTCCACAAGTCTACTGCTTCCTAGATTCTTATAGCAGATCTCCGCTATGACTTTTGATACCTACATCGCAATAGGCTTCTAGGAATGCAGCCCAGAGTTATCCCCGGAATATGATCCTTCACTCCGCCTATCATATTCTTCTCCCAGTTTCCTTTTCCCTCCCCATCGACCCCCTCCCCGTGCCCTGATACGAGAAGACTGGGCTCATATTGATGACAGGGCCTGCCGGTTTTTCAGGTCACAGATGATATCATCCAGTAAGTCACTAGTATCACTTTTTGGGTGCTGGGAGGATCTAGATTCTAGCAATTATGTGCCACAAAACGAGATATCGCGCCCCGTTGATGGGTTCGCTTGGCTATGGGACCGGTGGAGAAAGTGCTGAATTGAGTGAGATGCACATACAAAAGCTGCCACATAACGTATTTCATTGGGCTTCGCTTCTAGGAAGGTAAGATCGGACTCAATTTATGGACCAGGTACCAGCGAATATGGGGGTTTTGGATGGACAGATGACGAAACACCCATTTCGTGACTGGCTGGATGGTGGCGGGGGCAGGGACCGTGCACACCTTCACGTATTCAGAGAAGCTTATTTTGGTGCCGCAAAGTGATTACTTAATTATTGTGATATGGGAAGTCAGTATAGGCACCAAGGGCGGGGTTAGATAAGGGAATGGCGCTGGAATGACCTACTGGGAGCGTTGTCCATTGAGCAATTACTAGAGTATAATACCAGCTTAAAGGCACAAAAGTAAGGCCGATTAGGCCTAGCTGAGCACAGAAAAGGTGGTCGATCTCTCAAATCCCAGTACCTAAAGGAGGACCACTCTTATGTGGACCTGGAGCACCGAACGGCGCATTTCCCCGGGGCAAGGGACAAGAACTCTGGGAGCGAAAGGGGATCTCCGGTACCCACGGGGAGTCCTCCCCCCACCCTAAAACAGATGCCCATTGAGCGAGATAGGATGCGAAATAGATAAACCCTAAATATAACCTTATACCTGACCCAGAAACCCTATTTTGGCCACCAAAACCCCGCATATAATCGTGACCCATCGGTGAACGATTTTAAAGGTATAATAATATTATGATAGAAAGTATCCACCCAAGTATGGCAACAAAACAAACTAAATATCAAGGTCTGATACATAAATCAGCAAGCGAAGATTTCCCCGCCGCGATCTCTCACTCACATAGAAACGTTTTTGAAATGAGCTATTTCTCTCGCCTACCACGCGTCTGGCATACCATATTCACACATCGCCATTTACATGCCCCTACTATCACTCGATTTCCCGGCCACTGGGGGCCGACAGACCATACGGACAAGCATTAACTAGCATTGCGGTATGTGGAAATTGACTCCTCTATCCCTCTACGTGGGCTAAGAAAATTTAGAAGGGTTGACCAGAGTTGAAACGAAATATTCCATCCTTTGTTAGAGAAATGTAGCCATTGACTGACCAAACAAGAAAAGTGTCATCACCAATTGGGGAAGCTCCGCCCTAAAAAATAGTTTTGCCGGAGGTCTCAAAAACTAACTACCCATCAAGAAAACTGCGAAATTGTTTTTTTTTCGGAAATTTCTGCGAGATCAGGTTGACATCAGGACTGGGATGTTTCCGGTGGTAGATTCACACCATATCACTCACTTTGAGGTTCCAAAGCAAAATTCCCAACCCTAATGATTTCCTACACAAATTAGGCTATATAGGGGAGTAAAGGCGGGATTTCTCCTAGGTCGGGTCTCGGGTGGTTTTGAGGAGCGAGAAATAAAATCCAGATTTGGACGTGTTCTCTTGCCCTAGAAACTGTTTTATATGGGAAGGGTTTCTACCATGAACCTTGTCTGTTCCTTTTTTCTTCTTTTTGTTCCTCTTCCTAAACTATTTCGGCCCTTCGAAGGGAGGGCTTATAAACGCTGATAGCAAGGCCTTTGGCTATTTCTGGCCTTGCCTCCCTTCAAGCCAACATTGACCGAGGACAGAGATCGTTCCACATCCTCCCATGGATTGTTAAGTATTTTTATATAGTAAACCCCCAACATTTGGAAGACCAGTAAAACTTTCCTGGATTTTTATCAGATTGGGCTATAAACTGAAGAGATGAATGGCTAAGATGTAGAGGTTTCTTTCTTTTTTTCGAGTGTGCTTAGATTGTTGAGAATTTCCAGGATGATGATATTTCTCTATGTCACCCTATTGCCATCGGAACTTGCACATGCAGGGTGTGAGCTACGAGAGGAGTGCGCGCGGGAGTGAGTGCGGAGGCCGTAAGACATTGCTTGAGTTGCCCGGTAGTAAAATAGCGGTATCTTGGGAGGCTGAGTTCCCTTAGGCTCTGCTGGGTGAGATCCCTGCAGTGGCTTCAAGGTGAGGCTCATAGCTGGGGGTATCATAGGCAAACAGGTGATGTCTCATGATTTCAGATCCGCTGTACCGGTACCGGTAGTCCTGTAAAAACTAACTACTAAGAATTATGCTAGGACATCCAGAATCTTCCTCGTTTAGGTAAGGAGGAGAGAAAGCACGGCGAGAAGAGTCTCTTTCAGCCCTCAGTTGAGACAAATAAAAAGAGATATAATAGGTCTTGCGAGGAGAGGCAAATCTAACGTCCCAGCGAGATTCTCAATTATTACAATCTTTCTGGTACTGTGGATCCACCCAAGACAGGAACGACAAGGGGGTGGGTTAGGCATAATGTTGGCGTTTGTTACAATAGGACCGTTTTTCAGCGCCCATTACAGCAAATCGATTTTTCTATATGGAAAACATTTTAAGACTGGTTTTTATCAGCATTGGAGAAGGGTTTTGGGGAATAACGGCTATTATCTCGTTTGGCTCGGGTATCATTGACCCGCGGGTAAACGGCATAGCATTACATATATCTAGGACTTAAATCCATTAGGTCACCTCCCCTCTGGCAGAGAGGAAGCTTTCGGTGGAAGGGGTGTTTTTGCGGTAGGGCCAAATAGCTCTAGTATTAAGCGTTAGTTCACGTTGGCAAATAAGGAGCCTGCTGATGGGTTGGGTGTTGAGATGCTCTTCCGGGTGAGTTTGCACATAAATTTACAAGCGCCTCGTGGTATTTTTTAGTACATCTTAAGACATCGCTAAAATTTGGTGCAGGTGTGCGAGAAATTATTGCTGGATACTTGCATTTCCTTAGAGATTGGACAAAGTTGCTACACTGTAACTAGGCAGAATAGTAGGTATTTATGTTTTAGGCATCGGCAAGCGTCCAAAAGGAGTAGTAAAAGACAACTGTTGTCTTGTTCCAGGGCTCTAGGTCTTACTGCACACTGCACTCTCAGTAGAGACCAAGTTGAGACAAACAAAGGGTGCCACCGTGCTTTGAGCACCACTTTCAGAATCGCCATGCAGATTTCTCCAGTTTGGACAATGTAGTTAGGCTCCTCGCGAGTTTATCAGTTTCTACGATATCACATTCACTACCGTATGCTCTCTAAGAAGTGCCTAGCAGTGTAGTAAAGATAATTACTGGCGTTATAATACATCATCATAATCATCATCATAGACGGACTCTGGGAACCACAAATACTATTTGAGGCTGGAAATGTGTTTCTGGTGATGCAGGCAAGTGCCGCGCTGTAGAAGAACAGCATTGCCTCTGAACAAAAGATCCTAACCGAATACAAGTATCGTGCGCCATAGAAAATCAAAGGCAACAGTAGTACTCCTATTGGTAGACTGGCTGCCCAAATGTCCTACATTGTCGGCCGCGGGGCCCCTTGGTCTTACTGGGAGGCGCTGTACCTTCCGCTGTCAACCAAGAGCCGGGAATGACTACATCATTCGTTCCGTCCCGGAAAATCAACTGCAAACGGAAAGACCAAGCGGCTCAAAGAGCGATTCCTGTCAAATTACTTGCCCATCAGGTTCCGGTGCGGGAAGCCACAGACAAACTACCTTGTTCTAGCAGCTCAGCAACCCCTGTAATTCGATTATTTTCTACGAGCACAGAGATCGAGGGGGAAGCTGCCCTTGCTAGAACTCTAGGTTGCTCTAAATTTGTGCCCTGTCGAGGGTGGGACGAGGGGAATCGTTTGATTGGGAGAAATATCGGTGTAGCAATGGGTATCCTACATGGGCGGAGAAGAAAAATGTGTGATAGGCCACGATTGGACTTGAGTCGCTGGACGCAGTTGGATATGGTTGATGGCTTACTTTAAGGACTGCTTCTATGAGAATGTCTTTTAACTTGGTAAAGGATTACTTGTGTTGACGGGATGGTTGATATCACGCTTGAGGAGAGGTTTGTCAAACTGCCTCTCATAAAACCACTTTTCCGATAGCCCTTTGAGGTGTGGGGAAATTAGCGGGAGTTGCACAGGCCCCAATTAACTCCCGTGCTTGACTGTCGTAATTCTGAGCGGGGACGCATTGCTCACTGCGGGGTTTTCTGAATTGATAAGGCTAAAACCGAGGCTCAAACGGCTGTTTTATACAAGTTCGGTATGAGGTTTTGCATTTCTCGTGAGATGTGCTAGGATATCTAAACAGCTGCTGCATCGGAGGATGCTCAATGGCCGGGAGAAATCATTTTCTCCTCTGCTCGAGTGATACAGCAGATCCCTGGTCTGGGAAGCGACAAGAGATACTGTATTTGGACTACGCTGTGGGACAAAGTAAGTACGATGCATAGACATAGCCGTGTTCTTGGATTGGATACCGATATAATGCCGGTACAGTACTAGGCTACCATACTGGCACAATATGTGAGCTATGGAGCCTCTCCGAAGACGCAAGCAAGACTTTTTTCTCGGAAATATGTCACCTCATCCACCGTAGCCCCTAGTAGCCCATTGCTTTCATTTGAGCACATTAGCCCAAGCCTAATTGGGCTAGTTAGGCTGGGAATAGCCAGGCAGAGGAGGAAAGAATAGGCTGCGATATTTCATGTCGAATACGAGTATCAGTATCCCTGCATTCCGGTGGGGCTTTTCCTTAGGGTGACGGTTGGACTGGATGATTGTAAAACCGCGGGGTTGTAAAAATATATAACCCCGCCTTTCCCTCCACCTCCAGAAAATCCCCAACAACTTCCTCAATCACCCACAACAGGCTTCTCATTCTCACGCCAGCAGTGTTTCAACAACACTTACGGCGGCATGGCGATGGTGCGTTTCAACAGCACTTCGAGGACATTTGAACAATACTTCAACTAGCGGACGCAGCTAATCGTAACAGTTACTCCGGGTGTTGCTACAAAAAGATTTCGAGTAATCGAGGCTATAATAGCCGGATGGAGAAACCCTGGCCTGGCTGTCTCCATTAGGCTGAAATAAAGGACTTTTGCAAGCCCTGTATTATTCTGCTATGGGGATCCAGGGGTTAGAGGACGTGAGTCTAAAAGGAAAAGAGGGTTCTCGGGGGATAAAAGAAAGGTCATAGCTAATACACTCTTACTTATATAGGACTCAGGGAAGTCGACGTTGCCTGCTTGTATTGCTACTCGACTCTTCGGGGATCGCCTGTTCCTACTTTGACTTACTCGTAGAAAGAGCAATCTACGACGAAGAGGAGACTAGGCGTCAGTTTACTCATGATACGACATTCTCGAAGAAATAAATCGGGCTTGCGCCGCTTTGTTTATTTATCGTATGTCCCCAGTTTCACCCCTTTCTTTTCAGCGGGAATTGACATAAGCTAGGGCGATTCGAAACTGCGAGGAGAGCCCTTCCGGCGGAATTTTTGTCATGCATCGATGCTCTGGATGAATCCGCATCGATGCTTTGGATGAATCGGCATCGATGCTCTAGATGAATCCGCATTGATGCTCTGGACGAATCCGCATCGACGCTTTGGATGAATCCGCATCGACGCTTTGGACGAATCCGCATTGATGCTCTGGACGAATCCGCATCGATGCTCTCGACGAATCCGCATCGACGCTCTAGATGAATCCGCATCGACGCGTTGGACGAATCCGCATTGATGCTCTGGATGAATCCGCATCGACGCTCTAGACGAATCCGCATCGACGCTCTCGACGAAGCCGCATCGACGCTCTAGACGAAGCCGCATCGACGCTCTGGACGAATCCGCATCGATGCTTTGGATGAATCCGCATTGACGCTCTAGATGAATCCGCGTCGATGCTCTCGACGAATCCGCATTGACGCTCTAGACGAATCCGTATCGATGCTTTGGATGAATCCGCATTGACGCTCTAGATGAATCCGTATCGATGCCCTCGACGAATCCGCATCGACGCTCTAGACGAATCCGCATCGACGCTCTGGACGAATCCGTATTGATGCTCTGGATGAATCCGCATCGACGCTCTGGACGAATCCGCATTGATGCTCTAGATGAATCCGCATCGACGCTTTAGACGAATCCGCATTGATGCTTTAGACGAACCCGCATTGACGCTCTAGATGAATCCGTATCGACGCCCTGGATGAATCCGCAAGGAGGTTCTTCCTAGCCTGCGTGAAAGGATGGTTGGGCTATTTCCTTGCCGGAAGGCCACATCGGGACCGACGGTATCGATCCACTGTAACTAATAATATAAAGCCTAGCAAGGGCGATATCAGACGATCATGTGAGGGCAGATATTATGAAGAGTACGGCCCGTGGAAACAAGTTTGTAAGCCGTTACAGTGTGCCAATACATATCTGGGATACTGGCTGACGGCTGTGTAGCTTTCTGCTTGTTTCCTTGAACATCAGAGACCTTGGGGGATATCTACAGGATATCTCACCCGAGTTTAATGTAAACTGTAGGGCCGCCTAGCCGGGGAGGTCGATTGAGGTGATCTCGTGGTGAGTGATACTACTACCAGGGCGTCACCTCAGTCCCCCGGACTATGATTACCCTAAGTGTTGTGTGGGCGAGTTGTTGGGCGGCTTTTGAGATTGGCTAGACCAGTGCGATGCCGTGAGAGGAAGTGGAGAAACGGAGGAAACGGAATACTCATGTATCTAAATGCATGAAAAATCCCGGGTGAAAACGTAACTACCGCTGCTTAAAGCCTTCTGAATTAATTCTTTTAACCAACCCATTACCTAAGAACACACTTGAGATGAGATAGATTTCCTGTGCATGCCTGAGAGTGTTTCTCTGCTAGGCCTCCGTATCATATCCTATCGTCTTCGTGCATATGATAGGGGAATTGTTTTTCCGAAACAGAAACACCCACTACTGGGCGTTATTTAGAACTATAGTACTCGTAGAGTCGAAGGGTTTTTAGAAAAACCCACTACCGGTATTGCACAGCACCCAAGCCCAAGCAAAGCGCCAAATATTGGTAGGATGCAATAGCAGTCCTTTTTAAAAACGCATCAACATTACGAGTACTGTGTTCATGCCCGCACCATCTACCAACCAATCCCTAATACTCACCCCACATACCCAATAAATCAACGCGTAGTCACTTGCCGTCACTTGAAAACATACCTTGACCCACAGCCCCAGATCGATTGTAAGCCGCCGCTCCTCCAATACCGTAGTTACCCCGGCCTCATGCATGGGCTATTCCCTTTTGGCCACAGCATGGCCATGATACCATACCGTGCTCCAGAAGCACCCGATTCTCAGCTCTCTTTCCCGTCAAATCAGGCCATTGGTGTCATCAGCCCAACGGCGACTGGCCAACCCATCAAGTTATACTCGTAGTAACGAAAAAGAGGTCGACTCCGCCATTCCTAGGGTGGTGGGCTCGAAAATTAGTTTGGTGGTAGGGCGGGACGAGTTTTGGGTGGTGATTGGGCTCACATTTTGGGGTGTGGTTTGACATATCTAATCTCAAAGTGGGGCATGTGTGTGGTGCAAGTTTTTGGTTTAACTTGGCCATCGATAGAGGGATTCATCCACTATATATCCAGCAGCGTATCGCATACATAGAAAAATAAGACAGGCGGACAAGATTATCCTGCGCCCTATGGGCGAGTCCCAAGGTAGGGCAAGTCATAACATGTCACTCGCTGGTCTAAATGTTTGAACTGTAGGTTTTCGGGGTCTACTATCCCCTGTAGTGTTGATAGTGCCGAATTTCCCTACATCATGCCAAAGAGATGCTAGTTAAATTAGCTGATCTCTTTGATTGGCAGATTCAACCCTATTGAAGAGTAATGTTACTACCTGATTCTGGATATTTGTTAGTAAAAATCAACAGGTGCATTACCTAATAGCCCACAACAGCATCACTCTCATATAAGGCTTAGTGCTCCTATTAATGGAAAAAGATCTATAATCACAATTTCACCTGAAATGTCTTTAATATCACTTAACTAATACTTCTAGAAAAGTGAAGAGATAGTAGTTTAGTTAAAATTTTAGTATAATATAGAAAAATTCAAGGGAGAGGACAGAAATTTACATTTGGATATAGTAGGGAAAGGAGTTATTTTGGAAGTATGACCATGAGGGGCATTTGGGGTACTGGTAGGCCCAGGAGTAGCGCTCATGTACCTGGTTGGGATATGATGGAATTTCTTTGGTTAGCTTAGGGTTATAAAACCTGGGTAAGCAGGTTGTCTAGAAGGTATGGAGGTTAGGATATGAGAGATTGAAGCCATCAATTGGCATGGGGATGAACTCTAACATTTATAGATTTGATTGCCACTGTTGGGTGAGGGGGACCTGAGATATTGGGAATAGAGTTTGTCTTCGTGTTAATCTAGATTTAGTGACTTATTTAGTATTTCGTGAAATTACCTGGTGAATTGCTAGGGGTGCTGTAGATTACTAGAAGAGGTAATAGTAGGTTGTCTTATGTGAATGGTTGGTTGTGGGTAGTTATTATTGGTCTTGTATTTTAGTGGACATAGGTAAGGGCAGATGAGATAATGAGCCTACAGAAAGCCTGAAATGAAAAAACTGTGAAAAAAAAACAATGAAAAAAAGCTCGACACAAAATTATTGCTCAACATAACTTTGTGGCTTGCCATAGAAACCCCATGGCCCAACACAACTCTGTGGCTCAATGTGACCTAAAAAATGTATTATATTATATAATATTTTGATTTATATCCATTTTTGCAACCTCACTTGTTACTTAATTATTAGCTTAATAGCCAGTTCCAGTCCTATTTCGGGTTGCTCATAGTCGGGAAAAGCAAGTACAACGCAAAAGCAAGTGCAACACAATGCAACACAACCGAAAAGCAAGTGCAACGCAATGGAACACAACGCAATGGAATGCAATACAATAGACCCCTACACAATGGCCACTTTTTTTATTTGTTTTGTTATTGTTTTTAATGTAAATAAGATCGATTAAAAATAATAAATTTGAATTCTCTTTCTTGCCAGTGAGTTTCTGTTTAACGATCATAATCAATTAGCAGCACCAGATCAGCAATATTCAACCAGCAATACAAAATCAGCAATTACGATGACAGATATTAGCGAAAAGCTTGAAATCAAGCAACGACTGGATAGAGCCTTGAAATGGCTTGAAGAGGAACCTACCGAAACAGCAACTACCGCAGCCAAAATGTTCGATGTTAACGCCGTCTCAATTCGGTCACACCAGCTTCGTCAGAGGAAACAAGTGCGCAATACACGAGGCACTTTTAATCGACATGGTGGCAATAACATTATTCTTACGGAGGCACAAGAACTAGCAGTCTATCGGTTTTGCCATGAGCAGTGGGAGATGGGAATAGCAGCCACACCAGCAATTATTTTTGCAGCAATCAGCCATCTTCGCCAGGCAGAGCAGCAGGACCCACCTTCTCAGGTTTGGTTTCAGAAATGGCTGAAGAAAAACCCAAGTCGACATACAATTAAAACAAAACCTATCGCCAGAGCTCACATCATGACCCACACAGAAGAGGACTTGAAAACATTTTTTGTCAACTATCAGAATGCACTATCAAAGTACAACATCGATAAGGCGAAGTATATCTATAATATGGATGAATCTGGTGTAAGAATTGGATGTCCTGCCAGGGAAGTTGTTATTGTTCCCACAGAAGTCAAGGAGTTGTATATCTCAAGTCCTGAGAATCGGCAGTCGGTTACAATTATTGAAGCAATATGCGCAGATGGACGCCCTCCCCCTCCTCCTGTCATCATATGCCCAAGGGAAAAGATTATGGAAAGTTGGATACATGAAAACCTAACTGGCACTGAAGTAATTACCATATCACCTACTGGATATACGAACGAGAACATTGCACTTGCCTGACTTAAGCACTTCATTAAGCATGTAGGGGCAGGGCCTAATAAACATTGGCATATACTTCTTCTCGATAGCCATAGTGCTCACCGGCAGAATGACTTTATAATTAAATGTCATGAGAATCAGATCGTTCCCTTCCAATTTCCATCTCATATGACCCATGTCTTGCAACTACTTGATGTTGGTGTCTTCCGCCCTTGGAAGCATTATCATTCTAAGGCTATCAACAATGCACTCCACTCTCTCGAAATTGAATATACAATTTCTTCACTTTTTTCGCGACTTGAATTCTATTCGTAAACAGACCTTCCAACCATATACGATAAAGAATTCTTTCAAGAATTCAGGCATGTTTCCTGTTTCTTTTAAGAGTGCATTGAAGAAAATGCGCTATTACAACAGCAAAGCGAAAGGTACCTCAGACCAGCCAGCAACCGCTATCAGCAATCCTGAAGCAAGCTCTAGTGAGACTGTTGTTTCACAAGAAGGAGATGGCGACTTGGAGCTTATTAAAACACCTGGCAGTTATTTGGAGTGCCAGAAGGGAATGGCGGAGTGGATCGATCGAGCAGAAGCCTTTAGTCCGACTAGTAAGGAGCGTTTTCGACAATGGACGAAGGTAACAGAAGTTTGTCTAGCAAAGGCCCAACTTCAGGGAGAAACATATTGTAATGTTAAAACACGAATCAACGAGGCGGAAAACCGTAAAGCGAAGTCCAGACCTGTAATTCGGAAAGGTGGAGTTATGACAATTGATGAAGCACGACTCAAGCCACACGAGAAAGAGGTCATGCAGAAGTCAGTTCCAATTAAGAGAGCCCAAAAGAATATTCAAGTGGCCGTTAATAAAGCCAAAGTAGCACTCAATCGTCGGGGAATTGATGCCTGGAAGGCTGAAAGAGAAAGAAAGAAGCAAATCCACAATATTCAGGTCCAAGGAGGAATTATGCCTTCTGAGCTATTAATTGCAATTCCGGATCCAGAAAAGAATCCGATATCTTGAATCACTTCAAGCACCACCTGATCTCTTACAAGCTTTATTGTTGCTCAGTCCAAGTGCTATAAACAGAAGCAATGTAATTGGTCCACAATTGCAAGGAGATGACAATCAACAAATAGCTAATAATGGAAGAGCTGCCAGTGGTATTACTGTTAGTGATGATGAGGATCTGGGTTGTGAATCAGATTCAGATTCTTCAT
>Ga0307507_10004721_pt1 | contig 23580 bp, 5 predicted proteins | sample 7_EM_MG_FD_207223 | JGI IMG/M metagenome (GOLD analysis project Ga0307507, IMG submission 207223) | Populus trichocarpa ectomycorrhiza microbial communities from riparian zone in the Pacific Northwest, United States - 7_EM | ecosystem: Host-associated > Plants > Roots > Unclassified | place...
ATCTTATAAAGTACTGCTATTACTACCAAATAAACCAGAAGTCCCCTAGCCAATTTAAGTTCACCCTTAAAGATAACTATAACTTTAACTTCTGTATTATCATTAATATTATATATCTTAGCGGCAAGCTAGTACTCTAAGTTATTAACCTCTTAACTTCCTTCCAAGCTGCATATTTCCTAAAGGATATGTCAGCTAGGAACGTATAGGATACTCTTTAATTATACTAGATTAATGTCTACCTAGGACCCCCTAATTAAGTTATTTATAACATAGGAAGGAACTTCTTATCTATAGAGTTTTGGTAATAGGCAAAGGCAATAGAAATTAAGGTTAAGAAAGTCCCTATTAAGGCATATAATAGTATTAGAAAAGTAGAACAATATCATATACCATTACAATAAGTATATAAGATTATTTCTTTAGAACTAGAGGGCGCTAGTAAAGAGCTTATCTTATAGATAGCTATTAAGGCTGTTAATAATTCCGCTGGCCTAGATAGGCTTGTACCTATATTACTAGTCTTTAGCGCCTACCCTTAAATGACTAATAATTCTCCACCATCCCTATCCATTACGCAATGAGCGGAGGCTATTCGCAAAGCAATAAAAGAGGTGCGACGTCTCTACGCCATACGCCAGGTCAACAACGCACTAGGAATAAGAAATAGCCTAAATACCTTAACTACGCTTAATCTGCCACTCCAATCTAAGGTACGCGTATGGCGTAAAAAGGGAGGATGGTTAGGCCTATATAAACTTATTATAATTAATAGTTAGACTTATACTTTTTAGATACCCCATAAACCTACTTAATTCCGCTTAACTGTTATTAAGCCCTATTATAGAAACAACAGTTCCGAGCCTTTATAGGATACCCTAGAGGATACCCTAGAGGAGAACTACAATTAATATACTCTAGAAGGCGACTACAATCCTAATACAATTGTGGCAGATATGCTGCAACCACGACACAGTAGAGGTCGCCTAAAGGGATCACAAAATCGCCAACACCTTATTAATTTTAAAGAGCAATTTATTACCGCTATTAAGAGTAGAGACAAGTTATTAATGGTCTTTATAACAGCTAAAGAGAAGGCTGACTTTGAGCTCGCAAAACAGCTCTGAAAGAAAGGTTATATTATAACTCCGGGAGCTCCTTTCTAAGCATCTAATAAGCAGGAGATTAACGGTCTTATTATAAGAGGAGTCTTTAAATTTAAGAAGTATAAACCTACTAAGTTTAATAGAGTTTGTATCTTTAAGTTAAGAATAGTTAATGAGATTAAGGGCAAAGCTACTAACGCCCTATTTAAGAAATTAAGACTAGTTATCTAAGGCTACAATAATAATGGCAAGGAGGTAATCCTTATGTAATCCCCTATAATTTAACAAGCTAGTTAGCGAGTTATTATTGCGCTAGCTCCCTCCTTAATAAAGAATAGAATAGTGGTTTATTTATAAGATATTACTTAGGCCTACACCTAATTAGAGACGCACTTTTAGCGCTTAATATTAGCATACCTTCTAGAGCAAATTCGCCACCAATATCCCAAAGATACAATTATGGTTGTGCTTAAGCCATTATATAGAATCGCAGAGGTAGGAACTTATTGGTAGGCTACCTACAGCAAGCACCATAAAGAGAAACTTTTAATAACTACTTCTATATTTAATCTATGCTTTCTTATCACAACTATAGGAACCCTATTTGGAATCGTCAGCATGTAAACTAATAATATAATTATCTTAGGAGATAACCAATTTTTAGCTCTTAAAGAAGATAAGCTAGTAAAGGCAAATCTTATAGCAAAGCTAAAGGAAAAGCTTAATTTAATAATACTATTACTTTTTAATAGATGCATCCTCTCCCTAAACAAGGATTCTATTGCTTTGCACTAGAAGGGTTAAGGTAAGAAGATTAATATTATTAACGTTAACTCTCCAAAATAAGAATATATAGAGCAACGCGCTTGCAGAGCTTATATTGCTTCTATCTGTTAACCTAAGGCTTTATTTAATCTCTCTGTTGCCGCCTAACACCAGGAACCAACTAAGGATGATATCCTTGCCCTAAATAAGCGTCTCTCCTAGTAAATAAACCATCTCGATTGGGGACTACTCTACGTGCCTATTAATCTTCCCACCGCCAAGCTCTTTGTATTTGTTAATAGATTATTTATAAATAACAAAGATTTTAGCTCCTAGCTAGGATATAAGATTATTATTGCAAATAAATCTACCAGAGAGAATAACTTCATAATCCACGGTAATCTTATCTATTAGAGCTTAACTAAGAGTAAGCGCGTTACTTAAAGCGTTCTAGCGTTAGAGATATATAGAATAGTTAGCGGAGTTAACATAGTAATTACAATTAGAACTACCCTAAAGATAATTATAGATTAACTTAGACTTCCTATTATCCCTATAGTTGTATGTACCGACTTATACTCCCTTTATAAGTATTTAGTCAAGCTTAGTACCATAAAGGAGAAGCGCCTTATAATCGATATTATAGCACTTCGGCAATCCTACAAATGGCAAGAACTCTTTAAGATTTAATAGATTAATAGCCAAGACAACCTAGCAGATATAATAACAAAGGCAAACCTAAACAAGGCTCTAGAAATATTCGTTAATACAAATACTCTACATATACAGGTTAAAGGTTAGGTTAAAAGGAAGTAAGAATATAACACTCTACAGACCCTAATTTTAACCAGCCAATTAAGATTTTCTATGCCTGGCATGGAAAATCGCTATTAGCTCGCTTATTACTAGCGCCTTAGCGGCCCTAACACAACGCCTACCTAAGCAAGAAGCACCACGTGCTAAAAGGCAAACTTTAGGACAGCGAGACTTATATTATAACAGCAATAGTAAGTAAGGAGGATTGGTATTTGTTCCGCTAGCCAAGCGATATATATATATAGACGACAACCACAAAAGAAGAGTTGCTAGTGTTGGGAATAAGGCAAGTGGTCGTCACGTATTGTCACGTGCCGCCGCGGCACTAGCGCGGGGAGGAGCCTTACGCTCCTCGCCCTCCCTCATTCCAATGAATAAGCTTTATTAACCAACATCACTGTAACCTACTCGAGTAGTCGTTATTGGTGAGTCACCCTATGTGACCAACACTTTCTATTAAAGATAGTAGTTAACAGTTATACTATAATCCTAAAGGTTAGGGTTTGCTATATCTAATATATTTAATAAGATCTTATAATATAGCTGTTTTAAAGAGCAACTTAACTCTAGGATATGCCTTTTAGTAGTAAGTAAGAAGGGGTTTCTTTAGAATATTGGTTATAACTTTATCCTTATAAGTGGTACTTATTAGATATAGAGTTAAGGCTAAATAAAGATTAGGGTTAGTGGCTAGAAGATTAGTATGGTAAACAGCTGCTAGTATTAACTATTTATAGATCTTTTTAGAAGGGGGCGGAGTAGTAGTTAAAGAGGTAGGAGCTACTTTTATATTTAAAGCAGAGGCCTAGCTTAGTGCGTTATTCTTATTTAAAGGACCCTAGTAAGGTATATCCTAGGGTCCCAGTGTTAATATCTATAGCGTTAGGGTGCTTAGGCTAGGATAATAACTTAGTGGACATTTATGGGGTTATTATATTATATTAAGGAGCGGACTTTAGTATTAAGCGTAGTATATTATTATGCTGTTTATTAATAACATTTATATAGGCGTTAAGGACTCCTAGTAGGTTTATACTAATTAAAGAGGTTTTTAGTTTAAGGCCTAGAGACTTAATAAGGCTATTAATTAGTATAGAGTTATTCTAGCCTGTTTCCTTTATATAATAATTAAATTTAGAGAAGTATACTAGGAAACTTTTCTTTTTTTAAGTTATATAGTTTATCTTCCTTTAAGCAATAGCTTAGTGGCTTAGGTTACTATTATAGGACACCTCTATAATACCCTATATACGTCTATCTGTTTTCACTAACGTAGTAAGAAGAGACTAACCGCGAGATAATAACCTAATAGCAATTTGCTAGCAATCTATGGCAATTTAACGGCAACCTATTGCATTCTGCTATATTCTGCTAAAGTCTACTAAATTCTACTAAGTTCTGCCAGGACCGCTTCTTAAGTCCTGTTCTGCTCTATATATATATTAACTGAGCAACTAAACTAATAATATATACCCTTTTTTCCCGTTTTCTTACCTTCTCTCCTTACGTAACGTCTTAACCTTATTATATAGTTTATATATATAGCTTAATAATATCTACTTTATTATATATTATTACCACTTATACTTACTCCGTAATACTATGTTGCGTTAAAACCTTATTAAAAAACCTATACTCTACCCCGCCCTGTTTAAAATATAGAACGACCTTAAAGCCCCTATAATAACCACTGATATTATATCCGTACTTTAAGAATAATTAGCAGATATGCAAAAGTCCTTTATAGACGCCCTTGTATAAAACTAAGCTGCTATAGCTTAATAGTAAGCCAAACAAGAAGTACGGCACTAGAAAATAATTAAGGCCCTTTAAGAAGAAATCCGCACCCTTAAGATGCCTATGCTAAGTCCCTAAGACTAATTACTATTACTAGAAGCTAATACGCGGAACGTGAGCCCTAAATTAGTAATAGTTATCCCACTAGTAGAACTAACTACTATATTATAACAATCTAAAAAACTACTAGACCCTCTAGTGTTTACTAGCAAATAATAAGAGCTCTAGTTATTTTTAAGCTGGCTTAAAAATAAGCTAACTAGTAATACTAACCATTACCTAACTAAAGCTAACTAACTCTACTACGCCTTAAGCCGACTAGGAGGAGATGCAGCTAACCTTATTAAACCTCTTTAGCTAAACTTAGTATAAAGCCTAGTTGTACTTCTTAAAGCTATATATGGTGACCTAAACCGCCAAGCTACCGCTTAAAGGAAGATAAACTATATAACTTAAGAAAAGAAAAGCTTCCTAGTATACTTTTTTAAATTTAATTGCTACGTAAAGGAAATAGGCTGGAATAACTCCGCACTAATTAATAGCCTTATTAAATCTCTAAGCCTTAAACTAAAAACCTCTCTAATTAGTGTAGACCTACTAGGAGCCTTAACGCCTGTATAAATGTTATTAATAAACAGTATAATAATATACTACGCCTAACACCGAAGCCCGCTTTTTAATATAATATAACAACCCCACAAATATCTACTAAGTTATTGCCCTAGCCTAAGCACCTTAACGCCATAGATATTGACACTGAGACCCTAGGATACGCCCTACTAGGGTCTTTTAAATAAGAATAACACACTAAGCTAGGCCTCTGCTTTAAATATAGAAGTAGTTCCTACCTTTTTAACTACTACTCTGCCCTCTTCTAAAAAGATCTATAAATAGTTAATACTAGCAGCTGTTTACTATACTGATTTTTTAGCTATTAACCCTAATCTTTATCTGGCTCTAACTCTATATCTAATAAGCACCACTTATAAGGATAAAGTTATAACTAATGTTTTATAGGAACCCCTTCTTGCTTACTACTAAAAGGTATATCCTAGAGTTAAGTTGCTTTTTAGGACAGCTATATTACAGGATCTTGTTAAATGTATTAGATATTATAAAACCTAACCCTTAGGATTATAGTATAACTGTTAACTGCTGTCTTTAGTAAAAAGGTTAATAGGCTAATGCTTAAGTCCTAATTAATATAGGATTTATTAATAAGATATTTATATAAGATAATAGGTTTACCCTAATACCCCTTAACTAGCATATTAATATATTTAGATTTAATAGTAAACGTACTGTCTTAGGCTATATTACTTATATAGTAGCCCTAAGACTCTAATACCTAAACTATAAAGAATTAATTAAGCTCTTTATGACTACCCTAGGTTACCTAGTAATCCTTAAATAACCCTGGATAAAGCTATATAAGGTAACCATTAATTAGAACAACCTTAAGCTTCTATTTACCGCCTCCTATTATAAGCAGAAGTGTTTTATAACTTGCTACTTAGACTTTAAACTAAAATCTAAAAAATCTATTAGGATCTACTGGTTTAAAATTTCTACTAATATTTACCCTATACCTAAAAAGTCTACTTAATTTTACCTACCTAAGAATTCTACTAAATTCCACTAATATAAGATTTCTGCTGATGTCCACTAAGGACCTAAAAATTATACTAAACTATATAAACTACCCCTAACTACCCACCGCCCTAAACTAAGTAAAAGCTTAAGCTTAATATACGAAAGTACCAGAAGAACTAGTATTCTACTATAAAAAGGATATTTAAAGAACCTAAACCTAAATCTGATACTAACTCCGCATCTAATACTAAACCTAATACCAAACCCAAAACTATATAAAAAAACTAAGGATAATCTGAGCCTGCTTAATACCTTAGATATCTATATAATTAGAGCTACCCTATTAGCATAACTTGCTAGGAAACCTAAATATATAATCTTTGCTGTTATAATGGCTGATATTAAAAAGGCCCTAGCATTAAAGAAGCATACTAACCCTACTATAAAAGTACTAGTATGCTACTATAAGCACCTAGAGGTATTCTTATAAAAGGAAGCCAATAAGTTAGTAGAATACTAACCATATAACTATAAGATCGTACTTAAAAAAGGAAAACAGCTAGAATTTAGACCCCTATATAGAATATCCTAGAATAAACTTAAAGTACTATAAAAGTACTTAGACGAATACCTAAGTAAAGAATTTATTAGAGCAAGGTCTTTGTCTATAGCTATATCTATAATCTTTATTAAGAAACCTAGCGGTGGTCTATACTTCTATATAGACTACTAAGCCCTTAACACTATTACTATTAAAAATTGGTACCCACTTCTATTAATTTAAGAGACACTAAACTAATTAAGTAAGGCTTACTACTATATAAAACTTAACCTTATTTACGTGTTTAACCGCCTTTATATTATAAAAGGAGATAAATAGCTTACTATATTCTGTACTAGATACGGACTATTTAAATACTTAGTAACGCCGCTTAGCCTTATAAATGCCTTAAGTTTATTCTAATACTTTATAAATAATACCCTATAGCCTTATCTAGACGTATTCTGTACTGCTTATATTAATAATATCTTAGTATATAGTAATAACCTAACCAAATATAAGAAACACGTTAACCTTATTTTAAAAGCCCTACATAGAGCTAGCTTATAATTAGACATAAATAAGTATAAATTCTATAAAATAGAAGTCCTATACCTTAGACTTATTATTTTTATAAATAGTATATAAATGGACCTAAAGAAGATTAAAGTAATTATAAACTAGTAAGAACCTAAGAATATTAAGGACGTAAAAGCCTTTATAGGATTTGCTAACTTCTACTAACAGTTTATTAATAACTTCTCTGCTCTAGTTTTATCCCTTATAGCTTTAACCTAAAGGATAAAGCTTTTATCTTTAATAAGGAATATAAAAAGGCCTTTACTTATCTAAAAGTTATATTTACTACTGTACCTATACTTTAACACTTTAACCTAAACTAAAAGAGTATTATAAAAGCTAATTTATCTAACTATGTTACTAGAGGCATTCTATCTTAGTATAATAAGAAAGGAGTATTATACCCTATAGTATACTTCTTAAAATAACTAGGCCTAGCTAAATATAACTATAAGATCTATAATAAGAAATTATTAACTTTTATTAGATATTTTAAACAATGGCAACCTAAACTAGAAGGCACTAAATTTTTAATTAAGGTCCTTAGCAACTATAAGAATTTATAGTACTTTATAACTATAAAACAGCTAAGTTATTATTAAGCCCGCTAGTTAGAATATCTGTTTTATTTCCAATTCTTAATTATATACCGCCTAGGCGTTTAAGGTTAAAAACCTAATACCCTAACTTAATGTTTATAAGACATACCAGCATAGAAAGAAGCGTATACTTACTATAATTAAACCCTACTTTACCCTAAGCTATTTAACTCCCCTATTAAAGACATTATGGTATACGTCCTTAAAATAACTAATTAATTAATTAAACAGATAATAGTTAATAAATACCTAAATAATAAGTTTATCTAAGAAACGCTTAAGCTAATTTAAGACAGCATTAGACGCTTTAAAAGAATTTCTTTAAGTAAATACAAAGCTTATAGAGACCGCTTATGCTACTAAAACTATCTAGTTATACCTAACTATAATAAACTTAAGCTTAAGCTCTTTAAACATGTATATAATTTACTAATGGTTAGCCACCTAGGCTAAAGAAAAACCCTAGAACTCCTCTAATAAAAATACTATTAGCCAAATATATATAATATAATAAGAAGGTATGTCTCTAGCTACTATACCTACTAACGAGCTAAAGCTTTATATAAGACGTATAACGGCTTTCTAAAGCCACTACCTGTTCTAGACTGAAGATAAAAGGACATCTTAATTAACTTTATTGTTAAGCTCCCTATAAGTAAAGGGTGTATAAATATTATAGTAGTTATAGACTAACTATCTAAGATAAAACACTTAATTGCCTACCCTAATATGTTAGCACCTGCTGTTGCCTAATTATTCCTAGATTATATATAGAAACTCTATAGACTTCCTAAAACAATTGTCTTTAATAAAGGTAGATAGTTTATCTCTGCGTTTTAGAAAGAACTAACTACTTAACTCTATATTAAAGCACTATTATCTATAGCATACTACCTAAAAACGGACGGTTAAATAGAATGTATAAATGCTATAATAGAATAGTATATTTGGATATACACGTTATATTTATAAGACGACTAGATAGGCTGACTTATATTTACCAAGTTTACCACAAATAACTCCGTTTTAGAAACTATAAAGATCTTTCTATTCCTAGCTAACTATAGCTAGCACCTACAAATAGGTTTTAAACCCTTTAGTAATCTCCATTGCCCCGCTTATTATGCCTTATAAATTACAGAAATAAATAAATTTATAAAGAAAATAGAAGAACTATAAGAGTTCCTTACTAATAAAATAATATAGGCCTAATCTATTTATAAAGCCGCAGCAAATAAGAACTAAACCTTAGCATTGGCCTACTAAATTAGCGACTTTGTCTAGCTAGATATAAGAAATCTAAATATAAAACAACCTACTAAGAAACTTAATTGGAAGAACGCTGGTCCTTATAAGGTTAAGAGAGTTGTCTCTCTTTATGCCTACTAACTAAAGCTTCCTAATACAGTTAAAATCCACCCTGTATTTTATATATATGTCTTCTATCCTACCGCCCCTATATTAGACGCCCTGCCTAGACAGATTTAAGACCCTCTCCTACTAGTTAAAGTGGATAGTAAGAATAAGTACCTTATTAAAAGAATTAATAACATTAAGTATAATAAACGAAAACGCTAATATATATACCTTATAAAATAGAGAGGCTTTTATAAGCCTATATAGGAACCCATTAACTCTATAGAACTTATATAAGCCGCAGAAGACTTTTATAAACTCCACCTAGAACTACCACAACCCCATCTCGTAGAAGCTCGAGTTTAAAGGGGGGGTACTGTTATGGGACACCTCTATAACACCCTATATATATCCACCTATTTCTACTAACGTAGTAAGAAGAGACTAACTGCGAGACGACAACCTAATAGCAATTTGCTGGCAATCTATGGCAATCTAATGGCAACCTGCCGCATTCTGCCATATTTTGCCAAAATCCACCAAATTCTGCTAAGTTCTACTAGGACCGCTCCTTAAGTCCTATTCTACTCTATATATATATTAACTAAGCAACCAAACTAATAATATATACCCTTTTTTCCCGTTTCCTTACCTTCTCTCCTTATGTAACGTCTTAACCTTATTACACAGTTTATATACATAGTTTAATAATATCTACTTCGTTATATATTATCACCACTTATACTTACTCCGTGATAGTTACTATATATAGCTTTAAGAAGTATAACTAGGCTTTATATTAAGTTCGGCTGGAGAGGTTTAACAAGATTAGCTATATCTCCTCCTAGTTAACTTAGGGCGTAGTAGAGTTGGTTAGCTTTAGTTAGGTAATAGTTAGCATTACTAGTTAGCTTATTCTTAAGCCGGCTTAAGAATAACTAAAGCTCTTATTATTTGCTAGTACATACTAGGGGGTCTAGTAGTTTTTTAGATCGTTATAATATAGTAGTTAGTTCTACTAGTGGGATAACTATTACTAATTTAGGGCTTGCGTTCCGCGTATTGGCTTCTAGTAATAGTAATTGGTCTTAAGGGCTTAGTATAGGCGTCTTAAGGGTGCGTATTTCTTCTTAGAGGGCCTTAATTATTTTCTAGTGCTATACTTCTTGTTTAGCTTGCTATTAAACTATAGTAGCTTAGTTTTATACAAGGGCGTCTATAAAGGACTTTTATATATCTGCTAATTGTTCCTAAAGTGCGGATATAATATTAGCGGCTATTATAGGGGCTTTAAGGTCGTTCTATATTTTAAATAGGGTAGGGCAGAGTATAGGTTTTTTTTAAGGTTTTAACGCAATGTAGTGTTACAGAGTAAGTATAAGTGGTAATAATATATAGCGAAGTAGATATTATTAAGCTATATATATAAACTGTATAATAAGGTTAAGATGTTATATAAAAAGAGAAGGTAAGGAAACGGGAAAAAAGGGTATATATTATTAGTTTAGTTATTTAGTTAATATATATATAGAGTAGAACAGGATTTGAGTAGCGGTCCTAGCAGAACTTGGCAGGATTTGGTGGACTTGGCAGAACATAGCAGAATGCGGCAAATTGCCGTAGATTGCCGGCAGATTGCCATCGGATTGTCATCTCGTGGTCGGTCTCTTCTTGCTGCGTTAGTAAAAACAGGTGGACACAGGTGGACACAGGTAGACGTATGTAAGGTGTCACGGAGGTGTCCCGTGATAAAGGGTATATAGCTCTTATAGAGTATAAGACTTTGCGTAAAGAAGAGAAAGAAATAATGAAAGAATCTTATAATTAAACAGTTAGGGGTTTTAGTGGTTAATGCGTGCGTATATACACACGCGGTCTTTAACGGATTTAGTAAAATTAAATTTAATTAATTAAAGCGTTGGAATTTATCTGTTAAGTGTTTTACTAAGACATTCCTACTATAACTAAGCTAGTCCCGTTATAGTACCCCCCCTTTAGTTAAAGGTCTAAATAACTTAATTTTAGTTAAGACTTATTACTTATCGCGTTTTTATGTATTTGCATTAGTAGTAGTAGCAGTATAGCATTCTGCCGGTTCTAATTATTAAATAAACCAATTGGGATTTTCTATCTCCGGGATAGAAAATTACTATTGGCTTAGTTAAGGCGGTAAGTAGAACTAATATCTTTGTAGTAGGTCTTAGCAAGGCAAATCTAACTAATTAGACAACTTTAACCGCTAGTTAAAGTTCCTTAATATCTTATATATTATATAACCGTGGAATAAACATTATAATGCATTTTAAGTTCTTTTTAATTTTAAGTTTCTTACTATTATATTTTATATATTTATATTAGGTGGCAATTATTTACCTTTATATTGCATTTATTTAGCCAAAGTAGGCCGCAAAGGATAGTCTTTATAGAATTCTTTTACTAGGGAAGGCGCATTAGCCTTAATCTATTTATAGGTTTCCTAGGTTTATATCTTATATCCTTCCCACTTAATAAGAAGTTTAAATTGTCTAGATTATACTTTCCATTATATATTATTAATTAAGTTAATAAAGTATAAACTATTACTGTTATTAATAATTACAGGAGGCAGTATAACGCTTTATAGTTCTATTATATTTTACGCCATAGGAACAAGGAGCTCTTGCTACACCCAGCCCAAAAGACCAAAGCCAACCAAAAGATCCCTAAAAATACCTAGAGAATCCCCCTGAGATTCATGCATCGCAGGGGAGGCACACGTTAAACAACGGTGGTTTGCACTTGCGCGCGTCCGCCAGAACCACGCCTAGCAATGGCCCTCCATAACAAAGATGGGCGAATACCATATTATAAAGCGGAAATACCTCTATTAAGAAGGCATCTAATAAAATACAAAGCCTATTGGACGTGTCTAGTATCTAGAATTATAGGGGAGTAACTGTTAGCTATAACAAACTAATATAGCTAGCAGAATGGCTCCGCTAGTCTAGTAAACCTTAGGCGCACCTCTAGCAAACCCTTAATTAAATCCTCTAACGGCTAAATAAAATTAAAAATAAACAAAACCCCCCCTTACTAGCAAACCGCACCTAGGCCGCTGTAGCTGCGCTTCTATAATATAGGGAACCCACCCCCCTTAAGACAATAACTGGGTATATAATTATAATATAACCAAATACAGAAAAAGTAGAGGGGCTTAGGGGATAGTTAGAAATAGAAGTCCTTATAGAAATCCGCAAAGAGGTCTATAATACTGTTGTAGTCTGATACCTTAGAAGCGGAGACATTAGAGTTACCCTAAAGGACTAATAGTTAAAGGAATAAGCCGTAAGGGTAGGGGACAGGCTAGGAGAATGTATTAGCATAAAAGTACTCTACGAGAATTACCTAGTTAAAGTCCTAGTAGTTCCCTTAAGCCTTAAGGTAGAAAAGGAACACTAGGCGGATAATATAGTAATTATATAGGAGATAGTAAGATAAACAGAACGCCTTATATTAGGACTTAAAATCACCTAAATCTAATAGCTTTAATAGGAAAATATAAACTAAGTAAATAATAAGAATAATAAGAGGATATAAGGGTCGCTAAAGACTTGCTAGGGAGACGCTAGTTAAACGCATGGCTCCCTTATTATTAGCACACTTATACTAGGAATGTAAAAACTCTTTATCCAAAAAGGAATAATTATAAATGGCCTTATATATAATATAAGGCTCTATAACCACAGACTACGCCTAGAATAGTGCTATTGCTGTGCATAATAGGGACACACCTAATCCACATGCGCAGCATAGGTGTGCTGCGGCCACTATGCAGGCCCCTATAATATAAGACACTACTTAAATTAAGACCAAATAAAATGCGTAAACTGCCACTAAAGCATATATAAGGCGTAGGAGAGAGAAGACTGTATTAAATATAGGAGATAGAAGGTAAGGGCTTAATAGCTACAGGAGTAACTGCACGCTAGGTTATATAAGTGGAAATAATAGGCGATAAGCTAGGGGGACGCAGGTGCCTTCCTAGCATTCCCTACCTTTAATACTGGGGGGCTAGGCCAGCTATCCCAAGCCTTAATGGGCTAGAAGCAACGCCACGTAATATTACCAGACTAAATAGGGATATAAGGGCTATAGGGGATATAAGGAAGAGGACGCCCTGTAGAAAGGCCCCTATAGACAGCTATAGTAAGCTTAAAACTAGAACAATTAAGAATTAGACTTAATACAGCAAATATAACATTCGCAGCCAACCTATAAAGGGCATATAGCTAACCAGTGAGATTAGGGGAAGAACTGGAGACAATAACAGATTTAGATATAGAAGCGCTAGTAGGAATATAAGACACGGGAATGGAAAGCTCTATATAAAATAAGTAGTAACCAGGGTGTAAATATAAGAGATAGAAGTTTTAAAAATCCTAGAGAAAGTAGAAATAGAAGAAGTAAGGAATAAAGGAGAGATAAAGAACCCTTACTAGGGGTCCGCCACCTATCTATTATATAGTATAACTGCGGCAATACAAACCACTATCTTGCAAGGCCCCTACTAGACAGTCTAGACCTAGAGAAACACTATATCCTTACTATATAAGAACCGTATTATAATACCTACATATAATTAATATACTGCCCCTAAGGATTCTAGCTCTTATACAAACTAAAAGCAGCTATATGCGTATGCTTTATAATTAGCAAGGCTATTAGCCTATCCTTATAGTTATAGTAGGCAGTTAACCTAGATATTGCAGTTATAATAATCTAGACATATAGGGGTCTAGTATAAATTATTAATATATATAACCCTAGGGTTAAAGGGGTCCTATAAACAGAGAATATTATATTGGTAATAAGCTTACTAGAAACTAAAGGCACGGAGTCTATCCTATTAGGAGATATAAACCTCCACCACCTGCGGTGGGGGGGTATCTATGTTACTGCTAAATAATAGGCAGAGTGCCTACTAAGAGCCATAGATATCTAGGGCCTTAAACTGGCTACCCCCCTAGGAGTAATTATATGGCAATAAGGCACCGCCAAAAGTATAATTGACCTTATATTTATAGACGAAGGCCTATACCAGAGACTTAAAAGGTATAACCCTAAAGAAGAATAGGCACTCGCCTTAGACTATATCCCTATTTAAATACAGCTAGACCTAGATATTAAGGCGTAACTAAACAGCAAAAGATATGCAATAAGAAAACTTAAGATAGACAGCTTCCTTAGTATAGTTAAACAATAACTTTAAGACCTAGAAGAAATTTACCTAATACTAAACAAGCGAGGCTTATTAGCCACCCTTAAGGAAATTAACTAAAGACTAGAAAGGATCTAGGCAGTAATTAAAAATAGGCTAGAAGAGCACTGCCTAGTCTTACAACTAGGCCCCTATACGCAACACGTATAGTCCGTATAATACGCGGTTCTTATTGCCAGCCAATAATAAGTAAGAAGGAAATATATAAGCAGCCATAACCCTAAAGATGAGAGACAATATAAAGACATAAGAAACTAGTTAAAGAACACCCTAAAAAAAGAAGTAAGGAATAACTGGAGACGGTTTATAAACAAGCACACTTCTAACCTAAGCCTCCCCTATAATAAGGGCCTTTAGGCTATAGCAAAATGGGTAAAAAAAAAAAAGGTAGGGCGTTTAGTAGAAGACCTATACCTACTACCCCTATAAAGAGTAGGGGAGTTACAGGCCACTAATAACAATAATAAGAAGGCAAAGATCTTTATAGAAAGATTCTTCCCCTAACCGGTTCCAGCAGACCTTAGTAACATTACAGGTAAAATATCGGTAACTCGCCTGCGGGTTAACAGCGACATAATAATAGAGAAAATGGCCAGAACCATTAGCCGCCTTTTAAATAATATAGCACTAGAACCAGATAGGATACTAAACGAGGCCTTAAAGACCTGTGGACCACTTATAGCACCTTAGCTTATAGATATAGCTAGAGCATGCTTTGCTATAGGCTACTACCCACAACTTAGAAGGTCTATAATAATAGTTATCCTATAAAAAGAAGGCAAAACAGACTACTTAATCCCAGGAAGCTACCGCCCTATTGCCTTAGAAAACACCCTTAGCAAGATTCTAAAAAGGGTAATAGCGGACCACATAGCAGACACGGCTAAGAAACACGCCCTACTACTACAAAGTTAAATGGGGGTAAGAAAGAACCGCTTAATACTATTAGCACTTATATTACTCGCCACCACCATTAAATCTGCATAGGCGATGCGAAGGGACTTTATAGTATTAATGCTTAGCCTAGATATTAGTGGTGCCTATAATAATATATCCCACAAGCGCCTCTTATATATCCTTAGGGCAAAGGGCTTCTTAGAATAGATTATATAATTTATTTAAGGATTTATAGGCCAGAAAGAAATATTATTAGTCTTTAGCAGATACCAGAGCCCCCCTATTATAGTTATAACAGGAATACTATAAGGATTACCCCTCTCGCCTATACTCTTTCTTTTCTTTATAAGTAACCTACTTAAGTCCTTTAAGAAAGGGGCAACCTAGGGGATAGGCTTTGTTAATAATACAAACCTAATTATATATAGGCTAATAGCCGTAGAGAACTGCAAAATACTAGAGAAAGCCTATAACACCTATATAGAATAGGTAAGATAATACGGAGTCCAATTCTTACTAGAGAAATACCAGCTAATCCATTTTATAAGAAAACGCAACCAATCTATAGATCTCTAGTATATAATCTATATCTAAGGCTTTAGGGGCCAACTAGTTTAAGGTCTAAGGGTACTAGGAGTATAGGTAGATAGTAAGCTCTGGTGGAGCATATATACGTTATAAGCGGCCTATAAGGGCTAAGTGCAGTATATTACAATGTCTAGAATCGTTAATTCTATATAGGGTCCATGCTTCTAGAGGTCACGTCTACTATATACAGCAGTTATCCGGCCAACCATAACATATAGTTCCAGTGTTTAGGCTATAGGAGAAACTAAGAAAGGCCCCTCTAAAGTACTCCTTAAACTACTCTAAAAGGTTTAAACAGCTTACCTTTAGAGTATAATAGGTGGGTATAAGCGAACGGCTACAGTACTGCTTAAAAAGGAAGCTAATATCCCCCCCCTACAATTATATATTAAAGCCGCTATAATATAAAGGGTGTAAAAGAAGCGCAACTCTAGTGTTATAAAGTACATTAAGTTACGCCTAAATAAACTATAGAGGGACCCTAGGGTGCCCTATAGGAGAGCTAACTAATAACCCTAAAGTAGGGAAGACATATTAAAGAAATAGATAGAAAAAGTAGAAGAAGAATAGTACTATATTAGGGCCCAGGCCTATATAGAGGAGGAAGGGAGATATATAAGAGACTAGTAAAGATAATAGCAAGAGAGAGAAAGGAGCTAAAGTAGAGCATAAAAGAGTACTAGAAAACCATCTACCGCAATATAATACTAGTTGGACTAATACTGGAGAGGTATATAGGAGTTAAAGGTATAGAGGCTGTCTTAGGTAAGAGGAACCTAGGCCGTAGCATAGTTAACGCTATAGGGGGTAAACACCTAAGGGCTCTAAGAAGGCCTAACAAAGGCAGAAAATATAATGGTAACACTCCTAAGAACAGAAATAATAGAACTAAAAGACTAGCTCTACTAGGTAGGTGTCCTAGTAGGTAGCCTAAGATGCGAATGTAGCTAGCTAAGACAGATACCAAAATATGTAATACTATTATGCCCCTTATGCACTAACTGAGAAGTAATACTCTTAGTAGCTGGTATAGAGAATTATAATACACTACTCTTAATATAAAAAGGTCTTAAGGCGGTTACCTAGTGGCTTATTAGCTAAAATGTACTAGACCAGTTTTAGGTTATAAAGGAAATGGTAATAGAAGGTAAAGGGGTAAGCACTAGGCGCCCCCTAATGACTCTATAGTAGTAGAGTTAAGTTCGCGATACTAGCGCGTCCGTGAGCTTGTTATGGCAGCAGTGGTCCCTAAGGAGATTAAAAAGTAAGGTAGTAGAGCACCATAGGTAACTCGCAGGCGCCTCGTAGACGCTATATAGGCAAGTCCCAAAAGGCGGGGAGATGGATTACGGGGTTTTCTTATGTAGAGTTTTCTCCCCACATATATATAAGGAGTAGTCCGCGTGGGCCCAGTAGGGATCCGAATCGGACGTTAAGCAATGAATTATTATAATTACAGGAGGTAGTAGTGGCATTTTACAAGTTATAGGATTATCTTTTAAAGGTTGCAATAAGCTTACATAAAACGTTAGGTATATTTTTATCTTAGTTAGCAGTTTAAGCTTATAGGCGTATAGGCTTAGTTTCTTTTTAATTTAGTATAGGCCTATAAACTTCTAATTAAGTTTCTTTAAGGGCCGTTAAGTCTTTAGGTTTTATATATTTAGGTAAACTATATTACTTTCCTTAAAGTCCCATATAGGAATTCGTCCTTTATTTATATGCCATTCCTATAATATTTAAGCGTATATTAATTTACTTTATAATAATTCTATTAACTGCTTTATTTAATTAGCGAAGTTATATATATTAATTAACTAGATCCGTTTAATTGTGGGTCCTATTATACTAATACTAGGTTATAGCTTAAATCCAAGTTAAGGGTCTTGTCTATAGGTTGCGTAGAATAGTATTATACCTATTAATACGTTTATTATATTATTTGCAGTAAACTTAGCTAAAGGCAGCTATTTTTCCTAGTTATCTTATAGATAGGAGTAGTATATTTATAAGTATTGTTCTATAATCGCGTTTATAATTTTAGTTTAGCTATCTATCTCTAAATAAAATGCAGTTAAGAGTTATATTTAAATACTTAATTATTTATATAAAGCTTGCTAAAAGTCTAAAACAAACTGGCTTTTATAGTTAGATATTATTAAGTTAGGAAGTCTGTGTAGCTTAAAGACGTACTTAATAAAACATTCGACTACTAATATTGTATTAATTAAGTCCATAGGAATTATATATCGCATTTTTATAAGGCGGTTAATAACTACTATAATATTTATAAACCTATTATTATTAGGCAAGTTAACTATAAAGTTAATTAAGATATCGCGCTATCTTTATATTAGAATTAGTAGTAGTTAAAGTACTCCTTACTTCTTTATATAAGAGGTCTTTCTACGTACGTATATCCTATATGCTTAAACGTATCTTTATATATAGTTGTATATTATAGGCCAGTAGTATACTTATTAAATAATCTTATAGGTCTTTATATGGCTAGGATGTCTTACTATAAGGGAGTTATATATAAATTTAAGTATCTTAAATTATAAAGGTTTGGAATTTGGAACTACTATCTTCTATTAATAGTATAATTAATTATTTCAATTTTCGCATTTAGTAAGTGTAATATCCTTATACTATTATTTTCCTATTTAAATTGCTTTTATTACATCTATTATCTATATATTGTTTTTATATTTGTATTTTATTAGCTTATTAATTTCTATTTCCTATTTATTAATTTCTAATTTATTTCTATTAAGTTCCTTATTTAAGAATATAGGATATAGTTTTTTAAAATGTTTAGGGGGCAGTAAAATCTATAATTGGTTTATAATCCATTTATCTAAAGCGTTTATAGGTAGGTCTTATAATTATTATATTAATGTATTAGGCTTTTAATTAAGTTTGCCTAGTTAGTATATAATTTTAAAGTTAAATTATAAGAGGTATTCGGCCTAACAAATTTGGCGCTATATTAATTGCTTTATAGTTATAAAGTACTATAGCTTCTTATAGTCCGTTAATATATATATATTAGGAACAATAATCTTTTAAGCTTAGGACGCTATTATTTAAAGCATTTAATAATCGCAAGTAGTTCCTTATTATATATCTTATAGTTTAATTTAGTAGGGGCGAGTTTCTAAGAGAGAAAGGCTACTAGACATAGCTTGCCATTCTTATTATATTGTAATAACACTCCCCCTAGCATATAGTCTAATAAGTCTATTTTAACAGTATATTTAAGGTTAGGGTTAAAGTAAGTAAGAATTAAAATAGTTATAAAGCAATATTTTAAGTTATTAAAAGCTCATTCGCATCTAGCGGTCTATTTAAATTATATATTTTTCCTTATTAGGTTTATTAATAGCTAGGCAATTTCTAAGAAGTGGTTAATAAATTAATAATAAAAATTTATAAATCCTAGAAATCCTTAAGTGTCTTATATATTGCTAGGGCTTTCCTAGTTTATAATTATAGCGACTTTCTTAGGGTCTATTTTAATTCTATTATAGGATATTGTCGGGAATATATTACGTGTCGCCGCGGCACTAGCGTGGCGAGGAGCCTTAAGCTCCTCGCCCTTCCTCATCATAAGAATTAATAAGCTTTTAACCAACATCACTGTAACCTACTTAAGTAGTCGTTATTGGTAAGTCACCCTGTGTGACCAATACTGATTAGTGGTTAAACACACAGTTAACCACAGACCAGCTAGGTTTTCGAACAGAAGAGACAGTCTCATATAGGGGTGCTATATGCGCTTATATGGAATGGATCCTGGCGATACTGTACTACCTTAGACTTGCAGAAAACTAGTAATAGAAGTGTTATTGAGTACTAGGAGATACCAAGTTGCGTCTATTACACAGAATAACCACGTTTACGAAGATTTGGTCGAGTACTTTAGGTTAGAAGTGTCACTAAACCTACAGTCCCAAGTTAACATCTGAAACGCAAACAACCACCTTAACACCCTCTGTGTACCTTCGTAGATTGTAGGATTACGATTAATACTAAACTATATATTAAACAACCTTTATTTTCCTTATTTTTAATTAACGAAATAGTAGTTATTATGGCGTTAACCTACCTAAAGAAGTATGAGGAAGACATTAACCTACCTAAAGAAGTATGAGGAAGACATTAACCTAGAGATATAGAATACTGATATAGCTAACCTTAAAGATGCTAATAAACAAGACTTAAACGGATTCTTATTACACCATATAGTATACTACAAAGATAGCGAATACAATGACACCATGCTATGATACTGCATGAAGGAGGACTTTGTTGGATGGATAAAGGGAACATGGACTCTTATAAAGAAGGATATTGTATAAAACTTCCGTAACTTCTTATGGGAGTATGGAGTGTTTGTACCTATAGATGGGGGTACTATTAGAAACAATATTCAGGAGTAGGTTATTAACGTAAAAGAAGAGCATGAATGGACTCTATAAGAGATTGAGCACCAACTACGCACTATAAGGAAGCTTAACTTACGATAGAATCTAAGTAATATACTAGCAGAAACGCTTCTACCCCTATCTTTAACTCCCCTGTATCCACTAATTTAACCTATAACCTTAACTACTGCCCTTTAGTAAGCATATAATCCCCCTACTTCGCGAGCTAATAGCCTTTAGACTCCACCGACTAGACCTATATCCCTACTGCAGCCTATAATGCAACTCCCTCCTCTATCTCAATCTTAAATTAGAGGCATTTTAAAATTACTTATAGAACTTACAAAGCTCTATTTAGATTAGGAGAATAAATTTAGTGGGGAATTATATAATGTTCTTAATTTAAAACTGCGTATCTTCTATAACTGTTGCTAGAAGGTAGGAATAGAGTCTAATTAATACCACAACGCCTATTCTGTTATGCTTAAAGGCCGAGCTAGTACCTTTTATTATGATCGTTTGGCAGGAAAAGGATATGATTTTAACTGCATAATATATAAGTTAAGGTGCCACTTTGAAACAGAAGAGAATAAGCAACAGTATATATTGGAGTAGAGAGAGACTACCTTCCTAAGGATTATTGCTACAAACCTAGGTATTTCTCGGCTTAATTATCTTTAAAAGCTCTTTAATTGACTTTAGACAATTTAGCGTGGTTTATCCGAATTATATTAAGAAGACTTTAGCCTACGCGATTAAGTTATTAGTGTATGTTAAGGTATTAAAAAATGTAACCTTGCTCTCTTTAATCCTATAAATACTTATAAAGGAGTGTGTGCTTAATTAAGATCTTCTGTTAGCACTGCTCTACGCTCTTAAGAAGTATAGTAATTTAACGCCTAACTCTAACCTACTTTAATCGACCCGGCCAACTAATATAATCACAACTGGACTGATCGAACATATGGTGGCCGTGGTAGGTAATACGGCAGAGGGTATAATTAACAACCATAAGGCAAAGGTGGAGGTCCTTATAGAGGTTTATTTCAAAGTAATTACCAGAAGAAGTGTTATGTTTATAAGAAACCAAATTGCTGGTTAACTAGGCATTCTCTTAATAAGTAAAAGGATGTATATAACAAGTTTCGCCAGAGTGCAAGAAACGTTGGAAATTATAAGGTTACTATAGCCTACTTCTAAAGCTTCCTGGTTTAATATAAAGGCGTAGAGGATCTTAAGGGTAAGGTTAATAAGGCCAAACAGCTCCTTATAGATATAGAAATTAAGGACTACTCTCCCAACCAATACTTTACTGAGTATAGTGAGGTAGATGGCATATAAACTGTTACTATTCTTAATAACTAATCCACGCTCTATGCTATCACGAAGTTAGATATCTTTAATAGGCCAAAGGAGAGTTCTATATTCTCCTTTAACAACAGATACTCGGCGAACGTCTTCTATGGTATTATACCAGATACTAGAGCCGCAGGAGTATCTATAGTAGGAGAACCTTAAGTTTAAGCTCTTTAGCAGCTTAATAGCTCTGTTCAGATTAACTAATTAACGGCAGGCCAATATACAATTCGTTTTAGCAAGGGTACTGTAATCTCTCTTAGCACAATTAGGGTTAAAACCCCCTTAGGGTATATTATCTTCTACGTTATTCCCACGAATACCCCATTTCTATTTTGCATTGGAGATATGGATAAATTAGGCGTTAAGCTTAATAACCTCAAGAATGTACTCGTTTAGGGAGATAATCGGGTGCCCGTTATATGCAAATAGGGTTACCCCTAGTTGCTCCTTTATTAACTAGAAAAGAGCGTTACTTAGAGCTACTTAACCAAGTTAGAGCTACGTTAACTATACTATTGTTTTAGCCACCTATCCATTTACTAATTACTTAGGGTTCTTTAGCAAGCAGGTTATAAAGTCAAGGTTAAGGCAATTAAATATCTTATAAAGTACTACTATTACTGCTAAATGAACCAGAAGTCCCCTAGCCGATTTAAGTTTACCCTTAAAGATAACTACGACTTTAACTTCTGTATTACTATTAATGTTATGTATCTTAGCGGTAAGCTAGTACTCTAAGTTATTAACTTCTTAACCTCCTTCTAAGCCGCACGTTTCTTAAAGGATATATTAGCTAGGAACGCATAGGATACTCTTTAATTATGCTAGATTAATATCTACCTAGGACCCCCTAATTAAATTATTTATAATATAGGAAAGAACTTCTCATCTATAGAGTTTTGGTAATAGGTAAAGGCAATAGCAATTAAGGTCAAGGAAGTCCCTATTAAGGCATATAATAGTGTTGGAAAAGTGGAGCAATATTACGTGCTATTATGCCGCGCATATAAGATTATTTCTTTAGAACTAGAGAGCGCTAGCGAAGAGCTTATCTTATAAATAGCTATTAAGGCTATTAATGATTCCGCTAGCCCAGACGGGCTCGTACCTATATTGCTAGTCTTTAGTGCCTACCCTTAAATAGCTAACAATTCTCCACTATCTCCCTCTATTATGCAACGAGCTGAGGCTATCCATAAGGCAATAAAGGAGGTCCGACGTCTCTACGCCACACGCTAGGTTAACAACGCACTAGGAATAAGAAATGGCCTAAATACCTTAACTACGCTCAATCTGCCACTCTAGTCTAAGGTACGCGTATAGCGTAAAAAGGGAGGATAGTTAGGCCCATATTAACTTATTGCAATTAATAGTTAAACTTGTACTATTTAGATGCCTTATAAACCCACTTAATTCCGTTTAACTGTTATTAAGCCTTACTACAAAGATAACAGTTCCGAGCCTTTGTAGGATACCCTAAAAGATGCCCTAGAGGAGAACCACGATGAACGTGCTCTAGAAGGCGACTACAATTCTAATATAATTGTAGTAGATATACCGTAACTATAACGCGGTAGAGGTCGCCCGAAGGGATTATAAAATCGCTAACACCTTATTAATTTTAAAGAGCAATTTATTACTACTATTAAGAATGGAGTTGAGTTATTAATAGCCTTTATAATAGCTAAGGAGAAGGCTAACTTTAAGCTCGCAAAACAACTCTAAAAGGAAGGTTATATTATAGCCCCTAGAGTTCCTTTTTAAGCTTCTAATAAGCAGGAAATTAATAGTCTTATTATAAGAGGAGTCTTTAAATTTAAGAAGTATAACCCTACTAAGTTTAATAGAGTTCGCATCTTTAAGTTAAGAATGGTTAATAAGATTAAGGGCAAAGCTA
>Ga0307507_10004722_pt1 | contig 23580 bp, 23 predicted proteins | sample 7_EM_MG_FD_207223 | JGI IMG/M metagenome (GOLD analysis project Ga0307507, IMG submission 207223) | Populus trichocarpa ectomycorrhiza microbial communities from riparian zone in the Pacific Northwest, United States - 7_EM | ecosystem: Host-associated > Plants > Roots > Unclassified | place...
AAGATCGGGATTGTGTCAGGCAGAGTTGAGATAGTTCCCCACGCGTCTGGAAGGCATCATGAGGGCATCTAGATATTACGTAGGAGCGTACAGATAGAATAGAAAAAGTCAAGCTACGATCAGGACACACAGCACGTAGAGAGGGTGAAATCAGGATAATGGTGCGCCGGCAGAGAGTGTCTGGAGGTAGAAGCCAAAGGAGGGAGATACCAGGACTAGAGAGCTCAGGATTATGGGATCCTGATGTGAGGCGTCGGAACGAGCGAAGCCAAGGCGCGGAAGATAAAGATCGGACGTCAGGACAGAAGACGCCAGGATCAGTGGTGATCAGGATGGAGCGGCGGATCATCAGGCGTCGCCCTGGTGCAGCAACCGAGAATCAGAGGTGTTCAGGACGCAAGAGCAAAGGACCAGGCGCAGTCAGGGCGCAGAGAACGTAGGGTCCGTGTCAGGATAGTGTCAGGGCGCGGCACCTCAGGTGACGCAAAATCAGGACACAACGTCAGATCGACGTTGTGTCCTGATTCGCGATTGACGTTATGTGCGCTAGGTGCGCCAGACGCATGGGGCGCCCCTGGCGCAGAGTATTATTTTTGCTGATGTACTGGTATAGCCATACCAGCCTCTACTCAATACTCAATAAACGGCAATATTGTCCAACAAGTATCAAAGATGAAACTCCCGCCACACTCCAGCAAAGCTGTGGGACACCTAGAGCAGCCGCAATTGTACGCCTGCAGAGCACTCTGAGGATCCTCCAGCACCGGTCACAAAAAAAACTCTCCAATCTTATACCAGCCTCCACTTGCATCGCTTGCAAAAGGATCCTATCCCACCTGTTATCATTTTGCACGAATTGCAATACCCCATATCTCCCATCTCTACCCCTTTTAATTTCCTTAACCCGCCCGCCCGATCCAAGTCCGCCTCTTGACTCTTTTCCCTTACTCACTCAACGCAATAAGGGGATACTTCCATACACGTACTTGCTATATGGGGTCGCATTACACGTAGTATTATCGCCTATCAGGGAACCCTCATTTGGTGAGCCAATCAAAATGTGATCCGTATCAAGACCTCAAAGAAACTTCACATTCATTCACGCACCATTGGCAACTGGGCCAAACCTCCTATTAGAGGTTACTAGTATGGTAACAATATTACCGAGCTAGACCTTATGTATTCGTAAACAGAGATTCTTGTCTTGGAAGACTCGTGGTATCATATAACTAAGTTGCTTGAATGAGGACAGATAAAAGTAAATAAAGCAGCAAAGATATTTTTGAGCGTGATAACTTGTTATATTGATAACATCTCTTCTCCATTACTTGATGATTCTATTTAAGCGAGAGAGGTACTTCAATATTTATATTCCGCGTCTGAGTGTTCGCGGGCTACATGTTTTAACCATGCTAACTAAGTATCGAACGAACAAAGCCCTCTGAACTCGTAAGTGCGAACACCTCCTGACCCTGACAACTGTTCGATCTCATGCTCAGATTATGAAGACGTAGACCACCATATTATCGTAGTGGTGTGTCAGTCCAGTGGATAATAGGCTAGTCTAGAGTACATGTAGCCGACTCATGCCAACATGATAATATCTCTTCACCGAACCGTATATGAAGTGGCCAACTTCGAAGACATCAGACCATTTGATGCACAAGAGTCTCTCACTCTTCGGGCATCAGATTTCCGAACTTGCCTGTGACAGTGATCACTCAAATAGCAATTTGTGCGTACTATCTTTTGTTCGTACTGACTGGTTCTGAGCAGGCCCGGAGGTCTCCACTATGTGTCTTCTGGTATCTTCATACAATATTTTACTTAAGTGTTTTTATTCTGATTATGTCAGTCATCTTAGGAAACTCTCGTTCCTATCCTGTGGGTATCCTAAAACTGGAACACACACTTAAATTTCTCAGATGTCTTTGCACTATCATCGCCATCATTTATGACTTGTCGCATAATTATATTTCAACTACTAATAACTATAATGTGGCTGTGAATCCAACATGTTTCCTTATAGTCGGAGGTACGTGACTATCATCTTAAGCTAGACCGAGGTGTAACCTTCCGAGTATTTGTACTTTGACTGGTTGATACGCAGGGGTCTGTGCGTGGGCTAGTAGTGGGAACTCTTGGTATGCCTAACACCTTCCTCTGACACTGTTACAATCCTCTCCTCTCCGGGTGATACTTGCAGCAGCTAACCGATAGTCTCCTAACGATCACTTCTTCTTAGCCTGATAGCTGTCATGATAGCTAAGTCCTTTGACTTCTATCTAGCAACGTTGATCGCTAGGCTCATATAAGCCCTTCGGGTCTTGGTTCGTGGAGATATAGTAGATAAAGGTTTTTAGATTGAAAGTATAGTGTATGAAAAAACTTAGATTGTTGCGTGAAGAACCCAAATCCCATGCCCGGAGGGTGCACTTATATAGGGGTTCTTCCCTCAACCCTAACCTTGCGTGACTCATCCCCTCGCGTCACGCCACTCATGACTCATAGTGAGTCATAGTGTGAAATCCATCAGCTGACCCGTCCGAGTCAGCTGCCCCGTATCTCGCAACCAATCAAAACCCATAAAACATGTCATGTGCCCTAACGGGGTCACATGCGTGAAACCCATGACTCATAACTATGAGTCATGTGCGAAATACATAAACCCCATGACAACAAATGTGAGTCAGGTCAAATATCAACCAATAACAATAAACCAATGACACGCTATTGCGTCGTCATGTAAAATCCTATGAGTCAACTGATCTCATAGCATGAAAGATAACAAACCGATGACTAATACCTATTCGTCATGTGAGAGTCTGCCTTGCTTAGTCACCATTTGTGACAGACACCCTCAAAAAGAAATAGTACAGCGTTTGGGCCATCCCTCCGCCTGAGGCGCTACGGGTGGTAAAATCAAACCTTCGTCTAATCCTCCAAACGGTGGTTCGGATATGCAGTGGTAATCCCAACACTACTACCATGCGAAATTCAGATCAGTATTCTTACCCAGGGGAGAACCAGGCTGTCTAGACAAAACCATTATAAATGTTGTTTGCTCCTTAAGCCAAACACTAAGCGAGCCGCCCAACTTTGGGAATCGGCTAACTTAACCGTAATTTGACCGACATGCGCGGACCGTCCTCCCGGGCCAGTGTCAATGCTCGAGGCAGCAAAGAACACCGCCTCGCCTCACCGTACGAAAAACTTTACCCATCGCACTTGTATGATAGGGAAGCCTTAAACTGGGCCACTGGCAACTTTCATTGGCTTAATAATACGTATTAACGAGTGTCCCAATGTTAACCACTAGTCCATCGGCTTTCTTATATATTAACTATGCCTCTTGGCAGTTTTAATAGAAAATAACTGATATGCAGCAATTGGCTGCCCTCTAGCCAAACTTGAAACCCTATCCTACCCAAAAGTTAACACATTTGAAATCTCTTTCGATTTTCATAGAGAGAAAACAAAAAAATCAAGTTGCCGTTGAGGAGCCTTAGCAGTTCGAAGTTGAGCATTGTTTAGGTTGGAAAATGGTGGTCAAGGTCTCCCCCACCACAATAATAAGCAATGGAATATCTCCGTGCGGTGGTTAAACTGTGGCTTGACCATGAACGAGCTGAGCTTTCGTCATTCTGAGCAGAGGAGACCACAAGCCACTCAGACACCCCCTTCACTCTGGGCTTGAGCGGGAAACTTTCCTAGATAAAATGTTCCAAGTGGAGAGATGAGCCGGTGATTCCCTCATAGAAAACCAACAAATCAGTATTATCCGTCCGAGTCGGGCGGGGTGTCCGAGTGGCTCGTGGTTTCGTCTACGGGAAGTGTGTCCGGAGTGGGCGCAGGGCTGTTTTCAACCAATGGCGACTCAGTCTTTGCGATGGCCTCGCTTAAGAGGGCATGCTGCCTGTCAATAATGTTGGGTCAGGGCATCATACCCGGTAGGTTATGTAATTTTGAGCAGTCAGCAGTAGGGCATTAAACTGCTCAACGGCAGAAAAGTGGGCACTGTATCATAGACTACGATACCTGTTAACCCTATGATAGCACTGTGTACACGTACTGTACTCAACAGGCGTCCACTACCGGCACTCGAGTAGCGGGTACGAAGGGAAGGTCTGTCGAACTCCCTCCGATTAGAACTAGGGCCTCCTCGACCTTAGAGAAGGGTATTTGCTCTAGCCACCGCGTCAAGAGTTCGACAGACTTTTTTCCGTCAACGAAATTTAGCCCCTCTGGCTCATTCAGTTGCATAATTCGCGTTACACACACTTAATTTCGACCACCCAGGCCAGGGCTGGACAGGCTTTGCACTGAGTACCGTACTGTACTAGTACAAGGGAAGGAACATATTAACCGGAGCAAGACCGGAATATATTTGGCTGGTCAGCCTTAAATAACTGTTCCATAACTTCTTGCCAGACCTCGTACAAACCCTAAGAGCTGTATCGTGCGAGTCCGGTAATGGCAAGGTTTGCAGAGATTCAGGTGCGAGTGCTCGCGCGAGATTGAATGTGCACCCGCGTACGTACTCGAGTACTCGTACTGCTTAGAAGTCACAAGTTGTTGACAGATCGCGTGTGATCAACAAAAAGCCCTCGGAGCCAGAGGTGGCTTGAAGCCAATATCGCTACTTGAGCCGCACAGGGGTATGGGAAAACGGGAATGGTGGGGCCAAGATCGAGCAAAAAAAAAATAAAGTTATTGTGAGAACCGTTCCGTGGAACAACAAAAAAAAAAAAATTTAATTTTTTTTACCATTGCAACAGAAAGATAAAACATCAATTATTGATATCTAACCTATCGATAAACTGGTTATAATTCTCTCTCCTTTTCTCCTCACGTCGCTGCCGTTCAGGCCTACAAACGGTCACATTCACCATACCTTTGGGAAGAAGCAAACGGTTCATGCTGTTGCTGCGTTCTGAGTTTCAATGTTCAGGAACTGTATTCTCCGCTCATTGTCTCAACCTTTATCTAAGACAGTAGCCAGAAGAGCGCCGTCAATCGCGGCGACGGCCTATTCGCCGTTAGGGAGGTTAGAGTTTCCGGGGAAGTTTATCTGTATATCATGTCAAGTCCGTGCCTTAGCCAGTCAGGCCCGGCGTGGACGTGGGACTCGAGCACCCGGATTTCTTGGAATAATAAAGCGCTTAGAGGCGCATGTCCAGCTTATCGAGAAACGAGCTGCCGATCTTGCAATTCAGGATGCTGCCAGAAAGGTTTGTCTGTTTGTATCTTATCCGGAACTGCTGATTGATGGGTTTACTGATCGGTGGTGCTGGTGAATGGCTTTATAGAGGTTACAGGATTTTGAAATGACAGAAGAAATGCAGGATCAAGCCTACGCAGCATTGATGACACCTGGATCAAAAACCGCCGCTTTTCTCCCTCAACCAAAAACCGTGTCCGAGATGTTGCCCGCCCCGATTATCGAACGGTTAGGGAGTGCTACGGCCTTGGTCGATACTTCGACACCGTTGTGGGGTGCGATAATAGGGGAGCTGGGATCAAATGGAGGGTTCCAGGGGATGGAGATCATGGATGTCAATTGCCTACTAATGTCTATGGACCTTGAGAGTAGGGTGGAGAGTACATCCAAGTTACAGGAAATGATGGAAAAGGCGAAATTAGAGCCGGATACGTTTACATATGATTTATTGATGATGGCTCATGCGCAATTGAAACGTCCGGTAGAGGTAAAAATCTTATTTCAAGATCTCAAAAAAAGTAAGGGGTTGGCTCCTGATATATGTCCTGGCCTCTCATTGCTTTGGCTGACACAATTATATCAATAGGGGGGGTAGCTCCTACCTTATTTACTTATGCGCACCTTCTCAAGGCGTATTCTCTCCAAGGAAATGTTGAGGAAGCCGGAAAGGCCTTCACAGAAATGCGTGAAGCTGGTATTCGGCCGAATATTGTATGTGTCCCTAGTTCTATAAGTATCATGATTCAATATCATTATCAATGGTGGACTTCTAACTTAAACTTGATTTAGGTCGTCTACACAACCCTAATTCAAACGTGTCTAAATCGTCGTGAAGTCCCGACAGCTTGGCAAATATTTGACCTTATGAAGCTGAAATCGAGAGCGACAGCGCCAGATACCCACACCTTTGCACTGATGCTGCATGCATGTGCTCTGGAGGGTGAAAGTGAGAGGGCGCTGAATCTCTTTAGAGATATGACGGACCGGATGAAGTTGAAACCTACGAAAGAGACATATCATGCTCTGATTCACGCCCTCGCTGTGCGAAGAGATTATTATCAAGAAGTATGGCGGTATGCTACGGAAATGCAACAAGAAGGGTTCCGAATGGACCGAAGAGTACTCGGAACACTGATTCAAGCTTGTGGGAAAAGGGGAGACCTGACGAGGGCTAGAATGTTAATAAGACATATGCTGGGTAGCGGGAAGGAAGACATCATTCCGAACTCAGCGACTTATCAATGTCTGTTCAGAGCCTATGCAAATGCCGAGGTGGTGAAAAAATGTGTTAAATTTGCGGAAGACGACCCCCTCGAGACCCCTATGCCCTATGTCGGACCAGACACTAGACTGATGAAGCAGGAAGAGAGTTTCAAAGAGGACACTCTACCTTTCTCTCAAAACACCATTCTAAATGACCCCTTGGAAGTCATAGGGGAAGCAAGGCGAGTTATGAGATGGCTCTGCGCTGTAAAACCACACCTAGTAGATACTCAGTTGATGAACGCCTTCCTCGATGTCTACGCAGGCTCTAAAGCCCATCACTTCGGGCTTAAGAAACTCTACTTCAGGGCTTTCACCGACCCCAAGGAATCGGACTACATCGAATCAACCACCTCCGGCGCCGAGGCCGAAGATCTAACCCCCGAACCCAACGCCAACGCCAACGCCGACGCCCCCGCTACCACCACCGCCGCCACAGACACAAATACGCGTGCGGATATAGACACAGAGCCAGACAGAAGCACCGACGAGGGTTCACCTGAGCAGCTCACGTTCCAAAAAAGAGTCCCCAGAAACCTCTACACTTTCCAAATCGCTTTGAACAGCGCCTACAGAAACCTCGATCTATCGTTCGCCTGGGATATCTATAACCACCGCATAAAGTACCTCCAGACGGAACAGTACTCGCGGTACCGCGAGTCCGAGCGGAAAAGGCTAGATGTACAAGCAGAGTGCTCATTGATCAACACCCTTGCGCGGTGCGGGATGCTCGGCGAGGCCGCGACCCGGCTGGAGGCCGCCTGCCTGAAGTACAAGATTCACGAGCCGGACATAGCAACACTGCATATCAAGGCTTTGCAGTCGGACGATTTTGAGACGTTGAAGGTTATCAAGAAGTGTGTTGGGACTACGCCGTATCGCAATTATGCCACTGGGGTGAGGTTTAGACCGCGGTGGAGGGATGGGAACAGGGCGGAGGGATTGTCGGGGACGTCGTGATCTTGACCCCCCTTTTCATCTTTTGTTAAATAATATTGTATATAACTACGAGCGATATAAGGTGATGCTACGTTGTATATAGCGGCCTGGGCGTTTTTCCTCCCCCATTTCCCCTGTTGAAGGAAGAAAGGAAAGGCAAAAAGTTCGGAATGGATGAACCCCCACGGCGGTTCCATCGAAAAGTTTTTGTATAAGATGTATGATATCTTGTGTATTACTATTTTCTCAGAAGCATCGGAGCCAGGGTAATAAATCATCTCATCTTTTTCAATTCATGACAAGGAAAGCTAGATAGGCTAGAGCACTAAAATTAAAATACATGTCGGGTATATAAAAGCACATAATACGAATAGAGATTATTCCCTCCCCTTTCCTTCCTTTTTCCCTCCAATCCTAACCCTATTCCCGATTCTCCACGACACATACACATTATCATCATAAAGTCCACTCATTACCATCACGACGGGCAGCAAAAACTAGCAAAAACCGTGATAAATCATGAAACCCCCTCTCTTCCTTCCTTCCTTTCCCCTACCTCCCTTCTTGCAAACAAAACGACAAAAAATTGGCAAAAACAACGTTTGTGTACTCTCCACTAACATTCATTACGAAAATCAAGCTCAAATATCAAATCAAAGCAAATCAATGAATGGACAATCATTTCACACTTCTGCCTGCTTGGCCTGCCTACCTGCCTGCCTCCACCAACTAGCTACGCTAGCTAGTATTTAGGATATACTTAGACAAGACACTGACAAGCAAGCAAAACGAACAAACATAAACTATAGCAGCGGAAGAAGAAGCAGAAGTAAAAGAAGGACAATCATAAGAGTCATTAAAAAAAAGGAGGGAAACAAAGAAGTTTTCTGGAAAGAAAAAAAAAAGTCTGCCCAGAGTTAAAACTAAAGTTAATGAGAGAGTAAAAGGATGAAACCCCAAATGCCCCAGCCAGCCAACCGGTGCGAACCCCTTCCAGCTCAATAGTGAAAGAATGAAAAGGAAAAAGAAAAAAAAGAAAGAAAAAAAGATTCCCAAGCAAGTATCCAGCGATTTCTCATAAAGGCAGATTCGTAAAAAAAAAAGTGATAAAAAAGGAAAAAAAAAGACCAAAAAAAACCGCAACATCTCCCAATACTCCATGTATGAACTAAACTTTTTTTAGCCACCCAAAATGCACCCTATTCTTCCCTTGCTTTGCCCTCCTTTACCTTTACCTCAACCTTTACCTTTGCCTTTACCTTTACCTTTCCTTTCCTTTCCCTTCCTTTCCCTTCCTTTCACGTTTCTTCCTTGATTCGTTGGTAGTCGTTATAGTATTCGTTTGTTATTTTCTGATTTGATTTAGGAGGGGAGTGGAAGAAGAAGGAAGAAATCAATAGAAGAAAGAAAAGAAAAGAAAGGAAAGGCAGAAAACACAAAAACACATTCACTTGGGATCACTCGCGCATACGATAAAGGGGGATTATAAAAAGCGTGTAACGCGCAAAAGCAAGATAAGTAGAAAATGAAAGAAACACCAAATAGGATGCAAAGAATAATGCAGAGATAGATGGGTAAATAGATGGAGGTAATGCATGTTACTCTCTATATGGTTGATCAATAGAAACTACCATTTTCGGCGTTGGTCATAAACTCAGGCTTGATGTAGATATCGTCGTCAAAGTTCAATATGCTCGGGTCTCTCTCTAGTGCAGTTAGGCCGAGCATATCCATGCCATCCTGAGAAAATAAGCCGAACTCCTCCGCGCCAGATGGGGATGCGTATTCATCTAGCGAGCCAAATGGTCCGGCGCCAAACTTCTTCATGGAAGCTCCTACTACCTGCTCTGTCGTTGCGGTTGTCGTATTCGTCGCGAGGGGCCCATAAGAGGGCACAAAGTCACTTTCGGCCAGTGAACTAGACCCAATAGAATTCCTATTCGATGACGGTGAGGGTGGTGAGACGAATGACTCGAAGTCATACTCATCACTTGGAGATGTTGGAGGGGAATATCCAGGTGATTCTGCGGGTTGGGTGAGAAAATCCGATGAGCTTTCTCTACAACGGGGTGTTGCCTCCTCTTCCTCGCCAGAGGTTGGGGTACGAGGCGATGGGGTCTGGGGAAGCGGGCTGCCAAAGTCTGGGAGCTCATAGGGTGTCTGCGGGTTTGAAGATCCTGATGATCCATCCGCTGCCGAGCTGTCGGAAGTTTCCTCTGCTTTCAACTTTTGGCTATCCTCCGGGAGGGGCTTCTTGCGAGGCCTTCCTCTCTTTACTACCTTCTTCACGATGCCTTCAAATGCGCCAACACACATTCCTCTCTGTCTATGCCGTGTCAGTGCGTCATGCCTTGCGAATGAATTGCCGCACAAGCAGGGGTATGGCTTGACCCCTGTGTGGATCTTGGAGTGCCTCTTCAAATCATGCTGTCTCACGAAACACTTCTTGCAGGCCTCGCATCTGTATTGTCTATCTCCAAGGTGGGTTTGAACATGTGACTTGATATTCTCTTTTCTTCCAAACCTCTTTTTACATTCTGGGAAGAGGCAAAGCCACTTGCCATCCTGATCGGGGCCAGAGATGAAGCTTGAGATCTCCTCCATTGTGATGCCAGAAGACTTTGCCCCGAGTGACTGGGTAAGATGGGGTGCTGGTGCCCGGACCCGCACTGGTGAGGGGGTCCCAGGAAGGTGACGAGGCGCAGGAGCCAATTGGGGAAGGTCTAATGCTGGGAGGCTACTAATTGAGGGTCTTGAATGTTCGGGAACCGTCGGCATGGCATTGGTATTAGCGCTTTTGTAGAGAGTGGCATGCTTCATTTCTGGGGTGGATGGAACCGAAGAAAATGCTGGTGACATGGAGGATACAGGAGAGTAGTATGACTCCCCCTCACTCTCTGAGCTCATACTGACTGCTGCCATGCTTACAAAGTTCGGATGGGGTAGAGGTGCAAGATCGAAAGTGCTTACGGACTGTAGCTGTCCGGTATGGGGCGGGGTTGGGAGGGAATCAGGGATCCCATTTTGTTGGTGCAAGTCTGGTTCTCCACACTCTTCCAGGGGGAAGGTAGCTCTTAGCGGAGAACTTAACGCGACCATTGATTGCCGTCTTGGCGTTAGAGATACTGGTGACCCAATACTAGACAATAAATCGTCTATCATTTGTGCTGCATCCTGGTTTCCTGCAGGAAAGCACTCGAATGGAGTTTGTGGGGTAGCTGGATAGAATTCTAGTGAGTAACAGTGAGCGAGTGACATAGTATGAGTAGTTCGATTACTTACCACCAGTATGCTGATTAGGGGGTGTCTGTGGCCTCTGAGGCTGTAGAGCACAAAAATTATTAAAATTATCTATCGTCAAATGCGGTTGATCGTGACCACAATTCACATCGATTTCAAGATTTTCTATGTTCCTAGCCGGGTACACGTGGCCACTGCTTAGTCTAGCGCTAGCCGACCCAACCATCATAAGATCCGGAACGGAATAATGTCTTCGATGTTGCCCCCGATACCCTTCTCTGTGGCGTGATGGTGTCGGGTATGAGGCTGGCACTTGTGGTTGTCTACCTTGCTGTTGCTGTAGTTGCCTCTTGTTGTCCTGTTTGGCCTCGAGAATAGGGTTCTCAGTGACACTTGTTAGTCGGCGGGGCCGTTGGCTTTTTTTCTTTGGTGATTGCAACATGGATTATATGTTAAGTAGACTCGATCCTGAGCAAATATCGACCTGCGACTATTTTTTCCGCGTGAGCAATTGCACAGACCACATTTAGAAAAACAGAATGTGAGGATCAGCTAACCTGACAAGAATGTTACCCGCAGCAAAGTAAATGGGGCTAAAAAGCGAGAGGATAATAGCCAAGTCCAAGGGGTATATTTGCTTGAAAAAAACAAGAAGTGAAAGACTGTAAGGTCGAGTAGCAAAACCACGCTAGACAGTGCCAGGAAACAATTAAGTTCTCAGCGAGTCCGAATTAAGTGATTCTGTGCTAACAGGAACTAGAGAGCGGATGAATGCTTCTGGAATAATACCACCGGCTATGTTAGTGAGCTTCTTCGGAGGAACTCTTTCGGGGGGCCTTCACAGGCGGAGACGATGGTGATTATTGTTTTATCGCGAGCAGAAGCAGAGGGAGAGAGAAGATGATGAGGGAGAGGAGGATGGATGAAGATGGGACGAGATCAATATCCAAGCGAGGGATGGAGAGAGAAGAGGAAGAGGAGATCACGACGTGAGGTGAGGAAAGTCGGGCTCTAAAGAGAGCTCATTGAAGGTTGTTTACCAACGGTCTTGGCACCCTGGGGTCACCCTCGGGGTTGCTACAACAACCTCTGTTTCTCCAGGCGCGTTTACACACATTCCGGGGTGACGCAATACCCGCGTTCACGTGAGACCGTGTCGTTGCATGGCAACCGGCCATTTTGTTGATTACATAATGCAGCTTTGGCTTAGCGTGACTGCTGTTGAGCCCTTCTCGGACCCACCACACATATCTTTGTTCCTTATCTTTAACATCCTCCTTTCCCCATAAGATTTTTTTCCCCGCTAACGACCCAACCGACATCGAAGGTAGTATCCATCCCCCGATGAATTTTGTTTCTATGTCCTTCTGGCTAGGATACTGATTTCGATATCCTATAGACGCAATTATTGCTGAGCTGTGGTTAATTGGTTCGTCTTCTCAATGTATCGAAATATCTAAGGTTATATGGCTTAACTTGGGGTTTCTTCAGACAACAATGCAAATTTTCGTCAAGACCCTCACGGGTAAAACTATCACCCTTGAGGTTGAGTCTTCGGACACCATCGACAATGTCAAGAGCAAGATCCGTACAGCCTCCAAAATTCAATACTTGAGCTACATGTTCTCTCAAACTTACTGATGGAGTGGAATAGAGGACAAGGAGGGGATCCCCCCAGATCAGCAACGCTTGATCTTCGCTGGAAAACAGCTCGAAGACGGTCGTACCCTTTCGGACTACAACATCCAGAAGGAGAGCACCCTCCATCTCGTCCTCCGCCTTCGTGGTGGTGGTAAGAAGCGCAAGAAGAAGGTTTACACCACCCCAAAGAAGATCAAGCATAAGCGCAAGAAGTGAGTCTAAATTCGCAGGAGTCCCCGGTCCAAATCCAGCAGCAACTTACGAGGGGAATTGTTTAGGACCAAACTCGCTGTCCTTAAGTACTACAAAGTCGACGGTGATGGTAAGATCGAGCGTCTGAGACGCGAATGCCCGACTGAAGGGGTCAGCAATTCTTCCCAAGCCTGGATGTCTGCTCTGGGCTTCAATGATATTCTTTGCTGACGGTGGTTTAATTAGTGCGGTGCCGGGGTCTTTATGGCTGCTATGCCCAACCGCCAATACTGTGGCAAATGCCACCTCACTTATGTCTTCGAGGATTCTTAGACTATGTCTTCTTGGTAGAGCGGGGGGAGCAATCGCGGTGTATATGTAACATCATATCGTTGTGGTTGGACAAAAAAAGTAATAAAAGCTTCTTATTCCTATCTAGACCATCCACTATCTACCTACATCTTAATGATTGATTGTGCTGCTCTTGAAAATTAGCGGTAGTGTGGATGAACTAATCCTCCTCTAAAGCGTGACCGTAGATTTGACCAAACTGAGGGACAGTTTCAAGTGTTCCTTCCTTCGTGCTAAGAGCTACCAGTAAATCTGATAGAGACTAGTTGCTATACCGCCACTGGTGAATTATAAACCAACTCCTCACCTTTAGTCAGTGGAGGGATTGACCAGGCCCTAGTATTTTAATGGCTCCCCTGCTGCGTCTATTTACTCCAGCCCAATCTCCAACAGGGAGCCAGAGTAGTATACCCTTATGATGCTTTGCTATCGTGATATTTCCAAGAAATCACCACCTGAACCAGACTTTACCGACCGAACAACACCTTTGTGAACAACCAAAAATAAAGGAATGATGAGTTCCAACAACGTATGTGCTCTATAACGCCCCTTCTATCCTTTTACCATATTCCCCAGGGGCACCAGTATCACACCCCTAAACGTCGACTACGAGTTACAGCTGGACGGTACTACATGAGGGTAGGAACCCACTACCGTAACCGAAAGAGATAGGAATATATTTGTCTAGCTAGGCTGAAATGGCCGTTCTATAACTTCGTGCTGGACCTTGCACCGTAGAACACTAATCGAACCTTGCGCCAGAAAAAAGGTTGCCAGTGTCTTCATCGCCTAGGCGCCCCCGTCAAATAACGTGAAGGGGAGAGCAATGGTACAAAGAAGGAAAGGATCCGTTCAACGGTGACGTTGGCAAGAGAAAAGAGAAAGTGGGAGGGAAATTTCAAACAGTGCGTCGACGTTTTTAGCCTTTAATCAGCCAAACCTTCGTGCGCACAGTAAGCTGATCAATAGCTATTACCCGTATACTTATACTTGTAGAGCGCAATGGTTAGCCAGGAAGACAGAAACCCCCTATCACATTCCCAAAATGTTATGGATTCACAAGTTGAGTGAGAACACAGTGGTAGCACTTGGATTGTTCAAAGTAGCGGCATTGTGCGTGGCTATATGCAGGGTGCCTAGTCCAATCTCCCCTCTGACATAAATTGTGATATAAGAATCAGTAACCGAAGTTTCAAGATCGGGATTGTGTGCAGCTTGGCACCGGTACAGTACAATCCGATCCTTCTATCATGATACTCGCACAGCACTTGTCCGGCTACGGTGCGGGGATGGATGAGTTGGGGTCATTAGACTGCAGTACCGTATCCTAGAACTGTAGTTTTGAAGGTGGCCGTTTGGTGGCGTAAGTGGATGGTGCTACATAATGCCTTGCGGCACAAGTACTGTCCTATGCTGTGCCTAAGAGTCTGAGCGAGATAGAGATGTAACGGGTTTTAAAACTTTCATTCCTTCTTTATTTCTACTCAAATGGAATAGAAAAATTCAGAGGCATTTAGGTGTTCATGGGAGAGGGAGAATTTGTATGTAGCAGGGGGTCTCTCCGCTATTGGACGGGTACGGTACTGGCGTAATAGAAGTGCTTGTGGCGGTTCTGATACCGTATTAGTCGAACCTGCCTCTTGCAGGGCACTAGGTGCCTTGTCTCTGTGCACGTTTCAATTACCATTTGTTTGATTCAAATAAACGCCAAGCTTGATACATTCTTGCGGCTAACCCTAGGGTTGGAGGGGGCCAATGGCAGTACGGTACGGAGGAAGGAAGGGTGCTAGTGGTGGTTGATTCAATATATTTATCCTAGTCAAACCTGGCCGGTGTCCACTAGCCAAAACATAAACAAACAAAACACACTGCCACGGTGCCAATGGTGGGGATTTTGAGCAGTAGTAGTGCGTATGGGCGGTAGGGGTGTAAGGAATGATACGATATAGTAGTAGTGGCATCTTCCCGCCGGATGCAGTGGTCATAGTAGCGGAGAGAGTGCAGTAATCTAGTGCGGTGCGTAGGTCTTTCCATTCCTAACATTAGGAATGTTGCGGAAACGGTAAGTTCAGGCTTCCAGCTCTCTGCTAAGTACTGTAGGCTGCCTAGGGGTGCTCCTGCCAGTCGGTTGGGTTGGGTGCGCAGGTGGCGGGGCGGTTGACGTGTGGAGGGAGTGGGGTGGAGGTTAGGAAGGGAATGCCAAATGAAAGGAGAGAAACGGTTAAGGTACTTCCCCCTTCACGCGCTAGTATTGCTAGGATATCTCGGTGTTAGATGAAGCTATCGCCAGAATTTTTATTTTTTCACAGCAAATACTAGCATCTCGAAACTGTCTGTTTCCTTTTTTTTCCCGTCTGGCGGGTTCCGAGGGAATTCTTCTGACGTCGGTATTTCCTTCCTATCAACCTTTGTTACAAATAGTGTTGGTAAGTTATTATAATTAGGCTCAAGTTACCGGTATCGATAGAGGAAACAGGACTGGAAGAGTCCAACAACTGGACGCTGATTGTATTTCTTCCTTGACCCATGACGGTACTCATGTAGAATTTTTTTTCCTTGGGGGAGGTTTCAACATGAGCCTACTGGGACAATTCTGTCGGTCCTGTAGCGCACGATAATAATTACCAGAAACCCAAATAATCCAGGGGCCAAGAATGCTAAAACCATACAGCCCAGAATTGAGTGAATACTGGCACGCAAGGGTCGAGTATAGTACACTACTGGGAATAGAAATAGAAAAGTGAAGTTGCATTAAAGTCTTGACCCGGAGCTGGAACGAGGAAGACCCGGTTGGGAAGGAGCTTAAACAAATGGTTATTTATTAAGCTAAAAGATAGTGTGTGATGTTTTCGGGTCTTGTTTCCTTCTATCCGTCTTCCGTGAGTCCTAGGGGTCAACTTGCCCACAATTGACAAAACTCTTTTCGCTGAAAGCTTCACTGCGATAATGCAGCAGCACTGGAGGGGTTGAGCTCTACTAGTACAAATAACTTTACCAAGGTAGTTGAGGTTGAGTTTTACCAAGGAAATATTTTTACCCGCCGTCCATCCCCTGTCCGTTTTAACCATAAATTGACCGCCAAGGTCAAGCCGTAAACCGAAAACGTTTCAAGCGAAAAGTCTCCTGTTTAAAGATCCAGGAACACACTTTCCAACAACTTGATACCCCCGGGCGGCCGCTAGGCCTTTTGAGGTCTAGGCAGATTCTTAAAGTAGGGCGCTTACACCTATTCGGCATAGCTTGATCGCAAAAACTCGGTTGAGGTACAGTTCTTGTCCCTTCGGGAGTCTGATGTCGTTTCAACAAACAACAGAAGTGAAACCTGGGCAAGCCTTTTTTGAGCAATCCAGCGGGAACCTCCCTCAAAAAAAACGGAAAGGAAAGAAACAGATAATTCCATTGGTTGGATTACCCGTGCCTTTTGCGTGATGGGATGATCGTCGGATAGATTCTATCATCACCTCTAGAACGCGCGCTTCTAATTGTGAACATCGCATAAAAAATCCGACCCTCAGTCGGCTGCAGGCTGCCTACCTGGAAACCACTCTCCCTCCAGTAACTAAACTCTAGTTGACATGCTCAAGCATTCACCTTGCTTGGCTGGAAGGAATAGCCTAGTTTGGTTATAACAGACTATTCTTTTCTCACGTTGCTCAGCCAAGATCCCCTTTGAGGGCTCTCTTCACGACTACTTTCTAATAGCACATCCCTGAGTGCTTGGGTAGTGATGGAAACCCCTTCTTTTTCACACCCTCGTGTAATGTACTAGTACTGTGCCGTAGTGGTTTTGGAGAATTCTTACTAATGAATAAAATACATAAGGGTGAAGAGATATTGGAGGTCAGGGGGGGCGAGAGCAGTCGACAGTTTGGGTGTTAGTAATGCACGTGCGGTAGTCGAGTCTCTATCCATGTGCAGAAGGTGGGGTCTTGGCTCTCCCGGACAATACTTGGTACAACTACTTGGGGTCCACCATGGGAAAGGGATGTGCGGATGCGGAAGGGAAGGGGGGTGAGTTGGTTGGTGGGTGGTTGGAGATGGGGGTCCATGGGCGGCCAGCTGTTTATATCTGCACCTATTCCCATCCATTTCTTGGTCTTTTTTTCCCTTTCCCTTTCCACCTTATCCTCCACTTGTGGTGAATATCTTTAGTCGTTCTTTGGTTCGGGCATACCAGGGAATTCGGCCCTTTTCTTTCCTTCCCTTTAGTTTGCCATTCTTTCCCCTCTTGCATCGATTGCAATCAGGAGGCCCTCTCGCACAATTTTCTAGTCACACATCCTGGCGGTGCGCTTTAATTGTCATTTGGTTTTTTTGTTTACGATCTTTATATAATTTTTTTCTACCTGAAGATATATAAACTACTTTCGGATAGATCATCATGAAGTTCTCAACCAGCGCCTTTCTCATCTTCCTATTGGCTTCTTCAGAAGTCGTTGTGGCCGCGCCAAGAAGGGGTCGTCGCGGAAGAGGTAAGGGAAGAGGGGTTGGCGGTCCAAATGGTAGGTCAATCTAACGAATGCTGGTAATAATTAATTTATTCACATTCTTTTGTACAACCAGGCAATGGTACCAACATCTCAACGACTATTACGGGCAAAGACGGAAAAGCTACACCGACTGTTACGGATGACTTCAACCTTGTATCGACAACTATGACCTTGCCAGATGGGAAGGTCACCGAGACGGTCGTCCCCGATGAAGATACCCTGACTACGCTTACTGATGCAAATGGAAGCGTCACCACTTCCACTTTGCCAGAGGAGACGGGGGTCGATGGGGACGACGAGGGCGTCTCTCCGGATGAGGAGGAAACTCCGGCTACCCCGACCGCTACCGACATCACACCGGCGGCTGAGACGAATTCTGCTGGTGGAAGGGGTGGGAATAATTCGGGGCCTACTACGACAAAGAAGGCTAATGAGCCTAGTTCTACCAGCAAGAAGGGTGGGAATACTGGTGTCACTAGCAAGGCGGCTAGCACTACTGCGTCTTCAAGTGCTAGTGCTAGCCCTACCAATAAAGGTTTGTAGATTCTCCGATATCTATGTCTGATTGTACTAAATCGTACTATAGGAAACAATGGTGGGAACAACAATGGGGGAAATAACAATGGAGGCAACAACGGCGGAAACAATAATGCCAGCAACCTCACTCTGGACCCTAAGAATGTCCAATCCGCCAGCACCAAAACCGGCCAGGAAGCTGGAGACGATCCCAATCAAGCCGAGTCCCTTACCGACCCAGCTAATTTCATTAACTTCTGCAAAGGAAAGACATTGACAAATGGTCTCCAAGTCAAGAGCGGCTCTTGCAATGGTATCGTCATGGGAGATATCCCCTCTACCTCAAATATGGTCTCCACGATTATTACTTCTCCTACACCCGGCCAGAACATCCAGGCGAACACTGCGTTCACTGTTAAGGTTACCACTAATAATCTAGTTGCTGGAAGCTTTACTAGTATGCCTTTTCCACCTTTTCCATATACGCATTCTAGCCAGTTCTAACATCAATCTCATAGACCCTGCAAACACCTACTATGCCGCTCCACAGCAGCTCAAAGGTGGGAAGGTTGTTGGACACACCCACATTACCATTCAAAAGCTCGATGCCCTGAACACTAAACAGGCACCCGCCGCCGATGTGTTTGAGTTCTTCAAGGGTATTAACGACCCCGGTGATGGAAAAGGCAATCTCGAGGCTGTCGTTACTGATGGTCTTCCGGCGGGCATATATCGTGTTTGCACCCTCAGCTCTGCATCCAACCATCAGCCGGTCATCATGCCCATCGCCCAGCGCGGTGCGCAGGATGATTGCACCAAATTTACTGTTGGCGGGAATGGTTAGTCCTCATGTTCTCTCGCTCGGCATACTGAAACTTAGAAACTGACTTCCTATAGGCGGTAATAATAACGGTAGCAATAACGGCGGGAACAACGGCGGGAACAATGGTGGTAACAACGGAGGCCGAGGACAATAATCTCTCCCCTGGCTCGATAAACCCATCCAATAACCCTTCTTTCTCACCTTCTGTACAAGTATTATTTTCTTATTAGTTTTTTTTCCTGTTGCATCCTCTGTGTTCTACACCTCCTCCAACCTAGCCTCCACCTCGCTTCCAGTGGAAGCCCGGGATGACTCCCTCCGATGGCTTCTGGCCGCATCCGTTGACCTAGATGCGTGCATCGGGCTATCTAATAGTATATAGTCTATTGTACCGTATTTATCATTAAATAACTCGAACTCGAACTTAGTTCCCTTCCATCTCTAATTTTGGAATTTTACAAGTTTCTTTTTGGGTCACAACCCTGACCTCTCTTGGGATGGCACCCCAATTTACCCATGAGCGCGGGGCGTGATTTTGTCTAATACATTGGCCGTTACGGGTGAAAGGCAAGTGCAGCAAGCAAGCAAACAAGCAGCAAGTAGGTATTACAGACGTACTTGTCGTATGATACGATACGCTATAGCACACCCCTAAACGGGGGAAGGGTTGTGACGGTGGGTGGATGTATTGGGAGTTAGGTCGCCTTAGCGGGAGATGATGCTGTGCTGTGCAATGTGCAATAATGTGATGTTTGAGTATGGGAGTAAGATCTGTGCTTGTGAAACGCTATATATATTCTGTGGCGGTTGGCTGTGGTTCTCTTTCTAGCGTCATTGACGGTCACTCGGTGGTGTGGGAATGGGAGAGGGGCTTTTATACAAGCAGAAGCACCTCGAGACCTCGAGGGAGGTGGGGAAAAAAACCCAATTTAAAGAGGTGGGAGGGGGGCAAAATTTAACCAAGTGGGCCGATTGTGTCTGCCTTGGGCCCTTTGGCCTAAGCTGCTGCTATTCAGTAATGCGGAGGTCTGAGAATGGAGCTTTCTTCTTCACTTGCTGTCCTTGCTCACCCTTTTTCGCCCTTTCTTCCTGTCCGCATGGCCGGCCTGCGAGGAATGTTTCCTCGTCCTGGTGAGTAGAAGGGGTTAAATCAGAAGGAAGAAAGGATGAGGAAGATATCTCATTACCTCTTTTAGATTTTGGTGTTTGTCTTGGGTTATCACACATCGGGACTGGAGCTCGGGGAATCAGCACTGGTATGAGGGGCAATTTCTGGGTTCCTGACATGGGGAAAATCAGGTTGTGGTATCTATCTGGTATCATACTGTTAGGTATGGAAGTGGTTATAGCCCGGATCACTGCCAAAGCGCGTGGTCCACTTATAGGAGGTATCGAGTGGGTATCGATCATATCTCTTATCAATAACTAGGCTCCTCTCAGCACCTTCAAGAGGAGTCTAAGATACTGTATCATGCATGCTAAAACTAAAGGGAGTGTGGGGTTCTCCTATAAACTCTCGACAGCAACTACCAACTCACCCAATGTCCTGGAAAGCTTATCCTCGAAGGAGATGATAACAGCAGCACAGATAGATCTCTTGTGGGCTTGCTTAGTTGTATCATAACTAGAACCTTTCCTCAACAAGTTCGAATGGTCCCTTGCAAAGGAGCCGGAATGGAATTGGTATTTAGCGTCCCAGTAAATAAACGATTGGGAAAACCAGGCGCCACCCGGTCCTCTGTCCACCTACGCAAAGGCTCTATTAGAGGTAGTGAAGGAGGGGAGAAGGAGTTCGGATACCGGGCTCTGGCGGTAATTTGCAGTTTGCTAAGGTTTGGGGACAATCCATATTTTGTTTTATTATATTTTGGCTGGTCAACTAACTATAGCCCAGGTGGTGGCTCATGCCCCGGAGACTTTAAAAGGTGCCGAGTATATACGATACATTTTGGATGGAGGAGTTTGGTACAGTAATTCTATCAGTGTTCGTAGCTAGGCTGCCCAGGGCAAGGCATGGACTTTCGCCTTTTCTCCTCTATTCTCAATTTTTCTATATTAACTTCGGTGCAGGCCTCAGACTAACAGCACTTTTGGTAGTGTTTTGAGGGTTCCTCGGGGAGGAAGTTTCAAACCAGTTTCTTGTCTTGGCGCAGGATGTTTGCTACTATGTGAACGGTGTGTTTTCGTTTTGTTTTGGTATTATTTCTGGCGTTTCTACTGTCCAATATTGGCAGGAGGTTATCATTCTCTTGAAATAGCTTCTGGACATAAAATAGAGGTGATTGGACCAGTCTCCTTTCCCTTCTCTTCTTAGCGCGGAGTTTGGTTTCCTTGGCAGGGAAATGATTGGATGGCGCTTGTGAAACCCCCATCGGCCTTCAAAGCTTTCAAGAACTCACCTCCTCTCTCTATCAACACCACTACGAGCGCTATGGATTAGATAAATCATCGAGGCCCTGTTGGTGCTGGTAATATCAACTCCTTTAGTGTGTCAAATAGTTGTAACACGGCGGTGGCCGGACTCCCTTCCCATAGGCTGCTGAGAATGGGCGTGAGGGAGCTGCGAAGCCGCTATCAGGAAGGGAAGACATCAGACCTGATTCAGCAGACAGCAGTGCCCGAACTCTACTCTGGTAGGCTGGCCGGCATTGGAAAGGAAAGAAGTGGGATATGTTTCGGAGCACAATATATACTATATCAATCCCCACACTAAAATGCCTAAGAGCAGAAGCTTGACTAAACTGACCACCTAAAGTGGAATGAAAGCGAGTAAACGGCGAGAGAATATGAAGCTTAGCACAGCTCACCTAATCCACAACCGCTACTAAAGTCTATAGAGCTACCGCGGATACATCTCCGGAGGTTCGGACTGCTCTAGGGCCGCTTTCTAGTCAATACTAGCAATTCTTCCTGATATTACCATTGGCATCTCTTGCAACCCGTCTTGCTGGTGGGTTGCGGAGGGGAAGAGGGGGGGGCGGCCTATGTCTCAGGGATATGTGAGTCCTTCGAATTCTTTACCCGGTGTGCGTACCAATGCCGGCGCCCACTTTCCCTTGCTCTCCTGATTTCGCCTTGTCCTCCCGAGTTCTGGAAACAGGAGCCGGGCGCGCTTCCGGATAGTAAGACGTTTAATTGTATATTATTGCTTCCATCTTATGAGGCTATGCTTCTCCCACGCTCTCAACATTGGCCTTCGGCCCCTCTATGAATTTGTTGAAGCACGGCTTTGGGAGTTCAATCATATTTTCGAGTGATACTATAGCTTAGTGGTATACATAATATTATGATACAGCCAATATTCCCCGTATAAGTGATCTGGCTCCATTTCCAAGTGCAAAACTTGTGGATTGACAGTGAGCGCGCCCCTCTGCCTAAGACACGGGAGGAAGAAGTTGTCTGGTGAAATCTATAATAGAACTTTAATAACTCGAGTGGGCCATGCTCAAGCACAATTCTACACCTACCAGTAGTAGATTACATTATAGTACGTGATTTAGGAATTACCATAGTGTTAGGGGAATATTTCATGACCAAACAATACCTGAACCCCCACAGGAAAAACGCCGTATCCGAGGAAGAGGAAATAAGGAGTGGAAACGGGGAAAGAAAGGCAACCCCGAGCAAGCAAAACAAAGAGGAGACACCTGGTCCTCCCCCAGCCCTAGATCCATGTTCTCTAGGTTGAGCAAGCGTTCTAATGCTAGAACTACTCTACTCAGTATGGAATGGTGAGCCAATTTTATAAAAGGAATTCACGCCGAGTTGCTGCTGTAATGAACTTTTTTTGTGCCACATTTTCCCTACTCTCATCTTCCCTTAATGCGCATTGAAACCACATGCCGGCCGAACATGGGATATTCGGACGGGGGCCCGCGAACTATGATACACAAAAAGGGAAGAAAACTTGATGATGGGGCATTGAAAAGCGCTGATTCCGAGGTGATGACCCCCCGGCCCAAATAGCGCAACTATTCGGCACCGGAAACACGGGGGCCATGACGAGGCTAAGTGATAGTAAAGACGTATGAGTGGATAGGTACCGCAAGCAAAAGACTTTATCAAATACACTGGGGAGGGCTGGTAAGTACCGGTATGGGACAGGCATCATCAATTCACCTACGAGTGAGCGAGTGAGCGAGGAACGGACAGAGGATGTGAATACCTAAAGATATATTGCTATAGACGCTCTAAGAAATGAGTCTATGAATGTTGATCACCGTTCACTGGCAGCAGTAATTATCTATATCTGAACACGGTTAGTCCACCCGGAAATCTCCATGAAAGTCGGGAAAGATAACCATCGTTCCCAGGGACCTGTACAGTATCATACGTACGCGACCAGGAGAGATGGTCCTCCAAATCCCACTGGCGCAAGTCACTTCACAATAAATAACGGTATGTAACTTGAGGTTTGATACTCGCGTCCCAAGCAAGGAGATATCCGAAAACAGGGATTGACACAAAAATATATTGCAAAAGATCACTCCACACCCTGGTTACCTTGCCCGGGACAAGTTTGTCCCATACTTTTCCCAGGTCATTAGTACCCGAAAACAGGATGCTTAAACACGCACAGATGTTTTATTTGGGAATCCCTGTTTTCGGGTATGATACTAATGGCCTGGGATAAGTACCGTACGGTAGTACGGTAGCCCTACGCCACTTTCACAGCACAGTAGACTTACCGCTGCCGCATCTTTTTTTTTATTATTTGATTTTTTAGCCCCGCATATTTCGCATTCGCCTACCACGTTGCTGTCAGAGAAGCATGCGGTAATACCGTAAAAACTCGAATAATTGGACACGGTGCCGGGGGGTTGAAATAAGGTGCGAAACCGCGGTTTATGTCTTGAAAGTGTCTCTGAGGTAAAACACCATTATAAATCAAAAACATTTGAACC
>Ga0307507_10004723_pt1 | contig 23567 bp, 3 predicted proteins | sample 7_EM_MG_FD_207223 | JGI IMG/M metagenome (GOLD analysis project Ga0307507, IMG submission 207223) | Populus trichocarpa ectomycorrhiza microbial communities from riparian zone in the Pacific Northwest, United States - 7_EM | ecosystem: Host-associated > Plants > Roots > Unclassified | place...
CCCACGCGTCTGCTGCCAAGACCTCAAATATTTAGTTACAAGTTTCCTATATTCCCTTCTCTTCTTCACGCAACGTCTTGTTCTCTGCAAGAGCTATATACCCTTAGATTTAGATAGAATTTATATTGTTCCTTCGAATCTTCCTTGAAGCCTCTTCGCGCCCTTACACTATTTATTATCGCCATTAACTTAAATTGGCAGGGGTGGTTTATTCTTTTATCCAGATAATAGGTTGTTTATAGCTTTCCGTAGCTTATCTAGCGAGAATTTAGGGTAAACCTTAATCAAATCTGGGAGCTTTACTTTATATAAGTTGCCTCTCTTCTTAAAAACTTTATATAGTCCTGCCATTTAATAGTCTAGCTTACAGCTAGGCCGCTCTGTCTTCCAGTTCTTTGTTATAACCTAGACCTTATTACCTATAGTAAAGTTAGGCTTACGCCTATACTTATTTGCCTACTATTCCATTAATTTCTAGGCCTTTTCTAGGTTTATATAGGCTACTATCTAGGCTTCTTCTAGGCGCTTGGCGTACTACTAGGCTTCCTTATAAGATAGTTTTTCGCGTATAGTCTAGGGTCCTTCTAGTCTTTCCCAGTTAAAGCTTATATAGGGTAAGTAGCCCATTTCTAGCTAAATAGGTACAAACCCTATAGAGTTATAGGGTAGGGTTGCCTAAGCATAGTCTATTAGGGGTAGCAGTTTAGCCCAGTTATCTTAGAAGTAGTTAATAAAGGGCCGAAGTCTTTAATCCAAATATTAATTTACAATTTCTGTCTAACCGTCTATCTAGGGGTAGTAAGCTATAAAAAGCTTTAGCTTAATACCTAAGATCCAGGTAAACTTATTTCAGAAAGCCGATATAAATTATGGCCTATAATTAGATATAATAGTATCTGGTAGTCCGTAAATTTAGTAGACGTAGTAAATATACAGTTAGGCCGCCTCTTTAGCATCAATATTCTTATAATAAGGGATTAAGAACAGGTGCTTACTAAAGCGGTTAACTATAACTATAGCCATATTATATCCGCTACAGTCTATAGGTAGCTTATAGAAATCTATAGAAATGTGCTGCTAGGGGCGCTCTAGTATTAGGAGTGGTTTTAATAGTCCTAGGGTCTTGTCTTGTAAGATTATAGATCTATAGCAGCTATCGCAGTTCCGTACGTAACGGTTAATATCTATAACCATTCCAGGCCAGTAGTAGCGGTCGCCAATAATCCTACAGGTTTTATTTTTTCTAGGGTGGGCCGTAGAGACCTAGGCATGTGCTTTAGCAATAAGCCAAGTCCGTAAGTTCTATTCCTCTACTACTACTAGCTGTTCCTAATGCTTAAGTAATCCATTTTTAATAGACTATAGGCTAGTAATATCCTTTGCCTTTTTACGGTACTCCTATAGAGAAGGGGCCATATAATTTACTTACAGTAGCTTATTAATAAGGTTAAGTTCCATAGAGTTAATAGGATATATCTTAGCGTCTAAAGGGTCCATATTTAGTTCTGCCTATATCTAGGGGTTAAGGTGCTCTAGTTATAGTAGTATCTAGGTCCGTAATAAGATCTTTACAGCCATCTGGTTATTTAGGTCTTATTCGCGTCTTATAAGGGTATCTATATAGTTAGTTACGCCTAGCCTATATATAATTAGAAAGTAGAACTAAGATAAAATATCTGCCTAGCGTACCTACCGGGCCGTAAGGGCCTTATAATCTAAAACCATCTTAATAGGCTTAGGGGTTCCTTCTAGCTGTACACGCCAGTGCTAAAAGCTAGAGATAATAGCTAGCATTTCTTTATTATAGATATGGTAGTTTAGCTCGGTATCTATTATGGTCTTTAAATAGTATATAATAGGGCACTATTCTCCGTCCGGTTGCTTCTAGGAAAAGATACCAGCTATTACACCGTTTAAGGCATTAGTTTCTAGTATTAAGGGCCATTCTAGGTTAAAGTAGGCAAGTAGGGGGGCCGGTACTAGCCGTTTTTTAAGCTTATTAAAGGCCTACCTACATATAGCGTTAAAGTGGAAGGGCTAGTCTTTCCTAGTAAGACGGTTAAGGGGCCAGGCAATCCTGCTATAGTTCTTAATAAAGTATTAGTAGAAGTTATAAAAACCTAAAAATAATTATACCCTCTTTATAGTCCATGGGGGTATCCACTTGTTAATTACAGCTGTTTTTTCTAAGTCTGCCTTAATTCCGTCCGTACTAATAATAAACCCTAAGTACTTAGTGCGCTTAACACTAAATTCTAACTTCCTAATATTGGCCTAGAGGCCAGCTTTGCGGAGCTGTTATAGGACTTTATAGACATACTCCTTATATTCCAGTTCATTCTCTAAGTAAATGTCGGTATATATATTCGTTTCGTATATCACGTATATAAAGCACGTAATCTACGCGACGCGCATATATATCATCGGGACGTATAGATAGAATAAGAAGAATCTAACTATACACCGCACTGCACGTACACTACGTCTATTGCACTGTGTTAAAGCATACTAATACTAATCAGTAAGCGCGCACAGATTGGGAAACACGTAGATAGCTTAAAAGACAGTTATACTATCCACCTTGCAGCAGATTAGAAGATAGTTATACTTATCCACCTTTCGTATCAGCCTATTTTAGTTAAAGAGAAGAAGAGAAACCACCTAGGAGTACTTATCTGGTATCTACGACGACTTTTAGACATCTCGTTCTATCTATTTTAGAAGAATTACTGCGCAAAACACCTTACCCTACTCAAACAACTCAAACCGCCCCCTTAACTGCCTCCTTAACCACCTCCTTAACCGCCTCCTTAACTATTCCCCTACCTTTACCCTACAAACACCTTTACCTACCTAAATAATATATAAAATACAAGATATTAGAAACAGAGAAAGACTAGGAGGAAGAAGCAGCTAAATAGGAAGATGGAATTAACCTAACGGAAGTTACTAAGGACGAGCTGACCAACTACGTATGATGCAAGATATACGTATATATGGAGATATATAACTAGCTAGACTCAACACTCTAGGAATCGTTCTAGGGAGATTTTAAGGACTTTACGGTTAATATCTTCACGCAAATCCACTTATACTGGCTTTAGAAACTACGCGATTATCTAAATACTAGAGGAGTATAGGTTAACACTAACCATAAACAAAGTAAATCACTCCCTTAATCCTTATACAATATAGCATAAGAAGAAAGCTAAACGGAATAGACCAGAGAAGAGATAAACGCACTTAAGAAAAAGTTTAATACTGGCATTAAGTTAAGAAGTATTTAGTATTATAAGACACACGGAACTTTAGAAGAGTAATAAGTAAGACGTTCCTTAGTGCCTATACTTTCCACTATACCTTAATCTATAATTACCTCTACCTTTACACTATCTTTTATGCCTTAACCTGCAATAATAATATAGCAACTCTACAAATAACCTACGGACAAGGAGAACCGCCCTATCACTATAACTAGCTATGAAAAGGAAATTGCGAATACAGCCAAGATATATATGGAGGAGTAGAAATACGGTGGCATAAATAAAAGCCTTGACTATAAATTGACAATATTCTACGATATCTGTAATTAAGCGGATGTACCCTAAGAAGCTAACCTTAAGGCATTCCCTACTATATTAAAAGGACTAGCTCTAGACCACTTCTATATAAACTAACTGTCCTACCTACTATTCGCCAAAGCTTGCGAGTACCTTTGGAATTTCTTTAAAGGACTAGGATTTTAATATAAGAACCTAAACAAGTGGAATACTATTACACTTATAACAGTAATAGCAGAAAATATAGACAAGTCTATAAGCGAATGCCTCTAATTGCTAATCCATAGACTTTGTTAACTATAGCATGGCCTTAGACCTACCTTACAAACCATAGACTTCCTTTATAATAAAATCGCCACTTCATGCTAGGGAATGCTAGCATATAGATATGCAGTCTCTAACCTACTGGATAACCTTAGAGCCCTTATTAACAAACTCTAATTGTCTATTATAGTATATAAGAAAGAGTATGCGGAGAAGATATAAGCTTTCTTTATGGACCAATGATTTTATAGAAGAGATAATAACTACGACTATAATAACCGCAGCAACCCCCTATATAACCGCAACCAACAGAAACTACGTTGCTTCGTATATAATAAGGAAGAATATTGCTTATAGAAACATACCAAGGAGGAGCAAGAAGAGTCTAAGACTAAGTATAAAAATAAGTTTAAGGACCGCTTCCAGGAGCGAATAAAGTAATATATTATGGACTATAAAGGCAACAATAACGAGGATAATGATAAGGACGATAATATCACTAACGCATTTAACGCTCTAGTAATTAACATGGACCTTAACACTCTACTAAACGAGGACAACTAGGCTATAGTATACTACACTTTATACGGTAAGATTGAACTAGATAATGCGACCGCTATAGCTTTAGAACTGGCCAACAGAGCTTATAGCACGCAGTCACAACCATTAATACTATAATAGATATATTTACTACTAACACAGACCCGTTTGCATATAATACAACCTTACGCTACACCTTAATAAAGTTTATAGGTATAATAATTAACACCGGAGCTTCTATAGTAGGATATAGTTAGTTTCTTGCACTTTAGAAGATTAATAAAATATAGTTAAATAAGTCTACGAAAGGTACAGTTAGCATACAGTTTAGAATAGGTTCTATATCCTCTATTGGTTCTATCAAGGTAGATATACTAATAGGTACAGTAGAGTTCCACGTTGTTAAAGTTAACACCCCTTTCCTGCTTTGCCTAGTAGATATAGACAACTTATGAGTATACTTTAACAACCTAAAGAATGTCCTAATAACCCCCTTAAAGACTATACCAGTCGTACGCCGATTCGGACACCCGTTTCTACTATAGGATACCTTATTACATGTGTTTATTACAGAGTCCTTTAACTAAAACCTATGCTACTTAACTAATATAGAATTGCGACGCCTATACCGACGCTTTAGACACCCGTTAGTAGAGCGACTTAAAAAAATATTGGACCGCGCTAGCTATAAAAACGATGCTAATTAAAAGACACTTAAGTATATCACCTGCTACTGCTTATACTGTTAAAAGCATAGAAAGTTACTAGGCAGATTTAGATTTACCTTAAAGGACAATATCAATTTCAACTACTATATTATTATTAACATTATATACATTAACAGCAAGCCCATACTTTATATTGTTAATAAAGGCACCCGATTTTAAATAGGCAGATAGCTATAGAATATTAGCGCTAAGCATATATAGGATATATTACAAGCATACTGGATTAATATATACTTAGACCCCCTAGATATAATTATATATAACGCAGGAAAGAACTTTATTAGTAGAGAGTTTAAGCAATATATAGTTAACATAGGCACTACCACAAGAGTGTACCGGTTAAAGCTCACAACTTAATTAGTATAGTAGAGCGTTACCACGGCCCCTTACAATGTATATACCACATTATTACTTTTAAGATACTAGGAATTAATAAGGATATAGTACTGCAAATAGCCTTTAAAGCAATTAACAACTCCGCAGGACTAGACAGCCTAATACCTACGCTGTTAGTATTTGGAGCATACCCCTAAATAACAGAGTGCGATGCACCTTCACCTACAGTAATATAGTGTGCGATTATATTTAAGAAAGCTATAGAGGAAGTAAAGAAGATATAAGCGGAGCGCCAAGTTATAGATGCACTTAATATACGTAATGGCCCTAGCACTACCGCAATTTATAATCTACTCCTTAACTCTTTAGTATTGGTCTAGAGAGAAGGCAATATAGGATAACCTAGATACTGGGCAGGACCATATAACCTATTAAATATTAAAGGAGAAACGTGTGCTGTTAACCTACCTAGCGGCTCTATAAAGTTCCACAGCACCGCTATTAAACCGTACTTAACAGACCCTAGAAATATTCACGTTAAAGATATTTAAGATAACGGCACCTAAGTTAATAAAACTACCCGTCTATACAAACCGTCTATAGAAACCGTCTCTATACAGAAACCGTCTCTACACAGAAACCGTCCTTTACCAAAACCAAAGAAGCATAACCACCTTGCTAAGAAAGAGGAAGACTCCGCAAGTATCCCCTTTACGTTAATACTGCCAACATTACTGTATTCTTATAAGAGAATAGTAACCATAAGTAGTTTAAAACGTCCTGTTAAAAGGAAATTACAGAACTAATTAAAAAGGGCGTATTTAAGATAATTAACCCTTAGGATATACCCACAGGAGTTAAAATCTTTAACTTATAATTTATAGATAAGATTAAGAACCCCAGTACTAACAAAGCCTTTAAGAAATTAAAACTTGTTGTCTAAGCGTATAACGATTTTAAAAAGGGTATTATACTAACCTAGTTACCTACTATTTAACGAGTTAGCCAACGCCTTATTCTATATATTGTGACGGGCTCGTATAAATGCTTCTAAACCGAAGCTTATAGATTGCTACCATACAAGAATACTAAGCTAAGGAGAAGAAGAAGAAGAATTATTTAGGGGCAGTAGGTAGGCATGTCGCGAGGGCCGCTAAGGCGCTAGTGGTAAGCGGGCCAATAGCGATTTTGCATGCCGGGCATGGAAAATCCTAATTAGTTAAATATGGCCAGTGACGCGCTCCAGCACCATTATATCACCCCCCCCTCCTAAAAAAGCCTGCCCTTAGGCTTTATCCGAGTTCTTTATTGTTGTTTAAATTATTATAGTTATCTAACCCCTCTTCCTAGCATTTAACCCAGCTATCTAACTTGCGTGGTGGTCCAGGGAGGTTTGGGTAGGCTAGGTGGAAATCTCGTAGCTTATAGGGAGAGTACTTAAAATTAGATGTGGGGTACTATTCTAGATCTTTGTTATAACCTACCTAGCTTACACAGTATTTTAAGGTACTATGGTCCTTCTTTACTGCTAAGATCTCTTTGACTTCCTATTCTTCGTCCTCTGCAATCTAAATTGGCGGTAGGGGGTCGTTATACTATCCAGGCAATAGGTCGTCCGCGGCCTTCCACAGTTGGTCTGGAGAGAAGACAGGGTGGATTTTTATTAACTCTAGTAGCTTAACCTTAAAAGAGTGCCTTACCTTCTTAGGGATTTTATAGGGGCCAGCTATTTGGTGGTCTAGCTTGCGGCTTAGCCTCTAGGTTTTTTAGTTCTTTGTTAACACCCATACCTTATCTCCTATATGGAAGTCTACCTTGCGGTAATGTTAGTTTACGTTAGACTCTTTCTTCTCTTATGCCCTTTTTATAATTGCTTGGGCAGTCTCCTAGGCCCTGTGCATTTTCTTAGCGAATATCTGGGCCTCTTTATAGCTAAGGCGTTCGCGGGCCGTTATATGTCCTATAGGTCTATCCCAATTAAAGAATGTTTATGGCCTATATTTATAGAGTAACTTAAATGGCGACATTCCTATACTATTATAAGGGAGCGTAAGCTGTGTATAGTCTATTATAGGTAGTAGTTCTAACTAGTTGTCCTAGTAGTAGTTAATAAAGGGGTGAAGTTACTAGTTAAGGTACTAGTTTATAATCTTAGTTTAGCTGTTGGTCTAAGGGTGGAATATAGTAGAGAGCTTAATTTTAATTCTAAGGATGCGGCAGAATTTGTTCTAGAAGTCCGATATAAACTAAAGTCCACAGTTAGAGACAATTAACTTAGGAGCGCTATGGATCTGGTAGATATTATCTATGTATATACGGGCTATGTCCTTTATAGTCGTAGTCTTAAAGCAAGGGAGGGAAACGGCTTGCTTACTTAATTGGTTAACTACTATAAAGGCCATATTGTAGCCATGTTTGTTCTTTAGGAATGATTTAAAGTCCATTATAATATATTACTAAGGGCGTTTGGGGACTGGCAGTAGTTGCAGCCATCCAGGAGTTTAGTCCCTGGGGGTATTTATGTATTTATAAGTATAACAATTTTTAATAAATCGTTCTATATTGGATAGGATTCCTCGCCAATAGTAATAAGGTAATAGTAGTTAGTAGGTCTTATCTTAACTAGGGTACGCCATAGAGACTTAATAGTAGGCTTTCTGGATTAGCTCTATTTATAGGTTATTAATATCTGGAACTATAAGCCGTTCTTAGTATAGGAGCAGTCCGTCTTCTATTTCCAAACTAGGGTCACCCCCTATAGCTTAATCGCGGAGGGCTTTTAGGGATTTGGCGGTGCGGTTTATAGTTAGAATATAATTAATTAGTCCTATTGGTTTATCTAGGGTCTTTTTTTCTATAGGTGCTACTTTATTCTATTTAGAGCTTAGTTTCTTAAGGATATACAGGTCGAGTTATTTAGTATAGAGGAGGGCGCGTGTCTAGTGCTAAGCCTTTAGCTCGTCTTATAGCCCCACGTCCTATTCTCTCTGGGTTAGGGTGTTAGCCTTAGCATTTTACCTGCCGGGGCGGTATATAATCGTAAAGAAGAATTAGGAGAGTATTTTAGCCCACTGGGCCTATTAACTGGTAAGTTGTTTTATTATTATAAAATACTTAAGGGCTTTATAATTAGTATAAACCTTAATCTAAGAGTCTGTGCTTCTAAGCTCTGCGCGCCACTAGGACAATAATTATACAATAGCCAATATTTCCTTATTGTGTACTTCACAGTTGCACTTAGCTAGGGCTATTGTTTTTAAGAAGAACGTAATAGGGTACTATTCGCCGTCTAGGTATAGCTATAAAAGGACTTCCGCTACTACCCTATTGGAGGCGTCTATTTCCAGCATTAATTTAAGGTCTGGGTCGTAGTGATAAAGAATTAGGGAGGAGATAAGTTAGTCCTTTAACTCCTTAAAGGCTTTTATACAGTTATTGTTAAAGATAAAAGACGTGTCGTTCTTAGTTAGTTATATAAGAGGCTTAGCTATAACTCTGTAGTTATAGATAAACCAATAGTAGAAATTACAAAAGCTAAGAAAGGACTGGATTCCTTTTATAGTATAAGGGGGTTTCCAGTTGCGGATTGCCTTAACCTTCTCTAGGTTAACTTTAATTCCTTCTATACTAATAATAAACCTAAGGTACTTTGTGCATTTTACTCTAAATTTACATTTTTTAATATTAACTTATAGGCCTATATTCCGTAGTCTCTCTAGGACCTTCTTAATGTGAACTTAGTGCTTAAGTTCGTTGTCTAAGTATATAAGAATGTTGTCTAGGTATACCGTATAGAATTTATTAAGGTAGTTAAAAAGAACATTATTTATATACCGTTGATAAGTGGCTAGCCCATTTGTTAGTCTAAAAGGAAGGACTTTACATTTATAAAACTAGTAACGGGTATAGAATGTTATTAGGTCTTCTAATGTAGGGTCCATCCTAATTTGGTAAAAAGCTTGGCGGACATTAAGCTTAGTAAAGATTTTAGCCCAGCTTAGACATGCAAGGGTTTTATTAATTAAAGGGAGAGAGTACTAATCCTTTTAAGTAATAGCGTTTAGCTTCTAATAGTCAATACAAAAATAAAGGCTTTTATTAGGTTTCTTTATAAATAAAATAGAGAAAGTAAAGGGAGCCTAGCTTAGCTTAATAAACCCTTTATAGAGGTTGTTAATTAGGTACTACTTTATTGCCTTTAGTTCCTCTATAGTTTGCTAGTAAAGGGGGCTGTAGCCTAAGGAGTTATTGGTCTCTAACTAAATCTTATAATTATAGGTTTAGTAGGGGGGTAGTATATTTAAAGCTGCTTTTAAGAACGTGTCTCTATAGTTTAAGAGGTAATTGGGGAGAAGGCGCTTAACTAGTTTCTTATTAGTTTCCTCTACTAGCACTTCTTCCCTCTTAGCAATAATCTGGTTAATTTTATATAAACTGGTAGTAAAGACTTCATTGTCCTTCTAATATATATTAAAGTGGAAACCTATAGCACTAATTACCGCAATGTCTACTATAGGGGTGTTATATAATAGTAGGATTATCTGTGGCCTTAGGGGCTTCTGGGGTATTAGCGTTGTCCTTACTCCTCTTAGCTCTTGTTGCATCTTCTAAAGGTTGTCCTTTATGTCCTATTAGTACGTCCTCTTCCCCATTAGCTAGATCTTCGCAATTTGGAAGTTATCTATATTAGTATCCGTTCTACTTCCGTAAGTAGAGTCCTCCTTGACTGTAGTCCTTTAGGGGAGTATCCTTGTTGGTACGGAGTTCCTGCCGGCCTCACAGCGGGTATCTTTTTAGGTAAAGGCTAGGTCGCGGTTCCTAACATCTTGCTAGTAGGTAGGATTAGCCTTCGCGGCTAACGTCTTGCGGTTAGTGCGGATTTCCCTAACAAAGAAGGGTAACTTTGGTCTATTCTCTAGCTAGACAAACTATCTTTGTTAAACATTCAGCCAAATATTAAAGTAGGACATCTATTTTTAGCTAAGAATTATGTTATATATGTTACGGACGCTTTAAGTACAATATTATGACTACTTAGAGAAGAGTCAGAGGAAGCTAGTTAGTTAATACAGGCACGGTCTAGGATGGATCCGGTGGAACCATATAACAAGGAATGGTAAGCGAGTCACATAATGTTATACGCGGTATACGGAGTATACGCAGTGTACGTCTACGTATAACACGTATAACACATACCTTACGTATAAGAGAGGATTTCTTAGGAGTATAGTTGTGTATTTAAAGGACCTTAGTCCCTACCATAGATAGTTCTCTCCTTATAGTAAATCTTAGAATACAATTGGAGTTAATCTATTAGGCAACTACTCCACCAGTTATTATTATGTTGTTAATTTGTTATACCTACATACCTAGCCTATTAATAGAACCTACTGTAGTTCCTACTACAAGGTTCCGTTACACATTCACTACTAAGGTTATGGTATTAGAACAAAATTAAACAACATACCACCAAGAGCAGCACTAGTCACAACGGCGTTAACGGGAGCCATAACCTCAGGGCCAGGTAATACTAGTATGGACAATAGGGATTCTTAAGTAGTTACGCAAGGTTAGTTATAGGAAATAGTTAATCACTTATAAGATAATAATAGAATACTTAAAGAACGCATTAATGGAATCAGAGCAGCAAAGATTAAGTTACCGTTAATTAAACAATTTTTAGGGGAGAAGTTAAAGCTTAAAGGATTTCTTACACAAATGCACTTTAAGGTAGTATAGGAAGGAGCGAAGTTAGTAACATCGTTAGATTAAGTAGCCTATGCAGAATTATTCCTAACGGGGAGGGCACTTAAGTAGTTTAAGCCGTATCTTACAGAAATATAGGCTAATAGCATAACAACTACTAACCAAGACGTACAGTATATATTTACTAGTTAGAACGGGTTCGCAAAGCAACTAATATAGATATTTAGAGACCTAGAAGCTATAACCACAGTAGAACAAAAGCTTCAGAACTTAGTATAACGCACTTTAGTAATTAAGTATACAACACAGTTTTAAATACTAGCTATATAGGTTAAGTGAAATAATAGGGCGCTTATAGCATAGTATAAATAAGGACTTAAGGCTAAAGTCTAGGACGCAATTATCCTAATAGAAGATGCGGATACTCTAAAAGAGTTAATAGATCAGTTAATAAAGATTAATAATAGAATCTATTAAAGGGAACAAGCTAAGAGAGGGCAAGACAGAGTTCTATAGTTATATAAGGCGCAGAGTACGCAACAATAGACATAGAGTTAAAAACTATAGAATGGCGCAGAGCTAATAGACCTAAGCGGTACTAAAGAAACCTAAAAATAGAAAAAAAAACTATAGAAACCTAGAGGTTAAGGATTAAGTAATTAAAGAACTAAAAAATAGAGGCTAAATTAGGGATCTTAGTAGTAGAAGATATTTAGGCGGACTCCATAGTAAGAAAAATAGTTTAAAGATAGAGCTTGCATAAATTGTGGAAAATAGGGTTATTTTACTAGAGACTATAGAGGTGGTTAGAGTAACTATATAGTAAAGGGAACCAGACTAGCAGACGGCACATACATACAGAGGGATAATAGGGCACTATAAGGAATAAAAGAGTGTTTAATTAACAGTTTTACGTATTGTTATAACAACGTATGCCAAATTTATAAGGACGCTAAGTATGGCGTAAGCTATTAGCTATAAAAGCCAGAGTTAAAAGAACTCTAAGGAACCAGAGAGTTAGATAAAGAATAAAATTAACTCTACAAGCTAGATTAAGATATTATAGTAATATACGGACAAAGATTAGTAGTAATAATAATAGAGTTAGAGTACTTATTAATTATTAGTAATAAGGATAAAAAGAAGGCTAACTAGGAGCACTTAAACCTTAATAATGCAATAGAAGCAGAGACTAAAACCATCACCAAATAAGGTTTAGTAACGGGTATAGTAATACTATTAGATACAATTTCCATCGCTTTACAAGATAATAGAAGTAACGTTTAGAAAAAACTAAGTAAGCAGATAACTACTAGTGCTAGCTTATTACTTAATAAAGGTAAAAGGCCACAGGCTTAAGATTTTTAAGAAGAGATAAAAAAAGCTTAAGATTTTTAAAGTGAGATAAGACACACCTAAGGACCCACAACGGATAAAAACTAATAGAAAAGGGTAATAACTTAGTTTAGTAACAAACGAATAAGTATAGGACGCAAGTTTAAGAACTACAAGTTTAGGGAACAAATAGGAACGTTAGTAATCCTAGGTAAACATAGTATTTAGCCTAAAGATTAAAAAGTTAATACTAGGATTAAAAAGCAAGACGACTACAAAGATCTAGCTATAAGACGCAGAAAATAAGAAACTATAGATAAGTTTAGAACAAGAATTATTACATAGCAAGAGCAAAAGCTAGATAAGAGGTCAGCTACGCCAAATTATATAAGGGACAGAGCACCTGTATAAAGAGTTACTAATAGGCCAAGTATAGGGACACCTAGGGTAAAGTAGTTAAATAAACTAGAACAAGAAGAGGATCTAGATATTTTAACTAGGTTTAAAGAAAGATATACTAAAGGATATTACAATATAGCGATAACAAGGTACTTTCTAATAGATAGACTATATACACTAAACCAGTTGTACGGAAAGTGGTATAGGCAACAGCACAACAATAAATAGAAAGATTTTTATATATAGCTAGATAAAAAAGTTATCTAAAACTAACCCATTATAGAGAAACGCATAAGTTATATTAAAGAAGCATTAATTATAATGTTAAGAAACCTAGAAAAGAGGTCTAGGGACTAGAGAAATAAGTAATAAATCTTAGTACCTATAGCAGAGATACCAGTAGTTAGGTTAACTAGGTATAGGTTTAAACTTAAAAATAAAGATAAACTAAAAGTTAACCTAAAACATACAGCGCATTATATACTATTGTGGATAGCTTGTATGGATAATATGTATAACATATATAGAGCATCTAAAGATAAAAACCGGAAGTACCTAATAAGGATATATTAGGCACTAGAGGAAAAGCGGTTTAGGAACGCTAAATATATACATAGTTAGCACCCAGTAGAAGTATAAGGTTAAGAAGACTTAACACTTTAACCAGGAAAATTCCTTATAGAAGAATGCCTAGATAGATAATAGTAGTAAAAATATCTAGAGAACACTTATCTATAGTATATAGAGGAAAAGAAACGAACTAAGTATTAGCCAAAGTTAGACTAAGTATAGGTAGAACCAAGCAGCCAATAGTTAGGAAAAGGGGAGGTGTATAAAACTAGAGGGAACTAGTGTTAAAGCCTTAGACCCTTAAAGAAATTTAAGGATAATACCTAAATTTAAAAGCCAAGTGGCAAGATTAGCAATTTAAAGCATTAGTAAATAGTAGAGTAATAAAGAACCACATATTACCAAAGGCAGTAAAAAAAATGGGGTTACTATATAGATAGAAGGAACACCTATATCCACTTATAACAATTTCAGGAGATTAGATAGCCTATAGAGGAGGTATTATTAATCTTAAAACAGGACCTATTTAGATAACTATTAAAGGGAGACCAGTTAGAATGTCTTTTAATATCCTACTATTAGGACAGGATAAGGCGATACTAGGAATACCTTAGTTATAAAAGTATAATCTAAAGATCGATTAGGTTACAGGTTAAGTTAATATTAAAAATATATAATAGCGTAAAGTGTAACAGCAAACCAAGTTGGTATAGTACCAAGTTAGAGCGACATATAAAGAGACTAAGTAAGGCTTAAGTTATATACCAAAGAGATACCACAAGTATAGTAAAAAGTTATAGTTACTAGAAAGTAAAAAGCTATTAGAGTATATAGCTTAGAACTATAAAATAGAATTAGAAAAGGGAATAAGTCCAAAGTTCTTTCCAATCTATAAGCTTATTAAAACAGAGTTAATAGCGCTTAAGGAGTTTATTTAAGAGAACTTACAAAAGGGATATATTAGACCGTTACAGTTATCAGTAGGATATCCAGTATTATTCATCCTAAAGAAAAACGGAAAGCTTAGGATGTGTATAGACTATAAACAGTTAAACAGCATCACTAGGAAGGATAAGTATCCTTTACCCTTAATTAGCGAAATCCAAGATAGGATAGGCAACGTAAAGATCTTTATAAAGATAGATCTAAGATAGGCGTACCACTAGATTAGAATTAAGGAAGGCGACAAATAGAAGACAGCCTTTAGGTTAAAAGAAGGACTATATAAGCCATTAGTTATACAGTTTAGGCTTATAAACACACTAGTAACGTTTTAGAAGCGAATTAATAGTATATTAGGAGAATACCTAGATGAATTTATTATAGCATACCTTAACAATATTATTATCTACTTAGAGAATAAGGAAGAGCACAGAGAACACATTAAATAGGTCTTAAAAAGACTATAGGAAGAAAAGATGCCAGTAGCAATTAAGAAATGCAAGTTCTTTACCAAAAAGACCAATTTTATTAGATTTATTATTAAACTAGGCTAACTTAGCATAGATCTAAAGAAGATTAAGGCTATAGTAAATTAGCAAGAACCAGAGAACGTTATATAGTTAAGATCGTTCCTAGGGTTTTATAATTACTACAAAAGGTTTATAGCGCAATGGTTATAGAATATTAAGCCATTTACAAAGTTAACAAAGAAAGAAGAACTATAGGCATAGGGAAAGAAATAATAAGAACTATTTAAGAGAATTAAAGAGTTATTTACCTAAAAGCCAGTTTTTAAGATCTATCAACTAGGTCTAGAGACGGTTATAGAAACGGATATATTAGACTTTACACTAAGGGCGTACTTCCTATAGAAATATTAAGATGGATGGCACCTAGTGGCATACTATAGTTAAAAGATGACACCACTAGAGTTAAACTATAACATCTATAATAAGGAGTTATTAGGTATAGTTATAGTACTTAAGGAATAAAAAGCATTCTTACAAGGTATAGAGAAACCATTTATAGTAAAAATAGACTATAAGAACCTTACAGGATTCCTAATAACAAAGAAACTCAACTAAAGACAGGTTAGATAGGCAGAAATACTTATAAAATACTATTTTAAAATTTAGTATACTAAGGGTATAGATAATGCATAAGCAGACACTCTAAGCAGAAAGACTAAACTATAAAGTAGTAAAAAGCTATTAGGAGCTTTATTGCAAAAGGATTAAGATAGATTAATTAGGTATAATTATCTAAAGATTATAGCAACTAAGGAAAGTCAGATCTATAAATTACTAAAGAGTAAATAGACATAGAAGATCTAAAAAGCATAGGTAGAGGATCTAAACTTAAAGTAATATAAAAATAGAGAAGCAATATATATACCTAAGTCTATTATAAAAGAATTTATTAAGGAATTCCACAAGGGAATAATATAAGGATATAACAGAGCTATAGGCTTAGTGTTAAGACTATAAAAGGAGTACATTATTTAAGGAATCTAGGGACTAGCAAGATAAGTTATAAAAGAATATTTAGATTACTAAAGGAACAAACCAATAAGGCATAAGCCATATAGAGGGCTACAACCTATTAAGACACCAGGAAGACTATAGAAAGTTATATTATAAGACTTTATTATTAAGTTACTAAAGTCAAGAGATCCTATTATAGAACAAGATTATAACGCGATTTTAGTAATAGTAGATAAGCTAACAAAGTAGGGATACTTTATAGCATACACTAAAGAGATATTAGCAGAGGATGTCGCTAGAATCTATATAAAGGAAGTATTTATAAGACATAGAGCACTAAACAAAATTATATCAGATAGAGATCCAAGATTTATAGTAGTATTTTAGAAAGTATTTCTAGCAGAATAAGGAGTTTACGTAGTAACGTCTATAGCGTATTATCCGCAGACAGATAGATAAACAGAAAGACTAAACTAGACACTAGAGCAGTATCTAAAGCATTATATTAATTACGTATAGAATAATTAGGTATTATTATTACCAGTTATATAGTTTGCATACAATATAATACTATAAAAAGGAATAGGAATATCACTATTTAAGGCAAATTACAGATACGAGCTAAGAATATTATTATTACCACATTAAGCAAAAAAGATAAGTAGTACAGCTAAATAAAGAACAGAGATATTAATAAATCTTTATATAGACCTTAAAGAAACAGCTAAACTAGTACAAGAACAAATAAAAAGATACTATAATACTAAGAAATCTAAGGGACCAGATCTTAAGAAGGGGGATAAAGTATAGCTACTATACAAAAATTTCAAGAGTTAACAACTAAGCAAGAAATTGGACTATATCAGACTAGGACCTTTTAAAGTTAAGTAAAGAATTTTATTGGTTATATATAAGTTAAACCTACTAGCCAAAATAAAAATCTACCCTATACAGTATATCGCAATACTAAAGCTAGTATACGGGAATATTAAACCACTAGTCTATAAGGCAGATATATATAGAGGATAAGAGGAAGACAAATAGCAAGTTTTAAAGATTGTTAGTTATAAAAACATAGACAATAAAACATAGTATAAAGTAAAGTGGATAGGCTATAGCGAGACTACCTAGAAACCACTAAGCAACCTAGAGAAAGCTATAGGAAAGGTATAGGAGTATCAAAAGAGAGTAGGTCAGGCAACATTAATAAAAAAAAATCGCTAAAAAATAAATCACCTAAGGGGGACCTAAGAGGAGCAATTACCAAGCTACTCAGAGTTGTTTCCCTTATAGAAGAAAAGCCAGCCCTTTTATTACCTAGTTTATTAAGACCCTATTAAACCAGTTTCTACTCCTTAGAATAGACCTTCTTATAAACCCTCTTAAGATGGGTTAACTAAGCGAACGCAACCTACTAAAACTTAAAGGAGTAATATTAAGCCTTAAGGGCCCGAGCAGTTTCTTTAGCAGAATAGTAGAGTTCGGCACATATAGCGGCCAACTTAGACTTAAGTTTTATAGCGGTAGATTAAACACGAGACCCTATAATAGGTTACTTAGGGAACTTAAAAACTGTTAAGAGTTATAGAACGTGTATACTTAGCGTTAAAGATAGAGTAAACATTACAGGACAATTAAATATTTACTTTAGTACACTCTAAGCAAGACAAGGGTTGTTAAGATAAGGGACTTGCTATTACAATATATACTAACCCCGCTTTCGCATAATAAGAATATAGAGACGACATTATCTCACTAAGTAACAGTATAGTAGCTACAGTGCAAGCATAACGTTGCGCTTGTAAAGAAGAAGAAGCTTTAGGTATAATAAGTAAGAATATTAACTAGACTAATTAAACGGACATTACACCTCTAGTAGACAACTTAGAGATGTTAGGAATCTTTAAGGACAAAGATAAAAAGAAGGGAGATAGTATTACGGACACTTTAAGTACAATATTATAACTACTTAGAGAAGAGTTAGAGGAAGCTAGTTAGTTAATATAGGCACAATCTAGGATAAATCCAGTAGAACTATGTAATAAGAAATAGTAAGCGAGTTATATAATATTATACGCGGTATACGGAGTATACGACGTATATATCTATATATAATACGTATAACACATACCTTATATACAAGAGAGGATTTCTTAGGAGTATAGTTGTGTATTTAAAGGACCTCAGTCCCTACCGTAGATAGTTCTCTCCTTGTAGTAAATCTTAGAATATAATTAGAGTTAATCTATTAGGCAACTACTCCACCAGTTGTTATTACGTTGTTGATTTGTCGTACCTACATACCCAGCCTATTAATAGAACCCACCATAGTTCCTGCTACAAGGTTCCGTTATAATATAACCCTAGGTCTAGGATGTAAAAAGGGATACCAAACTAGCGTTATCTATTAATAGCGATATATAGCTTCAAAATATAGGTAACTGGTATACCAGTTTAACCGTTATAGCCTTTTACTTAAACAGGCTTCTCTAGTCGGGTAGTATTTACATTTAAGAACTTAGCAATATTATTTATATAAGTAGTGTTTATAAAGGCAAAGCCATTTGCTCCAGTGTTAATAAGGGCAGTTGTATTAACTCTATATCCATTTTAAGATACTGTATATAGAACTATAAAGTGTTTTCTACCTATTAGCTAACTTAGATTAATCTCTTTAAGATTAATAGAATACCCTAGGGGGGAGTCTTTTCCTAGGGTTCTTCTTTTTTTAACTTATTAGACGTTTCTTCTTTCTCTATCTCCTTAATATTACCCATATCTTTTAGCTCTAGGCAGGATATAGTAAAGTAACCATTCTTTCCGCAATTAAAGCACGTGACCGTGGTAGGGTTAATTAGGGTGTTGCGACGAGTATTGGTTAAAGGTATAGTATATAGCGGGTCGGGCGAGGTTCGTAAGTAGGCAGTTATAACCGCTTTTAGTGTAAGGGCGGTTATAGTTTGTCTTCCAACGCCAGCTCCCATTAGTGTAGCGGATAGGTTACGGTCGCTATAGGGCCGCTTTAGTTAATTAGAACGAGCATTAATTTATTTTAGTTCTAAATCTAGTGACAAACATTGGGCTGCGAGTCTTTAGTAGGTTAATAGGTTGTTTAAAGCTACCGCGATCTTCTCTTATAGTTGGACTGTTAGCTTGTTATATAGGTCTAAATGATAGTTCTTAGGGGGAACCTAGCCTTTGCCTACTAGGTGTAAGAATTAAGTCTAGAACTCGGTAAAGAATTAGTTTAATTTTATTATTAGGCAATTATAGTTATAATAGGCATCCCGTACTTTATTTGGATTAATATAGATAGTAGCTAAATGCTATATTATCTTATTAACAGATATAAACTAAACAGGTAACTCGTCCTTAAACTTGGCCTAAAGGTGTCGCTAGGCGTCCCCAATAGTTCGACCGAAGAGGTAGAGTATTTTAGCTTCTTTAGAGGGGAAATAGTTATGGTTAATATAAAGCTTTCCTTGTACCTAAATTCTCTAGTTTTTAAAGGTCGGGTCTATACCGTCCGATAATAGTAGGGGGTTAGGGAGCTTAATGGACTTTAATTGCTTTATTATTATATCTATACTCTCTAGTATATTATATTCGGTTAAGCAAATGGGTTAACTAAGGCTTTGTAAAGGGGAGGCTGGGCTATTTTATAAGGCAGTAAGGCTTTCTAGGATCTCCTTTAGAGTCTCTTATATACTTTAGGCTTAAAGATAATCGACCTTCTAATTAGCAGCAAGGGCATAAATCTGCTCGTGTACACCTATAATGTTATTATTGTCTTTAATTTCCGATCTTAACTAGATCTCGTGTTCCTCTTAGGTAGAGGTAGGTCTTTTAGATAAGCTCACTTTAGGTGCCATTATTGGCTTCCTAAAGTTTATCGGAATTGTACAATTCGGTTTCAATTCCGGGGTTCTTTTAGGGGTACAGGTTAAGTACAGTCTGGCCTATAAAGTAGGATATTATTAGGGCCTTCTTAGGCGTGGTAGTGTGAGTTTTTTAATATCTAAGTATAACGCGTTAACGCGTCATTGCAGACAAAGGTCTTCTTTTAGGGTGGGATATTATTAAGGCCTTCCTAGGCAGTGTATGGAGAGCTTAGTATAATATAACGGGCTCGTATAAATGCTTCTAAACTAAAGCTTGTAGATTGCTACCATACAAAAATACTAAGCTAAGGAGAAGAAGAAGAAGAATTGTTTAGAGGCAGTAGGTAGACATATCGCGAGGGCCGCCAAGGCGCTAGTGGTAAGCGGGCCAATAGCGATTTTGTATGCCGGGCATGGAAAATCCTAATTGGTTAAATATGGCCGGTGACGCGCTCCAGCACCGTCACATACATCGCAGCGATACTATAAGGTAACGGCATATAGTTATACCTACAAGATATCTCCTAGGCGTATGTCCAATCTCTTATAAAGCTAAATTAAGACTTCTATATTTAACCACCTTACGAGTTAGAAAGCCAACTAGGCATTAGAAAGAACTTAATCCTAAAGATAATTAAGCCTTTATATAGTGTTCCAGAAGTAGGCAATTACTAGTTTATAACCTACTATAATTATTATATTAAGGAATTAGATATAAACTTATTAATATACAACCCGTGCCTCCTATAGAGCAACACTCCCAACTACTTTAGTATTATTGGCCTTTAAACTAATAACACTCTATTTCTAGCTAATACCACCTTTATGGACGCGGAGCAATAACATTTAAAAAAGGCTTAATTTCTTGCAAAAGAACGCAAGCAACTTATAGTTAAGTAGTTACTTAAATTTAACAGATACATTATTTAACTCTCTTGGGAAGGCAATATTATAATAACCTAGGAACACTAGTATAAGAACCTAAATATGGTCCACCTTAGCAAAATAGCTACAACTATAAGCTTAAGAGGCATTGTCCGTAATGCGCTAACTATAAAGGAATAATACGTTGCGCAACGCGCAAGAGGTGCGTATATTACCTCTATATATTAACTAGAAGCTTTATTTAATCTCTCTTTTACTACCTAGGTAATTAACCCTAAGAAGGAAGATATTACAGCACTTAATAAATAACTATAATTATAGATTGAAAATCTAATAAGAGGCCTTATATTTGTCAAATTAGATATTAATATATTACGCCTACTTACCTTTACTAACGCCTTATTTGCCAATAATAAGGACCTCTCATTATAAATAGGATATATACTAGTATTAGAGGACGCGTTATATAAGGCTAACATTATTTACTAGTTATTAATTAAGTGTAAAAAAGTCACTAGAAGCGTACTAGCCTTAGAAATCTACTTAATAGCCCACGGATTTAACATCGGCGCCACAATTAAGTTAACTGTTAAACAACTTCTATATATAACGGAACCTTATAGCAGGAACTACGGTGGGTTCTATTAATAGGCTGGGTATATAGGTACAACAAATCAACAACATAATAATAACTAGTAGAGTAGTTGCCTAACAGATTAACTCTAATTGTATTCTAAGATTCACTACAAGGAGAGAACTATCTACAGTAGGGACTAAGGTCCTTTAAATATACAACTATACTCCTAAAAAATCCTCTCTTATATATAAGGTATGTGTTATATGTGTTATATATAGACGTATACTATATATACTCCATACACTGCGTATAATATTATGTAACTCGCTTACTATTTCTTATTATATAGTTCCACTAGATCTATCCTAGACCGTGCTTATATTAACCAACTAGCTTCCACTAACTCCTCTCTAAGTAGTTATAATATTGTACTTAAGCTATCTATAACACTATCTCCCTCCTCTTTATCTTCGTCCTTAAAGATTCCTAATATCTCCAAGTTGTCTACTAGAGGTGTAATATCTATTTAATTAGTCTAGTTAATATCCTTATTTATTATACCTAAAGCTTCTTCTTCTTTATAAGCGTAATATTATGCTCGCACCATAGCTACCATACTATTACTTAGTAAGATAATATCGTCTCCATATTCTTGTTATGTGAAAAAGGGGTTAGTCTATATTATACTAGTAAGTCTTTCTACCTAACAACCTTTCTTTTATTTGGAGTGCACTAAAGCAAATGTTTAATTATCCTATAATATTTACTCTGTCTCTAACGCTAAGTATACGCGTCCTATAACTCTTAATAGTCTTTAAATTCCCTAAGTAACCTATTATAGGGTCTTATATTTAATCTACTACTATAAAACTTAAGTCTAAGTTAGCCGCTATATATACCAAACTCTACCATTCTGCTAAAGAAACCGCTCGGGCCCTTAAGGCTTAATGTCGCTCCTTTAAGTCTTAGTAGGTTGCGTTTGCTCAGTTAACCCATCTTAAAAAGGTTTATAAGAAGGTTTATTTTAAGAAGTAGAAACTAGTTTAATAAGGTCTTAACAAACTAGGTAATAAAAGAACTAGCTTTCCTCCTATAAGGGAAACAACTCCAAGTAGCTTAGCAATTGCTCCTCTTAAGTCCCCCTTAGGTAACTTATTTTTTAGCGATTCTTCTTTATTAATATTGCCTAACCTACTTTCTTCTAATACTTCTATACCTTTCCCATAGCTTTCTCTAGGTTGCTTAATAGTTCCTAGGTAGTCTCACTATAGCCTATCCACTTTACTTTATACCACATTTTGTCATCCACTTTCTTATAACTAATAATCTTTAAAACTTACTATTTGTCTTCTTCCTATCCTCTATATATATCTGCCTTATAGACTAGTGGTTTAACATTCCCGTATACTAGCTCTAGCATTGCGATATACTATATAGGGTAGATTTTCATTTTAGCTAGTAGGTTCAACTTATACATAACCAATAAAATTCTTTACTTAACTTTAAAAGGTCCTAGTCTAACATAGTCCAATTTCTTACTTAGTTGTTAACTCTTAAAATTTTTATATAGTAGCCATACTTTATCCCCCTCCTTAAGATCTGGTCCCTTAGATCTCTTAGCATTATAGTACCTTTTTATTTATTCTTATACTAGTTTAGCTGTTTCTTTAAGGTCTATATAAAGATTTATTAACGTCTCTATTTTTTATTTAGCTGTGCTACTTATCTTTTTTACTTAATGTAGCGATAATAATGTCTTTAGCTTATATCTATAATTTGCCTTAAATAGTAATATTCCCATTCCTTCTTATAGTGTTGCATTATATATAAACTGTATAACTGGTAATAACAATACCTAATTATTTTATGCGTAATTAATATAGTGCCTTAGATACTGCTCTAGTATTTAGTTTAGTTTTTCTATTTATCCGTCCGTCTGCGGATAATACGCTATAGATATTACTGCGCGAACCCCTTATTCTGCTAGAAATACTTTCTAAAATACTACTATAAATCTTGGATCTCTATCCAATATAATCTTATCTAGTGCTCTATATCTTGCGAATACTTCCTTTATATAGATTCTAGCAATATCCTCTACTAATATCTCTTTAGTATATGCTATAAAGTATCCCCACTTTATTAGCTTGTCTACTATTACTAAGATTACATTATAATCTTATCCTATAATAGGATCTCTTAACTTTAGTAACTTAATAATAAAGTCCTATAATATAACTTCCTATAGTCTTCCTAGTGTCTTAACAGGTTATAGCCCTCTATACGGCTTATACCTTATCGGTTTATTCCTTTAGCAATCTAAACATTTCTTTATAACTTATCTTACTAGTCCCCAGATT